>Ga0209629_10002451_pt1 | contig 12647 bp, 10 predicted proteins | sample TergutCu122P5_FD_187286 | JGI IMG/M metagenome (GOLD analysis project Ga0209629, IMG submission 187286) | Cubitermes ugandensis P5 segment gut microbial communities from Kakamega Forest, Kenya - Cu122 P5 (SPAdes) (version 2) | ecosystem: Host-associated > Arthropoda: Insects > Digestive system... | reverse complement strand
CCCTGTTGCTGCTGCTGTTGTAGCTGTTGTTGTTGCTGCTGCTGCTGCTGCCGCCGCTGCTGCTGCTGCTGCTGCTGTTGTAGCTGTTGTTGCTGCTGCTGCTGCTGCCGCCGCTGCTGCTGCTGCTGCTGCTGCTGTTGCTGCTGTAGCTGCTGTAGCAGCTGTTGTAGCTGTTGTTGCTGCTGCTGCTGCCGGCGCCGCTGCAGCTGCTGCTGCTGCTGTTGCTGTTGTAGCTGCTCTTGCTGCTGCTGCTGCTGCTGCTGCCGCTGCTGCTGCCGCTGCTGCTGCCACTGCTGCTGCTGCTGCCGCTGCTGTTGGCGCTGCTGTTTCTTTTGCTGCTGCTGCTTCTGCTGCTGTTGTAGCTGCTGTTGCTGTTGCTGCTGCTGCTGCTGCTGCTGCCGCTGCTGCTGCCACTGCTGCCGCCACTGCCGCCGCTGCCGCCGTTGCTTTTTCTTTTGCTGCTGCTGCTGTTGTAGCTGATGTTGCTGCTGCTGCTCTGCAATGGCCCGAGAGCCAGAATTGGTTTCTGAACTACAAATGGCACAACAAACTTGTAAATATTCCTGCATGTCTTTCATAACAAACCCCTCCAACTCACATTTTCGTATTTCAATTTCACAAGATAAGTTCCCGTGTTCACTAAGACACTCCTGTATTGTACCATAATGAATTGTGACACACTTCCCAAGCTGAATGTTCTTAAGGCCACCTTCCAAGTAACTGTGACACTTGCGAGTTACTGCAATATATTTTGTAGAATTACTTATTTTAATGCCGTATTTGAAGCCATTGGATTCATTTTTAGGACCGAAGTGAAATATTCCAAAGCTAAATATATCGCCTTCTCTTTCCCAAGCCAAATAAAATAATTCCCCAAAAGCGAATACCGCTCTACGGTAAGACGTTCCTAAGGCAAAGTCCAGCAGTTCCACCTTGAAATGTCCCGGCATTTCAGCAGTCTCACTGTCGTGTTCGGCTAAAATATGACCGGCTATGTCTGAGTGAGTACCAGTCCACGGGCAGTCGACGCTAGATAGTTTTCTAAACGGACACTCTTTGCTCTCAAACAAACACTCGGTTAGGTGATTGTCCCTGTCTTCAAGTGCGAACGTCTCTTTACATCCAGCTTCCTTGTTCTTGCACGGATATACCGCGGTAGCTGCAAGCTCCTCTAGAGTAATATTTCGTCCCTTAATAAACGTTCCCCTACAAGTGGGACACTCTGTAAGACGTTCTTTGCAGCCTCCACAGATGTTGTGTCCGTTTTCACACATCTTGATTGGAGATGCCATGTACTCCGTACAGATCGGACACTCCACTTCCCCTGTGAGTTGCCACTCTAGATGCCTGCCGAACATTTTCTGCGATGTGCTTTAGATCTCGGTTGTCACAACTCATCATAAAAAAAACAAAAAACAAACAAAACAAATTAATTTCCGACATATAAATACACATATGTTTAATACGCTTTAAATATTTAGGTGATTAATATACTGACTTTGACACAGACACCTGAACAGCTTACATTAACGGTACAGTTTATTGTCACGTTATAACTGACAGAACAGACATTAGTCTATGATTTTTTTTTGTTTTATCATTACCATTGGGAAGGTCACTCTTGTATTTAAGAAGAAATCAACCGAACTAATTTTAGAAGTCACGTCACAGAAGAAGGGAAGATAATATTCAGGTGAGGTGTCCCAGTTGTGTTGCAATAATTAATAAAATATATAGATTTTTAGTACACAACAAATTTATTACGTAAAATATTTCATTAAAGGAACATAGCATCTAAAATACTTCGGCTTTCATGAAGCCATCTTCAGGCCGTAAATTGAAGGATTTTATTTGCCACTGGCAACGCCTTAAAATTACGAGATCACTTTATATTTTTTATAAATATAATATAATATAACATAATATAATGAAACTTGCTTACTGACTTACTCCGTGCAGCACAGTCCTTCTTGAGAAGATAAGCTAGTCAAGAAATTCCCTGCATTTTATGGAATCCGAAGGTTCATTACCGCAATATCAAGTGTCAACCACCTGTCCCTATTCTGAGCCAGCTCGATCCAGTCCACACCCCCAATTACAATTTCTGAAGATCCATTTTATATTATCCTTCCATCTAAATCTGGGTGTCCCAAGTGGTCTCTTTCCTTCAGATTTCCCCACCAAAAGCCAGTATACGCCTCTCCCCTCCCCATACCCACCACATGCCCCGCCAAACATATTCTTCTCGATTTTATCATCGGATCAATTTTGGGTGAGGGGTACAGATCATTAAGCTCCCCTTTATGTAGTTTTCTCACCCCTGTCATCTCATCACTCTTAGGGCTATTCTCAAACACCCTCAGCCTACGTTCCTCCCTCAATGTGGGCGACCAACTTTCACACGCATACAAAACAACGGGCAAAGAATTACAAAAGTTGATAAAGGAAATTCTATAGTCATTCTTCCTACACAACACTACGACATTAAATACAAAACTTCGTAACTGAAAATCACTTCCAAACCATCAACACAGACCCTACAAAAATTTTCAAAATCAAATCCGAAAGACAATAAACCACAGTAAAACACTTATACCACAAGATTCCAGGTGGAAGTACTTAAACACAAACCCCTTTGCACTCACCACAAAAGGCCTCACAAAAGTCCACAAACCTAATCAACACATCCACCGAATAATAAGTTAGCGAAATGCCCCAACATTTATTTTATCAAAACCCTTTGCACAAAAGATCAACAAAATAACTCCCCTACCGTACAACTTCAACATAAAGAATACCACACAATTAGTACAATTAAAAGAAACCCCAATAATCCCTATCTTCAAATTTCCCTCCATAGATATACCCAATATGTATTCGAATAACCCCATTATAATATCCAGACGCATCTTTAACAGTATCATGAAATTTAGTCTACTAGACTCTCACTCAAACCAAGCGCTATAAACGTGGTATGACACAATCACAAAACAAAAATTAATTTACCAACATAATTAATATAATTATCCAAAACGACGGAATAGCTGGGCTGCTCTATCTTCTGGCATTTTATCAGAAATATTCTTACAATACACAGAAACTGTAAATATCGCACGCTTAAAAAATAACATATGATTTTAAATTATTTCCTTTATGTCGACGATATCCTCTTCATCTTTGATTCTAACCACACAAACATACAAGCCGCCCTTACAAATTTTAACTCCGTATACCCGAACTTAAATTTCACAGCAGAAACAGAACATAACAGTACAATACACTATCTGAAATTTCCTTACAAAAAACTGCACTCAATACTAGTATAGTCATTTAGAGAAAGCCCACATTTCCGGATACTGTCATTCCCTACTCTTCCAACCATCCCACTCAACATAAATATGCTGCAGTTTGATATCTATATAATAGACGACACACATACGAATTACAACAGGAAGAATATAATGGGGAAAAAACTTCATCCATAATATCCCATATAATAACTCCAACCCAATTCAACCATAAAATTTTCAAAAACACAAAGAAAAACAGGGGAGAAACTCACAAATAAAAATACCCACCAAAAATGGGCTACATTTAACTATACTGGTTAGGAAATCAAATACGTCACTAAAATATATAAAAACACACATACAAAATATAGCATAACGCACTCCTAACACTTTCCAAGAGAACGTTGTTCCCAAAACCCATAATAACGAAAAATGTTCAGCTACCGGATTATAGAAATTGACATATCGAGACTGTGGTAAAGTTTACATAGGTCAAACAGCATGGACTTCTACAAAAGAAATAATGATCATTTGCGCGCCTTCAGAAGAAATTGTAATTCCTCAAAATTTGGCTAATATTTAAATGAACGTTTGCATACTTAGAAATCATTATGCAAATATTAAATTATCAGAAAAACTGCCCACATTTAAACAATATAGAACTTTTCACATCCACAAAGAAGCCTCGTCGGAAAATCAACTTAATGATAAACAAAATATTTTTCCCATTAAAATTTTTGGCGCTATCTTAAATCGGAACATAACTACCATTCGCTCCCCCACACATAACGCACTGGAATTTAGTTGAACCTGGAATTTAGTTCACACGTACAATCGCGATGTTTCTATAGGCAAGGAATCATGGTTTTTGGAGGATATTAGCAATGCTAAAGACTTCAGGATTGATTTTACATCTTTCAGGAAGGCTAGGTCTGCCCGCGATGGTATAAGGATGTGTTGGCGATTGAAAGATTAGCAGCCTGTAACTTACCTACGCGAAAATTAACGAAACGAAGCATTATAGGCAGTTATTTGAATTTAACTCAGGTGGAATGGAAAAGTGATGCGGAGAAAGCGAGCGGATTTCAGACGATTGTAGACAATTTAGTTTTGGATAACGGCTATAATCAGGTAGTAAGCGGCCTCATAAGAGGAGACAGGCTGTTGGATATTTACCTTCTCTGGCTTAAAAGTTCGCTTTTCTCTTCTAATATGTTGCCTGAAAACTGAGACCATAACGGGGTTTTATTGGAAGTAGAATTTGATGAAATTTGTCGGGAACCAAAATTTGCAGGTATAGTCCCGTTAAAGACAGTTATTTTAGACTTGCAAGCTTTCCTTCGGAATGAGTTTAACCTGTGGGCTTGAAATGGCGGTTGGGTAGAGGAGACACGGGAACATTTTAAGGATAAAATTTTCGAGGCTATAAAACGTTATGTACCTCAAACTATTCTGAGTAAAAATCTGGATATGAATACAATAATAAGAAAGTAAAACATCTAAATGTGAATGTAAGGAAAATGTACAATAATTTAAAATGTGGGCAGCATTAATAAGTGGAACTGAAACGTTTATCCAAGGAAATACTGGTAGCCAAGAACAAGGTTCAGGATACATTCTTAGGTTCCGTCTTACAAAACGAAGTTAGATGCTGGACTGAGTTCTATAAGTGTGTTAAACTTGTAAAGAAAGCATAGAAAATATTCCGGCGATCAAGGCACATAATGGCAAGCTCGTTAAAGATGCAAAATAAAAGGGCAATTCCCTAAAGTCTTATTAAGCGTCTCTATTCATTGGCGAAAGTAATAATCCGAAAATTTAATCAACAGAATCAGGCAAACCCTTCACCATTAGTACTAATATTATGAAGAAACGATTATCAGCAATGGAAAAAAAATCCGTCGGACCAGATGGCATTCCTGGGGAAATTTTAAAGTTTAGCGGGGTAGCCATGATTCCATACCTCGCGAGATTGGTGGATATTACGATGAATAATAATGCTATCCCAGGTGACTGGGAAAAAAGTAATAGGGTTTCCCATTTACAAAGGGGGAGATCAGTCGGTAATTAGAAACTATAGACCGATCAGTTTAACCTCGGTGGTTTGCAAAATAATGGAGCGGTTTTCAGCGGGGTAGCTAAGACAAGAGTAAGAAATGCTTGGGTGGTTATATGAGGGTCAGCATGCTTTTAGACCGGGGTACACATGCGAAAGTCAACTTGTTGCAAATTGTCAGGATATCGCGGATTGACTGGACGAGGGAGTCAGGACAGGCGCGATAATAATAAATTTTTCACAGGCTTTCCATTTAGTTCCACATGATAGGTTGCTCACGAAAATCGCGGCAACCGGAGTGGATTTGAGGATAGTTGTATTGTAAAGTAATTTCTCTTAGGACGTTCGCAGAGAGTTAGAGTAGATGTGCAACCATCTGAGGAAGTCAAGAGTAACCGCAGGAGTGTGGCAAGGGAGCGTATTAGGTCCTCTTCTGTTTCTAGCTTATGTGAATGATATTTGGAGAAACATTAAGTCCAATATACGGCTGTTCGCAGACGATTGTACAATATACAGGAAAATAATGGATAGCAGTGATATTGATAATTTACAGACGGAACTAAACAGGTTAGGGGAATGGGCGGAAGAAAATGAAATGAAGATAAATCCGGACAAAGGTGCAGCAGTCAGCTTTACGAAAGTTAGGGTGAAGGAAAGAATAAGGTATTATTTTGGGGATGAATTAATCCCGGTGGCAAATAGCTTTAAATATTGAGGAATAATTATACGCAGCGATCTAAACTGGGCAGATCATGTCTATTACACCCTGCGAACTGCATGTAAGGCACTTAATTTTAAAATGCGTATATCCGAAATGGAAATAACATTATCAAACGTTTAGTTTATACGGTAATAGTCAGATCGATACCTGCGTGTAGAGCGGTGTATTGCGACCCATACAGAGAAATACAGGTAAGCGTTTTAAATCGGGTGCAACGGAGAGCGGCTAAATTTGAAAATAATACGTGGGTGAGGCATATTAAAAATTTAATATTTTTTATCTCGTAATTTATTGAAAACATAAGGTACACAATGACTTCATTTTTCTACCTAGTCTCCATAGCGTTCCATGCAAGTGTTCCAGCTATTCGGAAGTACATGGATATCTCTAGAAAAAAAAAAGACTTTGCCTGAGAGTGCAGCCACTCGTGCACCGCCTGCTGCACCTCTTCGTCCGACCTGAAAGACTTGCCTGTTTGAGTGGTCCAAAGACGTGAAAATCATTTTGAGCGAGGTCTGGCGAGTACGGCGGATGTGTAAACACTCGAAGGAAAAATCTTGGATTGTTGTAACAGTTGAACGGGCTGTATGGGTTCGAGCATTGTCATGTTGTAACAAAACACCTGTACTCAGACGTCCACGTCGTTTGGACTTGATAGCAGGACGCAGGTGATTCTTGAGGAGATCTGCATACGTTGCACTGGTCACAGTGTTCCCCCTGGGCATGTAGTGTTTCAAAATTATCACTCGTTCATCCCAAAAGAGCGTCAGCATAACCTTTCCGCAGAAGTTTTTGTGCGGAATTCTTTCGGTTTTGGTGAGGACGTGTGGTGCCATTCCTTGCTCGCTTTCTTGCTTTCCGGCTGGTGGTAGTGGACCCAGGGTTCATCTCCAGTAACAATTCTTCTTAGAAAGCCATTACCTGCCTCAAAGCGTTTCAAAAGTTCCTGGAAGGCATCAACACGTCGTTCTTTCAATTCTGCAGTCTCCGGGGGTGGCACCCAACTTGCAGATACTTTATGGAACTACAGAACATCATGGACGATATGGTGTGCTGATCCATGACTCATATCCAGATGTGCAGCTATTTCTTGCACTGTTACGCGGCGATTTTCCTTCACGATGGCTTAAAATTCTGCAATGGCTCTGGTGTCACTACTCGGTGTGCCTGAACTAAATGAGGAGAGCCTGTTACAGAACTAACGCTGTTTAGGAACTTCCTACTCCATTCGTACACTTGTTGCAGTGACAGACTTGCATCGCCGTACTGAACTTTAATTCGTCGATGAATTTCGATGGGTTTCACCACTACACTTCAATAAAAAAGAATGACAGAACGCTGTTTCCCTTTGGTGAATGTGGCAAGTGGGGCCACCACTTTTACACTATTGCTGCTCCGTCGTGTTGCGTTCTTCCATCGTATTGCCACTTGTCGAGCAGTCTTCAAACCATGAGTATCAATGTTGCCAACTTACAGGAAAATCAAGCAGTGTTTCGAATTTTTATATCACTTTAATTTTTTTATTTGACTCACCTTCTTATAAATGAGTCGCGTTGGAAAACTTCGCCACAGCGCAGAGTGATAACCCGAATACGCGCCCTTTTCAAGGCATACACCTGGGGACGGGCTTGTAAAGCGATAGGTGACAGATTTATAAAGCCATGTTACCTGAGTAGCGAAGATTATATTTGGAAAATTAAGACTATGAAACAAAGAAAAGATGTTGGTAAATATTCCTTCGTAAATAGGACCATTAAACGTTGCAATCAATTACCTGCAGGATAACTAGCGTCTTTTCCCTGTAAACTAAACACTTTGAGATAGAGGAATAAAAATGTAGTTACAAGCAAGGGAATTCAAGTGGGGGTTGAGTGTAAATAAGTGAAGTGATGTGAAGTGCAGTGATGTGGAGTGAACTGACGTGGTATATGCGAAGTGACGTGAAGTGAGTTACGTTCAATTTCTTCGGGACAAAAGTGTAATGCAAATTAGGGCAACTTATACTGAGGTTACTTGATAGAATTTTGACTATATTATTTGGTGTGCTTCTTGTACTGCGGTTGTTTTAATTTGTTCCGTAATATGTAGTGTGTGTATGTGTGGGTGTGTGTATATGTTTGTTTTGTAAGGTGTGGGTATTTTGGTTATATGTGTACTTGTATTTACTGTATTTTTGTATTGTTTCGTTTATATGTATTAATTCTTAATTGCTCTTGTTTATTTTGTAAGTTACGTATTTTATTTTTATATATGCTCTGATCTGTATATTCTGTTTCCATCGTGCCAACTGACACTCTTCGGCTAACTTGAATGAAGTTTTCCCGCACTTTTTCCTCGTTTGTAAGGCAAATGCCTTGGTATAATTCGAAAAGACGGGGCACGGCCCGCACCCTTCCCAAATTAATTGTGTTTTACTGTGTATTGATTGTGTGTAAATGTGTACTGTACTGTTGCCACCGGGTGTCAACCCAATTGCAGTTAACAAACATATCTATATCTGTCTATCTATCTATGCCATGCTTTTCACTTTTCCAGCATACCTCCTGCCCAACAGATAGTCTTTCAGCATTCATACTATGCAGAACACTCAAGAGCCGAAATCATTATTCTAATCACCAAAATAAAACCTACCTAGCTGTACAATAATTCGAATACCTTATATAAAAAGTGATCAGTTTCAAACCAACAAACAATAAGGTCCCACGAGATCATACAGTAAAATCAAAATATTTCCATATTCTCTATGAATGACAACAAATATAAAAGAAAAAAGACACGCATATGTACATACACAAACCACATACCCACATAAAATATAAATACTGCAAATATACAATAATACTTATAAAGATCAACACCCCATACACCATAGTAAAAAATGTACATCATCTACATAATTGCAGATCGCATTGCAATTTTATCTAAGCGATTTCCTACTAAAATAATACTACACCTCTACTCAATACATTGAAACTGCTCCACATACACAACAAAAGGAGCCCCACGACAAAAACCTCCCAACATCCGAGTGAAGTGGATCTTAAATAACACCGTAACATTTACAACTTCTACAAGACTACACAATACATAAGATTCCCATCAATATCAAAGTTCTATTTTATGTCCTAATCATTCCTATACTATAGTATATTTTGTATTTATCTTTTATAAAATATATTCTAATATATTATATTACTCAAAAAATATAACGAGATCTCTAAATTTTTAGGCGTTGGCAATATTATATTAAAGCGCTTTTAAGTTACAGCCTGAAGCTGGTTTTTTGAAAGCCGAAACACTGTAGCTGATATGTTCTTTAATTAAATATTTTTACATAATGAAGTTGTGTTGGACTATAAATTTATGTATTTTATTAATTGCGGAATGATATGTGAAGAAAGAAGGCAGTTGGTCAGAATGCTTCGAAATGCATAAAAATAAGCGTGGGATACATAAATCAACAAATATGCAACTAACTGAGCTCCTTTCAGTATTGCAATCATTCAAGATTTTGTGCGAAATTTAACCAAATATTTCCAGCACTAAAAGAGCATATTAAGAAATCTAAGCCTACTGGTACCAACACGTTACAGTTCCATATATGTCACTGTAAATTATATACGGTTAACTTATAGATTAAGAACCAGAGCTGTAAGTTGCTTCAATAACAAATATTTACCTGTACGATGCGAAAATTACTTCAGATTTAGACACTGCTCTTCAGGTTAGAGTGATTTAAAAGAAGGCAATAAGAAGTGCACTACAGCTATCGGTGACGGACAGAGCGCAGAGTATGAGGTGATTCTGATGATATCGTTTGTTATCTGTTACGATAAAGAAGTCGGAATTTGGGGGGAGGGGGCAAAATAGCGCATGAGTGTTAGAAAGACGAAGGCGGAATAAGGCCGCGGCTACAATGGAACCAGAACCGACACAACACAACAGTCTGGACAGACTCCAAACAAGAAAGCAGATATCAATCACATTACTTTTATGTCAGCGGTACACTGAAACCGACCCAACTGCAATGTTTTCTCCCAACCACGGCCGACTGTGTGGCACCAACAAACAGGGTTTTTCTCGAGCCGACAGTTTGGCCACACACCTGCTACAGTTTGCATAGGATTCGAGTGTTGTTGTAATGGACAAATCGTATCTATGGGGCTTCTGTGGGATCAAAGAGACAAAAATTACAATAACAGAGATGTCAGGCCAAAACTTTGGAATGAAATAGAAGAGAAATTAATCGTTGCAGGCAAGTACTGACGTAGTAACAGTAATGAAATAGGTCATTGCTTACTTATATAATACAATATCTTTAATTTTATTACATTTTATATCAGAATGGTAACTGTTGTTGCGAATATCTACTTATCATACACTTTATACATAACCACACATTCCATAATGTTGTGCTACAGTGAAAACTCAGCCCAAATAAACCTGCTGGTTCTGTGATAGTATAGCTTCAGTACGGCCGTTAAAGTAAGCTTTGAAAGCATTTATTAAATCTGTTGCTCCCTTTGAGGACCGACTGAATGATCTACCGCTGATATATGGTGTGGTCTGAGAGGATACATGAATTTGTGAATTTTCTTGGAACAGAAGGATCACGTGTTGTTCCTTCAGGATCTACGATGATGTCATGCAGTAAACAAAAACACCTCAGTATTCTTTAAGTTTTATTTTTACGTTCGTTTCTATTGCTTTGTTTAACAATCGCCATTTTACTCTTAGGATACCAAACGCACACTCAACACACCTCTTGCTCGTGACAACCCGCAATTAAAAACATGTTCTTCACATGACAAATCGTTTGTAGCGAAATGCTTCATTAGGTACGTCTTTAGAGGATAGGCTTTATCCCCCAGGGTGACGAAAAGCATTTCTCTTCCACTTCCCTCAAATCTTGCAGGCTTTGGTAAGGCAGATTCAAAATCTTCCCAGAAGTGTTTTTAAGTAGAATCAGAAAATGTACCACCATCAATTTGCTTACCATAAACACCTACATCTATAAAAACGAATCTGCTTTCAGTATCTGCGACAATTTGTATTACTGTAGAAGAAAATTTTCTGTAATTGTAAAAGAGTGATCTAGCTTTTGTAGGATATTTAATGCGAATGTGCCTGGCATCTATGTAGCTGATAGCATTAGGAAAATTCTATTAATCTGGAAACGTAACAGCTATGAACAAAAACCCGTCGTGTTCTGTTAAGTGCTTCCATGATAACTAGCTCCAAAGAATATCACTAAATTGATCCACTGTTTTACCTATTATGGAAAGATCCATACGAAATGAGAAGGCACATTTGAAAATATTCTCCATCATTTCTTGATTGCCCAGGCAAAGGTTCGTTTGCTTTGTTTTGTTGGTTGTGGCTCCAATGTAGCCACGGCCTAAGAAGAAAGAATGCGACAAGCAAGGAAGAGTGAGAGCAGATAAGCAAGTGAAGATAGCGGCAGTGTGTGCAATGTTGTGCAATACGCATGCGCGATGTAGACATCACGTGACATCAGGTCACATTAACGGAAGCTACACGGCTGCTACGTTAGAGTTGGGCAGAGAGGGTAGGAGTGTGAGATTATTCTGCATTTGCTGCTGTTGTGAGAGATTGTTCTGCATTTGCTGTCGCTGTGAGGTGAAGGGGAGCCTGCCGTAGCGTCATGCTGAGGCAGGACGAGTTAGTCTTTCTTAAGGCTATATCCAGCATCCAGCTCTCCTCTGCCCTACTAAAGGAGTTGAGGAAGGCAGTGGCCAACGTGAAGACGAAGACGAGGCCGACTGTACCGACTAGGAGCCGCAGCACCACTTTTGGAGGCGCATCCATAACCTCCCACCGCTCATCAACCAAGATTGCGGGGAAGCGGAAGGCCAACGAGTTGGCCAGCTCTGGTGACTCTTCGGAGCCTGCTACGAGGCGCCCAGCGCCCGGCGATGGGTCCGCACCATTGCCCGCAACGTCTACAGGATCCACGGGCGAACAAGCCGTCACCGGCGGCCGGCATCTCGGGTTCCCTGAGGGCGGGGCGACATACGCGGCTGTAGTGGCCGCGCCTGCCGCCCCGCACAAGCCAAGTGGGCCGCTCAAGCCCACAGCCAAAGGATCGGATCCGTCCGAACCCGCAGTCTCCTCCGAGACGGCACCAGGGCTCATGTCTACTGACATGTCCGGGCCTCTGAGCGGCATGCCGGTTGGCACCACTCTCGACGCCCATGTGGCCAACCCCTGTCTCCCTGCAGGATAGCGTCCTAACAAGACGCCAATTTTTATTACAGGTTTTGGAGACACCAGAGCCTTCCTGGTATGGTTGCGGTCATCCTGCCCCTGTGACCTGACGGACCAACTCAAGGCCGAAATTTGATGGTTGTCTCATCAAGAGCTGACGGCTTCAGAGCCAGGTCAGTGCGCTGCGATCTCTTGACGGAGGAAAAGGCGTGAGCTTTCACACCTTCTCGCTTCCGGAGGACCGTTGCGTGCTGCTGTTGGTGAAAAACCTGGGCAAAGGAATGCCTGAGAGCGCCGTCCGGGAGGAGCTGGAGTCCCTGAACATTCGTGTCCAGGGAGTCATGCAGCTCCG
>Ga0209629_10002450_pt1 | contig 12650 bp, 13 predicted proteins | sample TergutCu122P5_FD_187286 | JGI IMG/M metagenome (GOLD analysis project Ga0209629, IMG submission 187286) | Cubitermes ugandensis P5 segment gut microbial communities from Kakamega Forest, Kenya - Cu122 P5 (SPAdes) (version 2) | ecosystem: Host-associated > Arthropoda: Insects > Digestive system... | reverse complement strand
AGCAAAAGCGCTTGCGGGATTATTGAAAACGTAATTTTCATATCCTTTAAACTGCGTATTGGCACGAGTCAGTTTCATTTCCACTTTGGCTTTCAGATTTCGTGCAGTCGCTCCCGTCAGCCAGGACGATGATAAAGTAACGGGAATATTTGCAACAGTAGCATCAATCCGATTTTCCGGTATGGAAAGGTTTATCTTCAGCCGATTGGGTTTAACGGTTTCTATCCGTAAAGATTTTTGGAAAGAAGTTCCGCCCACTTTTATGTAAGCGTTCCACATTCCGGTCGGATCGTTCTCGTTGGTCGGAACGGTATAAGTATAAAAACCGTTTACACCATTCGTTTGTACTTGTTTATAAGCAAATTGTCCGCGAGCATTGTATAATTCCAAAGAAACAGGATGATTGTCGGGAATCCGCTTTTCGGGGTCGTATAATATAAAAGAAATATGCAAAGTATCGCCCGGACGCCAGACGCCGCGTTCGCCATAAATAAATCCTTTCAATCCTTTGTCGATGATTTTACCGCCGACATCGAAACGGCTCAACATATTATCTTCGCCGTCTGCCAATCGCAAATAGGTTTTCTGACCGTTTGCCGACGCCACCAGAACGAATGGTTTCCCTTTGGGTTCGATAACGGCAAAGCCTTCGGCATCGGTTTGAGCATTTCCGATGGGTTGCAGTTGATAATTATACAATGTAACATTTGCACCGGATATAGCTTTGGTATCCAACAAATTGCTGACAGTTATCCAGTACCGGTTTTCCGAATTGCTTTTGGCTATCACCCCGATATTCGACATCATGACATTGCACGAAGCAGTACGATCCGACATCATATAATAGGTTGGATTACAGGGATTATCCCTTTCTTTCCAATTGTAGGAGTTCCAATCGTAATTCGAATCATAATAATCGGGTTGAGGAGTATCCCATAAACTTTCTTCTTCCTCGCTGACAGTACTCAATGGAGTTAAGTTTGAAGTACTACCGGTGGCATTATCATTATTGTTATCGCCACAAGGGTAAGTAGAATATGCTTTTTTGAATGACAGTTCGATACGGTAAATCGCCCCCGGTTCCTGCTTCATAATTTTCGATAGATCGACGGAATAATTTTGCCAATCCTGCAATTTCTTGGAGCCGGGATTATCCAATTGAATCGTTTTTTTGTAAACCAAACGTCCTGCACGCCGCAATTCGCTATTTCCGTTGAACTGGTTGGATTGCAGAAACATCAAAACATTGTTTTCATAAATACGTATAATTTTCAAATCCACTGCGCTCAGGTTGACTGCCTTGAACGGCAAAGTCAAATTATCGGAATTGGGAAGGATATTTCCCTGAACCAAAAGCTCCACCTGCGGCTTCATTTTTTCGAGCGATAAAGGAATGGAAGAATAATCTTCTCCCAACGCTTTTTCTTGACTGTTTTTCAATCCTTTATCTATTTTTATAGTGATTTTATCCGCACCTTTGCGGTCGAAAAACAGCGTCACTCGATTATTTTGTACCTGACGGGTGAAATTACTGCCTATTTCTGAAATGGTAATAATCCCCGTTAAGTCCTGGGTGGTAGAGACCGGATCGGAAAATGTGATACGGACGCCGTTTTCAGGATCCGAAATCATTTCTGTGGAAAGGACTTTGAATACTCCTGAAGCCGGAATAGAAATTTTATGAGAGAAATTCTTACTTATATTGAAAACCTTTCCGGCTAAAGAAAGTTCTAAATCAATATCTTTTGTTCCTCTTTGAATACCAGTAACAGCATATTTAAATATTTGCGGATCTTTGGTTGCGGTTACCACTGTAGACAGCGATTGATTGTCTTCAGTCTGAGCAGAAAAGGCTTTCTGAACGGCGTCTAATTCGACTATGTCGCTGGAGCGGATGGTTCCCGTCACTGTCACTGATTTGGGATCTACAATGTCTAAAATATCGTCTCCAATATCGAAATCCCTTTCTATCACTTTGAAAGAGAAAGGAAATGTCTTGAATCGCTTATCAACTGAAACGACCTTTGCTAATTTGAACTCAGCCTTGTAGGTCTGACCTGCTTTCAGCGCTCCAGCTTCCGGAACAAACTCGATGGTGCGGTTGTTAGTCCAAAATGCTTTTCCTTTGATGGAAGGAGAAAAAGAAAACAAATTATCTTTTATTTCCGTATTCGGTTCCACTTTTTGTTCATTCGCCAACTCGATTTGGATGGTAGCAGAAGGATAAATCAGTCCGCCGGTATAGGCGCTGATATAAGGCGTAAATTCGGCTTCGGAAGGCGTTGCGCCTTTATTACAGGAAAAAAATAATCCCAACGAAACTAAACAAAACAACAGAATAATTTTCGATTTCATAAGTATTCGTGTAAATGAAGTAATAATATTTGTTAATTCACTTACAAAATTAGATAATATTTTCTATTATTCCAAGCGATAGAAAAAATAGGATAATAAGACTGTCTCGAAAGTGTTGTGTCATTGTGGACATAACTACGGGATTCCTTTTTATTCATCTTGATATTCAAATAATTACACAACTTAACCTGACGGCTATGGAGTCTCGCTACGCTTGGATAAACGCAAACATCCTCGCTTGCAAAAAGCAAACAAATGAATGAAATAAAGGTTTTGATTGGCAAGGCTGGAGCCTTGCTTTTACAACGGCGGAAGCAGGAGCTTCCGCCGAGCTGGGGGGTATTGAGCAAAGCCTTTTTCGAAAAGGAAATTAATTTGCGAAAACAGGACTAGGTAGAGAAAGAAAATAAAAGGTTATGAAATACGGAGTAAATCAAAATACATCAATCTTGTTTTTAATTCCCGCTCAAGAGGCATTTTGATATATTCTTTTTCCTGCTGTTCACTGGTGAACAAATAAATAAAACCGTTTGCTTCATAAAATTTTCGTGTAGCTTCATTGTTGTAGGCATCAACTGTAAGAAAACGGCAAGCAAATTTATTGTCAGGAGCAATTGCCCAAGCACAAATGATTTCGAGCAACTCGGAACCAATTCCTTTTCCGCTAAAATCTTTATTTACGCCCATACGTCCAACCAAGACTGCAGGATAACTGCTCAAGTGTTTCTCACGCGGAAATACTTCAGTAAACTTTTTTTTGCGACTTCCGTGTAAATGCCGTACATCCATTCCGGCATTTGAAACAGTAAAAGCACAAATAATCACAGACGGATTTTCAATCAAACAACAGCAATACGACTTGCCTAATAGTTGGCGTTCGTAATTTCCTGTGTTGTTCGCAAAAAAGTCATCCAAATCACTGTCACCGCAACTAAATGGTTGACATAAAGTTACAAGTTTGTCCGCCATTGGAAAAATCTTGCATTTTTCTTCGATAAATCCCATTTATTTTCAAGATTTTACAAAGTTTTCTTTTGAACGGTCCCACAAAATTTGTGCTGCTCTTTTCGCATCCGATATATCAATCGTTCCACGCTCTTTCTCAGCTTTTTTCATTTCTCGCAAAAAACGCTTTGCTACTTCGCCTTCCAAAACTGGAATAGCTCTAATAGGTATTGCCATTATTCCAAATTTTATTGTTAAACAATCTTCTTGCAAAGGTAATCTTTTTTACGAAAATAAAGAAGTAATTTTCCCCATTCATCAAGCAAATCCCACCATTCATCTAAATAATTTTTGCAGGTTTATAGATTCACCTAATTTTGAATTAAAAACAAAGAAATAAAACATTAGAAATAATAGTTGCTTCATAAACTCCGAATAAACGGGCTATGCCCGACTCTATTCTCAGAATTAATCCGGTTGAAAACATTTTTGTTTATAATCATTTATTGTTTATATTTGTCCTGTGATTCTGAACAATAATGATTCATTATTTGTTGGAATCATAGATTGAAGCGTTTTGTTTAGTCCTTATTCAGAGTACGACCATTTTATTAGCAATTAGCAAAAGGATAAACAGAATAAACGCTAATGCTTGGTATATACCTCACGTATATATCTGCTTAGCGTGGGGTGACTGTTTATTTTTGCGCGGTGCTTGGTCGTACCTTTGAATAGATAAACGAACAATTCCCACGCTTCTGCATTTTTATAAACCCGCTTCAGACAGGGAATTGATGAAGTAATATTTTTGAAAAGATTTATGGATTATCTTACAGTTAGAAATGAAAATGAAATTCGTATTATTCAGACAAAATCTCTGTTAGCCATTGAAGTCAATGACTATTTGTGTACATTTTATGTGGAAAACGAGCCTTCTGTTTCCTGCGTAGAATCGCTGCAAAATGTACTTTCTAAATTACCCGATTCTTTTATTCGGATAAGCCGAAACTGCATCATCAATACCCAGCATGTGAAGTCTATTGATTCGAAAAGACGAGAAATAAAGTTAACCGGAAACAAGATTTGCAGCTTTTCGGTCAGAAATGCGCCTGTCATAAAGAAGACGTTCGCCGTATAAAACGCTACGCTGGCAGGCAAAATCGTTACGTTTACAAAGTATCTTAAACATTTGTATTTTGGATTATTTTTCTTTCTATTTTTGCAAAACAAATGTTGAGTTTGTCTTTTGTGGCAAAGCAAGGTTCGCCTCCTTGATTTGTTAACAAAAAAGCCTCCCTGCGAGGTTCACATTCAACTTGATAGGTGAGAATAATAAACACAAATTCACAAGAAGGCGCCGTAAAGGTACGAAATTATTTTGATTTTCAATTCTTCTGCAAGGTAGAAAAATTGAAACGTAAAGGAGAAAGCGAAAATTTCTGCGAAAAAACATTCATTATTAACAAACAAAAAATAAAAATTTATGAAAAAGATAATTTTTTTGAGTATTTTTGCAGCGATATTACTTGTGTGTAATTTAAATCAAGCGTATGCATTAAAAGCAACAGTTACAATTTATGGCAAAGGTGGTGGCAGCGGAAGCACATCGGGAGGGGTAATTAAAATTTGTCCGGAAAAAGATTCTGATAAATGTGCTACAATTGTTATTGATTTGCCTGAGTCAGCAGCCGATATAGTTAACAACAGCGATATTTCTTTAGAAACAAGTGTGACTCCAATTTATTGGGACAATTGTAGCGTATTGTTAATGAGTGATGAAACAGGCGATATTATCGAAGGTAGAGTTTTAGACATTAAAGTATTTGATGCTACAAAATCGAATATTGTTAGCTCAAGATCCTTACCAAGTCTTTCGAATTCAGTAGAAATAGATCCGGGTTCGGTTACATTAACTCCTAATAATTAATTGCAAGAATATGAAAAAGATATTTATAATTATTTTAGTTAGTATATTTGCAATTGAAATGAATGCTCAGGTTTCGTCTTCAAAACCGATAGATATAAATCAGCCCAATGCTCCTTTAAAACTTACAATACCTATTATTGGTAAAGCTGGCGCTTCTTTTGATACATCAACAGGCAAGTATAAAATATGCCCCGGATGGGCACTTTATATATGTGCATCAATTACGATTGTTTTATTTGATTCCGCTGTCATTGGAATTGATGATAATAATGTTGCTATTACTGACGAGTATGGCAATATTACCAATGTTATTAATTCAAATGACGTTGATACAGAAGCGTTGCAATCAAAAATAGCATCAGGAAAATGTGATTTTGAGAGTGCAAGTGCTACTTCAACATCAATTGATGGATATTAAGTATTATTCTTAGGTACAACGACTACAGAAAGAGTAGCTGTTGTACCTTTTTATAAATTTTCGAATAACAAAAAAATGATGAAAAAGATTGCTTTTCTAACCACGTTATTATTCTGTATTTGTTCATTAAGCTTTTCTCAAGAGACAGAAAAACAGTTGTATTATTTTCAGCAGTATGAAAATACGGAATCTGCATTGAAGAAATATTTGTCTGATATTTTATCTGTTAACAGTATCAATCAGGATAGCCTTGATATAGTTTATTTAAATATTATACCACCGATGGGCTGTCCGCGATGCGAAGGAATTGTGGTGGAATACAACCGGTTATTGCAAAAGCAGAGCGCAGGAAAAGATTTTATAATCAATGTTGCAGTGTATTCAAAACCAAACGCTTTGGACGGATATCTGGAACATCAACATTTTTCGGGCAATGTGCTGTTCAGAGATTCTACCCAAACGCTGACAGGGATATTTCATACGTTGAACAACTCTTTTGCCGTTCCATATATCACAAAAATATCGTTAAAATCGGGCAGGCTGATTTCCGAATATTCTGCCCTGGGCATAAATATGAGTAGCGAATTGGTGCAGGAAATCAGGGCAAAGCAGGATTATTTACCTTTGATGGAACAAATTGATCAACAACAAAATGAAGAAAGTCCTGTCTCTGTTGCTGTTCATGCAAAGGCGTGGGAAGATTTGTCGAAAAGCAGATTTTTCAATATGCCGGTTGATTCGTTTGTTGTAAAAGATGCTGATAAGATTCCTTATGTTTATGATTTTTCACTCGATAAAAACGCTCATTTTTTGATTTTGAGAAATTATTTAACAAATTCATTTTCACTCTATTCGCTTAACGACAAAAGAATATTTGTAAAAAAAACAGACTTTGAGCCGACTGCTGCAGAAAACAAAATGTTTATCTCCCAAAAAATCAGTCCAAAAATATACGACTATATGATGGGGATGAATTTATTGGTCAGCATGTATCTGAATGCTTCGTTTGCCGGCGATAATGTTTATATTATGGCGTCTTTGCCAAACGTATTCATCGAAAAATCAGACTCTACCGAGTCGATAGGTTATGCAAATCAACCGGTATGTTTGCTTAAAAATCATGAAGGCGGTTTGGTTCGCATGATTTTACTTGACTCTATACAAAAGCCTGAACAATACGCTTTAAGTCATTCAGTCGGCATTTTGTTTGAAGACAGTACAATGGCTTTTCAATTGCAAAAGGGTTGGCCTGTATTTGGTATAGCGTCTGCTCCAGAAGATAATGAAAATAATCCGTTCAAAAACTCTTTTTATATGGATGCAAATAGCGTTTTGTTTTATAACTCAACAAACAGAAATGTACATATAACCTCTCCGCTCGACTCCTTGTATGCGAAATATAAATTAGGCTATTTTTTCAGTTCGCCAATGGAAAAAAATATTCATGGCGTTTATTATTGGACAGATACGCATATTGGTAAGGTTTATAAACTTACACAGGATTTTGACAAACAAACGCATATTGGTGATTTATTTGATATTGAAAAGGTACTGAAACAAATGCCATTTACAGAAAATTTAGCCTATCTCGAATCTTATTCCAAATATTTTTCACGGCAAATTGTTGATTTTAACATCTCTCCTAAAGGTCTTCTCACCGCTTTAGTGAGCGATAATAAGCATTTTTATTATTATGAAGCAGATAAAAACGGTAAAATAAACATCTCCGCATTCCTTGATAGTATGGGAACTAAAAAAATTACCAATTTACAGTTTAGTGAAAATATAGACAGCAAACAGACGGTCTATGCCTTGTATCAAGATAATCAACAAATTGTGATTTATATATTTAAGTTTTGATACAACCCTACGGCGAAACTCTTCTTAAACTCTCCCGGAGTCATTCCTTGTTAATAACCGTGTAAGCCCTATTTAAAAAATTTTAATACCCGCTTATTATTTGAAATAAAATCCGTATTTTTGTATATTATTTTACAATCATTTCCAATGAAGAAATTGTTTGGTTTTAGTTTAAGCTTGTTCATTTTCGTCATTTTCTATTCCTGTGATGATATTATAGAAAAAAATACGCCTGAAAATGTTTTTGAAGTTTTTTGGCGGACAATGGACGAAAACTATGTCTATTTTGAAGAAAAAGGAATTGACTGGGATTCTATTTATAACATATATTCCCTACAGGCAAAAAATGCCGTAAATGACGATGATTTGAGACGGATTTTCAGAGAAATTATCCATTCCTTTACGGACAGAAATATCATACTCTTTACAGATAAAGAGTGGATATTTTCATGGACACCCTACGACGACGACAACAAAGAAGATACTGTTTATTTACCGTATGCATGGCAACTATTGGAAGGTTTTGATGTAAAACAGGATGAACAGCATTTTTACTGTTCAGAGAATAAGGAAAAACATATTACTTATTTCCATCCTTATGTCAGATGGGGGGAGCAAAATATAAATACAATTAAACGGGGAATATTTCTGGACTCGTTGGACTGTGTCAATGGTTTAATTATAGACTTAACCTCTAATGCTGCCGGAGATGTAATGAATTTTATTTCAGCGTTTTTTACCGGTGAAAAAATTGTATATTACATTCAGGACAAGTCGGGGAAGGGACATAATGATTTTGGCAATAAAGTTCCCCTAACCTTGCAGGGCGATGGGTATGTGGCAGACAGCGTTCCGATAGTAATACTTACCAATCGTAATACTTATAATGGTTGTAATTGGATAATTTATGCGCTCGCCGACTTGCGTAATCATTGTACTGTCATAGGTACGCCCACAGGCGGGGGTGGAGGTAGTACCCGCAGCGTATTTTTACCTAACGGATGGAAATTTGAATTTCCTGATGCCAAACTTTTTAGCTCATCGGGCAGGAATATGGAATATGAATTTAAGCCGGATATCTACGCTGAAGGCGATGATATATATCAGGTAGCTATTGAATTTCTTGACAGTTTACGGACAGCAAAGCAATGAAACAAAAGTTAGTCATAATCCTGTGTTTAACGGTTTCCCATCTGTTGGCTCAAAACAAAACGGATGAACTGAATATCGGAATCGGACAGAAGCAGTTAAAACTTTCCAATATAGCGCCTTCTGGAGTAAATGGAACTCGCTATGGTATTGATTTCCTGCACACGCACCGGTTAAAATCAAACCATAATGTATTATTTAGTTATTTTGCCGAACTTGGTTTTTCCAAGTTAAACAGAGGAGAAGAAATCGTAAAATATCATCTTTTCGATGGCGGTTTGAATGCAGGCGTATTTTGGCTTAGGCATTTGCCGGTAAAGAGCGAAAAAATCAATCTTTATGCGGGAGGGGGAGGATTATTCGATTCGGATATATACGATTCATATTATGGCGACTTCTCTTGGAATGCACTTAAATATGAATGCTGGCAGTGGTTTTTATCACCTTCCGTTTACTTTTTAGGCAATTACCATTTGAAAAAGTTTAATTTCCGGTTCAACTATTCCATGCCGGTTTTTTCTGCCGGTTTTCAGTCCGGAACTTTTATTGAAAATAAAAAAAAGGTTTTGATTCCGAATACCTTTGTTTTCTTTCCCAAACGTTTCTATCCCCAAGCAGATATAGCTGTATCCTATCCTGTATCTTCCAACGACAAAACCGAGTGCCGCTTACAGTTAAAGTATGCTCTTGAACAACTGGTTTATACCGGTTATCCCTACGAACGCAAAGCAAATAATATGTTCAAATTGGGAATGATTTGGACAATGAGATGAATTTTCTTTCACAAAAATACTTTTCCAGCGCCTTATCTAAAAATATGTTGTATATTTGTTGAAATTTTCAAACTTATGATTTTTCTTGAAACAAAAGAAGTTGTCAAACAATACGATGCGCATTTGGCGCTGAACAGGGTAAGCATACAGGTTCCAGAACAAAAGATTTTCGGATTGTTAGGTCCGAATGGGGCGGGGAAAACCACTTTAATCCGAATTATTAACCGAATAACCGCTCCCGATTCGGGAGAGGTACTGTTCAAAAACCGTCCTTTAGCGCCCTATGATATTTACAATATCGGTTATTTGCCGGAAGAAAGAGGATTGTACAAAAAAATGAAAGTCGGTGAACAGGCGATTTACTTGGCGCGCTTGAAAGGTCTTTCGGCTGCTGAAGCGAAAGAACGCTTGAAAGTCTGGTTCAAAAAGTTTGATATTCTTTCGTGGTGGGACAAAAAATTGGAAGAGCTTTCAAAAGGGATGCAGCAAAAGGTACAATTCATCGTGACGGTTGTTCACGATCCGGAATTGTTGATTTTCGACGAACCTTTCAGCGGATTCGACCCTTTGAACACCGAGTTGCTGAAAAACGAAATATTAGAGCTGAAAGAAAAAGGTAAAACCATTATTTTTTCTACACACAATATGGCGTCCGTCGAAGAAATCTGTGATGAAATTGCGCTGATCAATCATTCGAAAGTAGTTCTGAACGGCGACGTAGCCGAAATCCGCTTGCGGTTCAAAAAGCATATTTTCAAACTGCAAACCGAAAATGAAGCGTTGAATATCGACCCGACTTCTTGCGAAATCATGGAACAGGGAATTCATTTTCACATTCCCTGGTTTCGGGTGCGGAATTTACAGCATTTGTCCAATTCAGCCTTTCTATCCCTTTTATTACAGAAAAACGAAATTCTTTCATTTGAAGAAGAAATTCCTTCCATGAACGATATATTTATTCAAACAGTTACATAAAACAACACGATATGAGCAAAATAGGAATTGTTATACAGCGGGAATATCTGACGCGGGTCAAGAAAAAATCCTTTATTATTCTTACGATTTTAATGCCAATCCTTTTTACGGGCATGATATTTGGAACCGGCTTTCTCTCAACAATCAGTGATAAGGAAGAGAAAGTGATAGTCGTTGCCGACGAAACGGGCGAATATTTTCCGGTTTTGAAAAATACCGACCAGTATCATTTTATTGAAGGAAAAACCGGATTTGCCGATTTCAGGAAAAACTCCAACGAACCGATTTATGCTACCTTGTCTATTACCGGCGATTTATTGAAAAATCCGGATGCCATTACGCTTATTTCGGATAAGCAATTGGTGGGCAGCGCTGAAAATACGATTACTTCGCAACTGAATGAATATTTGAGCGATAAGAAAATCGATTCGTATCAAATTCCAAATTTAAAAGAAATCATTAAAGACAGCAAAGTAAACCTGAAAATAAAAGCCATTAAAACGAACGAGACCGGAAAAGAAACCCCAAATTCGGCTCAATTTGCATCCGGTATAGGAATCGTTTTTACGTTTTTGATTTACCTGTTCATTCTTGCGTATGGAGCGATGGTGATGCAAGGCGTCATGGAAGAAAAAACCAACCGCATTGTGGAAGTAATCGTTTCTTCCGTGAAGCCGTTCGACTTAATGATGGGGAAACTGATAGGCATTGGCTTGGTCGGTCTGACGCAATTCGGCATTTGGGCGCTCGTTTTTCTCGGAGCCGGCTTTTCAGGGGTAACGCTGTCGGGAAGCGCCGACTTGTTTCAAATGATGAAAGGGCTATTTGCGTCTGTTAATATGGTGGAAATCTGCTCCTATTTTATACTGTTTTTCATCGGCGGTTACTTGATGTATGCCTCCATTTTTGCTGCTATCGGGGCGATGGTCAGCAGTCAGGAAGATACGCAACAATACATACAGCCGATTACTATTTTGATCATATTTGCATTTATTGCAGGTACTTCCAGCATGAAAAATCCCGATGGTCCTTTAGCTTTTTGGACTTCTTTAATTCCTTTTACTTCGCCGATTGTGATGATGGTTCGCGTACCTTTCGGCGTTCCCTGGTGGCAGATGCTTTTGTCGATTGCCTTACTGTTTATTACCGTTATACTTATTGTTAAATTAGCGGCAAAGATTTACCGCGTCGGCATTTTGATGTACGGAAAAAAACCGTCTTATGGCGAGATTGTGAAATGGTTGAAATATTGAGCAATGAACCGGAGTTGTCCAGTGTTTTGCGGGTCGCTCCATGCTGAGAACAGACAGCATGGAGGCGCCAACATTTACAATAAAAATACAAAAATCAGACTTTCGTCCACTTGAATTGCTTCAGATAGTCGAAATCGGCTTTGCATGAAACAAAAATATCGCCTTTCGTTTCCTGTTCTACGATAAGACGTTCTAATCCGGACGATTTAGCCAGCTCGAATAAAGCAGTATAGGGTACATCGCCTTTTCCCGCTTCCATATATTCTCGCTTTTTACGATCAAAGTCGGAAGCATGCCACAACTTAATCCGTCCGGGAAAATCACGCACATAATGCATAATATCGCCACCGCCGTTAATGACATGTCCCAAGTCCAACTGGAAAGAAACTAATTTAGGATCGGTATTCTTGATTAAGTAATCGAGAATCACCTCGCCGTCAATTTTACCAAACTCGTCGTAATGGTTGTGGAAGCCGAATTTCACGCCGCCTTCCTTGCATATTTTCCCCGCATGGTTGAAATAATCGATAATGCGCTTGAGATCGTCCGAAGTATTTGGCTTCGGGATGCTTGACAGGATTGCCCATTCGGCTCCTCCCGACTTCATACGGGCTGCGCAGTTTTTCCAGAAATCCCATTCTTTAGCATCAGGGTCTTTGGGCTTTATACTCGTCCAAATGTGCGAACCCGATACAGACATACCCATATCTTTCACCTTTTTGCTCAGTTCTTTCATCGTATGTCCGAAAAAATCATCTTCTGCAAAACCATAAGGTTCAATCGACGAATAGCCCATCGCCGACAGTTTCTTCAATGTTCCATCAAAATCTTTGGGGAGTTCATCCTTCACACTGTATAGCTGTATGCCGATACGCCCCATGTTGGATTTTGCCGTAACCGCAGCAAACACCTGTTGACCTGCTACACTGCTTGCTGCCAGCAACATAGCGCTTCTACCAATAAATTGACGCCTGTTCATGATTTAGATGTGTTTT
>Ga0209629_10002449_pt1 | contig 12652 bp, 6 predicted proteins | sample TergutCu122P5_FD_187286 | JGI IMG/M metagenome (GOLD analysis project Ga0209629, IMG submission 187286) | Cubitermes ugandensis P5 segment gut microbial communities from Kakamega Forest, Kenya - Cu122 P5 (SPAdes) (version 2) | ecosystem: Host-associated > Arthropoda: Insects > Digestive system >... | reverse complement strand
ATGAACTTAATATTTTATTTTTTTTGACAATTCATATAGCCTTTTATTACAATTTCAGCATGAAAGAAATACCATATAACTGCATATACATGTCTTCCTGAGGATGAACACTTGGATGTTTGAAACATGTCGAAGACACTATAATTAAATAGAAACATTAATGTAAAATGTATGCATTTTGTTGGTTCTTATGACATATATTTCAACATGCCATGTCACCATCACCGTCATCGTCGTCTAATGTATTGTAGTTTTAAAGTGTCATGGTTCTGTATATCACAAAACTATCCAAACTGTGTACCATCATGTATTCTACTTGTATGTTTTTCTACTGCACTAGCTTCATTAGGGGCTCGTGGTGGCCTAGTGGTTAAGGCACTAAGCTACAAACCAGCAGGTCGCGGGTTCGATTCATGATGGTGTCATTGGAATTTTTCAGTGACATAATCCTTCCAATCGCATTATGGCCCTGGGGTCGACTCAGCCTCTAACAGAAATGAGTACCAGGTGTATTTCCTGGGGGTAAAGGCGGCCTGTGCGTAAGGCTGACAACCTTACCACCATCATGTGCCGTTGTCATGAAATCTGGGAACCTTAACATCCTGGAACCCTCTGGGCCACTCCAGGCCTGTAATGGGACTGCTTTACCTTTACTAGCTTCATTGTCATTCTCACACGCTCCTTACATGCTGTCATATTTTCTTTTCCTTCTGTGTTGTTTTCTTCTTCATACTGTGCTGCCCACATGGCTTACTTGTCAGCCATGGTAATTGTTTGTTGCCATGAATCTTATTTGACAAAGTGATACCTTGCAAAGTTAGTAACTGTTACGTGTTTTTATGCTGAGGGCCAGCATGAAGTATCGCTGTTAGAACATTAATTTCCTATGAAATTTGCCCTGCATGTTATATGCAGCCATAACTGAGCAATATTGAAAGAATGGCTGAACACCACATGCAGCCTGCACGAAATTTCTGTGAATTTGTATTTCTTAATTGTCATTTGAAGTGTCTTTTATACTATCTTCATGTTCTTACAGTTTCAATAGACTGAAATTGAGTTCACAACAAATCACTTGCTTTATGACTCAGCCAATAGTTGAAACACAAAACCATAGAATAACATTAGCCATTGTTGTTTGACCTTTGCTTCACAATCCTGTGTATTGGCCTGTTTTAAAATTGAGTGAGATTTTGTGTTACTTACCCCTGAAATACTGTACTCAGTAAAACCACACTTTCATATTTCACCTTGGACTGGATGGAATTCTGTAGTGGGGATACATGCTACATTTTGTTGTGTGAATTTCACTTTGGTCTACATTGAATTAGTGAAATGACTACTCTAGGTGAAACACAAAATGAACTTTCAGTTTTCTGAACAGTGATTCATCATATGGTATAGAAAATTGCTACCTGATATGAATTATAGGACTCATGAAGACCTGCAGTTTTATTTGAACTGTTTTTTGGTATAATGTGTAATAAACAAAATATGAACATCTGTACTCCTCACCCAATGTTTTTCAGGTGATAAAATCGAGAAGAATGGGATGGGCGGGGAATGTAGCAAGTATGGGGGAGAGGAGAGGCATACACAGGGTTTTGGTGGGGAAATATGAAGGAAAGAGACCACTTGGGAGACCCAGGCATAGATGGGAGGATAATATTAAGATGGATCTTAAGGAAGTGGGATGTGGGGGTGTGGAATGGAACGAGGTGGCTCAGGACAGGGACAGGTGGCAGACACTTGTGACTGTGGTAATGAGCCTTCAGGTTCCATAAAATGTGGGGGAGTTTGACTAGCTGAAAACCTGTTAGCTTTTCAAGACAGACTCTGCTCAATGGAGTAAGTAAGTAAGTAAACAAAACAGGATAAATACCGCAATTTAGGTCTTTATTCTGCTTGTTAATGTCATGAACAAGATTTATAACTATTGCACTTCCAGATTTTAAGGTAATGGTGTGATATTTTATTCTTCTTTCAGTCAAGTTCAGCGACTTGCTGAGCTGCGTGCTATCCTGTGGAACCTGATCACTTATTTTGTCTTGAAGGAAGGTATGAATGAAGACCACGACCGTTACAAAACTGTTCATAGTTTTCATGAAAGATTTTTAGAAATTCTGTGCACAGTAATGCACAATGGAGGTGCTAAAATTGACTGTGAAAGTGAGGGCAATCAGCAAAAATAAACTGTCAGCACCTTGTGTACTACATATTAAAAAAAAGGACCACCCATTTTCAGCAGTGAAAATTTTCATGTTTCTAAATTGTAAATACTGCACATACAGTTTCCTGGATAACAAGTTTTTCAACAGACCAGTTAATAAGTGCTTCTTAAAGGTGAAAACTTTTTATAAGGGAAATGTAAAAATGAGGTCAGTTTTCTTGAATCTGCATGTGTATTTTGATCCCAAGCGTTTATTCCGTAAGATTTCTGTTATAAAGATCAGAAATGTAAATTATCAGGGCAAATTGGACATACAGTGACTTTAGTGATCAAGAGAATTTTATAAAACGCAAGTCAATACAGATGATCTAAAAATATATGTCTAAAGTCATCTGTTGTTGGCACTCTGTGCATTTTCTTCATTTACCTCAACTGTGTCTTCCACCTCAAGGCTGCCTTTGACACAGGTTCTCAGTGCTCATTAAGTCACAGCATGGTATCATCTGCCGCAACAAAATGTTCTGAACTACATCCAAAGCTCAAACCTTGCTGTGTCATATCTGTGATGTGCTTCAGTTAATAAAAAATGAATAACAAAAACCATGGTACCAGAAACAAGCTGTTGATAGGTCACACACAAGCAATTAAGTGGTCTAAAATTGATGATTGACTGTAGTACAGGTCAAAAATCTAAAAATTAATAATGGTTGTCAAGTCTTTTAAATGTATTAAATGGGATATTTGTATATGAGAATCCAAGAAAATGAACTGCAAAAGCAGCAAAACTTTTTATGTGAGAACTTCATGTACAGGAAAATTTGACAGTATTCTTGTGGCCATTTTTCCAGAAAATTTAACATTTTTTTCTTAATGAGTGTTGTGGAAGGACTTAAGGAATCAGACTTCTTTTGTAGGAAGGCTTTTTATCACTGACTTATTATCTGGGAAACAGTGTAGATCATCTACCGAAGAATGATATTTGGTCGGCATTAACATACATACCTGGGGACAATAAACATTTTAAAATATTTAACTGTTTAATCACAGATTTCTGAAATGTTTGTTAAAATGTGTAATAAAACAAATTATGTAAAATGCATTAAAATGGTACCAATAGTAAAGTTCTGTTTTTCTGGAAAAACAATGCATTGTTCTGTAATTTTGGTATTATTATGGTGATGGTGGTGATCATATGTTGGCTTGAATTGGTCATATGATGTAACCTACCTTTCAGAATAGACAGCGTTGGTGTATGGGTTCTTCTCATGGCACCACCTGTACCACATAAGAGTCACCATTTCTATTTTTTCACACCAGGTGGTGCTGCAGTTACATTTTTTCCTCTACTGTGGTAATGAAAGCAAGTATCATTTGTTTGGAGATATCTGATATTTACTTTAATAATAACTGCTGTTTGCTGCACATGGCAGCTTCCTGTCATTGATTTTGTTAATGTGGTCAGTTGAACGTGGAGCAAAAGACTGTGAACAGTTTTGGTTTTTCAGTGCTGTGATTTTTAAGCAGTGTTTATTCCTAGAGAAATGCTAGTTCTGGTTTTTTATTGCTGCTGAAAGCCCTGGAACAGATGCTCCATTTATTATGTCTTCAGTCTGTTCAAATAGAAATAGCAATAAATTGTACAGGTACACTTTATCTTCATATTTCTGCATATAAGAGCAAATCCAACCTTAGAAAGGCATGTTTGAAGTTGTGGTTATGCACTGGCCATGTTCTTAACTTTTAGTCTGTAATGTACCTAGGCAACTTGCATGGTCTGTCCATATATTGCAATCCTTTGAGCCAAAAGTCAGTAACATGTTCATAATGTTGGATATATATATAATAGATACTTGACGGAGCTACAGTGGTAAGAGTTTTAATATATGTTTTCAGGCATTAGTTTATCCTGGTGGCTAAAGTTACCACAGAATTGGAAGCTACAAAAAGGAGATTTTTTCCAAGTAAATTAAATTTTGTTTCTTGTTACTCATATGATGTACTTCTTTAATTTCTCATTCCTGTTGCTGGATTTGAATATGCTTGCAGTTAACCCTTAATTTTCATTAGGTGCCTAGTCTAAAAATTCTCACTAAGATGTGAAGCCCCATACTTCACACAAACTTAATGCCCTTAGCACTGCATATTTTGTGTAACTTTTGCTGTGCTGATAGGCTTCCTGCCTGTCAGCAGTCAGCAATCTGCAATACCAGATGTTTCTATACCACATACCCTGTAAAGTCACTAGTATCTTGTGTAATTTTTGTGCCTTGTATTTTCAGCTTGATGCTGTGTAACTCTTTATATTTCTGTCAAACTGAAAGAGTATGTAAAAGTCTCTAGACTTTGAGGTGAGACTTCCCCATTGTGTTGAACCAAAATTACAAAATGGCAAAAAATACAGTCAAAACACAACTATATTTATTAGCTATGAGGGGATCACATAGCAGTTTACAACTACATGTTTCAGCCTCTTGGCCGAAACATGTAGTTGTAAACTGCTATGTGATCCTCTCATTCATTCATTCAGTATTCTGTCTGACGACAGGTCCAAAGCCTCCTCCAAAACGATGCCTCCACATAGTGCAATCTAGAGCTTCCTCCTTCAAATGAGAGTATCCTCTCCTGTCCTTAAGGTCGTCCAGGAGATTCTTATGTCTTCTTCCTCGTCTTCTTGCCACTTCCATCTCCCCCTTTATCTTTCCTTTGATAACTTGTTTTAGAAGGCAGTTTCTACGTAAGGTGTGACCAATCAAACTAGCCTTCCGTTTTCTTATTTCATGTAGGATATTCCTCTGCTCATTGACTCTAAGTAACACTTCTTCATTTCTCACATGATCGGTCCAACTGATCTTCTCCATTCTTCTCCAGCACATTTCAAAACTTTCCAGGTATTTCTGATCTGCTTCCTGAAGCGTCAAGTTTCAGCACCACACAAAGCCATGCTCCAAATGTAGCATTTTATTAGTTTCTTCCTCAAATTTAAGTCCAATTTGCTGGTAAAAAGAGTCTTCTTCTTGCTGAATGCAGCTTTTGCCATGGCAATCCTGGATTTAATTTCACGTGTACATCTTCCATCATTTGTTAACATGCTACCCAAATATTTAAAACATTCCACATTCTCCAGTTGATCCTCTCATAGCTAATAAATATAGTTGTGTTTTGACTGTATTTTTGCCATTTTGTAAGTCACTAGACACTCAGTGTGTTTCCTTTGGCATCAATTGAGTTTCGAGCCACTTTGTATATTGTGAGTATATGAACTCGTATTATGAAATCTGAAAGTTTGTCTCTCTCTCTCTCTTTCTTACGCGTGCACATGCACACACAGTGATAGTCATTTCTTTACTGTTCGTATCTTTTGTTGTTGATTAAATGATTTGCTTTCTCTTGTATGCGGAGTTGGTCAGTAGGCTGAAATTACTGTTAGAGAGCAAGCAAAGGAAAGTTGATAGTGCTAATAATGGGAGTATGTCAGCACTGGAGACAGTGGTTTAGATGAATACAGTGAGTGATTGATGTGGAAGACAATGAAGGAGAACAAGAGCAAGAAAAAAGCCAAAACCTGGGACCAGTGTCGGTGAGCACAAACTGGGGATCTCCACAACAAGGAACATATACTGACTGCATTGCACAAGCATGTGAAAAAAAATTAGGCTGCATTAATATGGTAACAGGCAGCACAAAGCTTTTGTTATTCCTCCCATATACCATGCACTTACTTATGGAACAATGTAAAGCATAAATCTAAATTAATCCAGTCCAGTTGACATAACATGTTGGTGCTTACAGTAAATAAAGTTTGACAAATACATGTTCAGTTATGGATCATAAAGTATTTTATTTGTGCAAAATATGCTGACAAGTTCTGGTTATGAATTTTTGCTGACTTTACCATCTGCTGAAATTATCACACTCAGGGTGTTTCAAAAAATGACTATAACCTGCTCTTTAAAATAACTGTATAAGTAGTTTTACATGGTTCTAAATTAATGCAACATTTTAGGCACAAGATTTTGTGGTCAGTGTGTCACTGTAAGGTCAAACTAACAGAACAGTAGTACATAAACCATTGTGAAAAGTTGTAAAGAAGGCAGCTTAATATACTGTGGCTTATTGAAGGGTGACATGAAATAGATTGTTGGTTAAAACAGCAAACTAAATATTGCATATTAATGGGAGGGATATGCTTTCACTTGCATTATCAAATTATTACAGTACTAAAGGGAGATCTCCATTAGACTATGTGATGATGCTCTTGCCTTTATCTCTGATGGGCTTTGTGACCATTTTAAACATGAAAGAAAGGGAAAACTCCTAACTGTTAACATTATTGCCTAGTACTTACAAACTGTTCCAGGTATCAAGGAATAATTTTTGTAAATATGTAACTGTGACTATAAGCTGAGCTTAAAAGCCTTTCAAGTTCACTGCATATATCAGCTCACATAATGTGACATTAAATAACCTCTGCAGCTGATACTAAATCTCTAAATAACTAATGGTCCAACACTCATGATGAGAATGTTTTTGACATAAGGTTTGCTTTGCAGGGATCAGATCTGCACAAATAAATTTTCCTGTAACCATGAAGGTTATCTTTTTTCCGTGTCACATTATATAAAGCTTCAACTGGACATTGATTACAAACATAATATACACTTCTCTCCAAGTCTTTTTTTTTTTTAACTATGCATGTATGTATGGTGGTAGTCTTCTTCTAATCTCCCAAATCTTTTCAGCAGCCCCAAACAATAAGTAGAGATTGTTCAACTCTAGCTAGTATAGCGGTCCACTACTTCACATCCCTAAGAAAACTGACCACAGAATCTTGATGTTGCAGCAACATGACAAACTAGGAACTGAAATTCCTTACTTACATAAATCCTTGATTATATTAACAGTTCTTCAGGGACATTTTGACATAAACTTTGCATTAAGTACACATGTAACATCACTTGTGCATTATGAAATGAACACACACAACTGCCCCAGGGCATACCTGCACCACAGCAACAGCTTAAAAAAAATTAACCCTTTCCATACTCAGTTTATTTTATTAAATAGCTCTAATTTTTTTTCTTTCTGCAGCGGTGTATAATTTTCACAGATGAAAACCACAAATAGTTGGCTCAAAGTATCAAGAGGTGGCAGTAGAATATACACTTAGACTTTGGAACTTTCAATGATGGCATCAAATTGCCAGAGATCTTTGGAGCAAAGTATAGTTCAGGTCTCAGCTTTACATCCATAGAAGCTGGGGAAATGAAAGTAAAACAGAACCACAGAGCTCAGTTCCTAATCAGTTGGTGTTTCTGAGCAGGAAATCTTGTTCATAATGTGGAATGGACTACAATATACCCAGCACATTCTTGTAGAGTATGGAAGCTCCTATAATCATTTTCATCACAATATCTTGGCAGTACAAAGGAAGAACTGTGTGTGAAAATAAACATCATTTAATACTAAATGGCTTTACTGCTTTTAAAAGCTTAAGTTTTTATCTGAAATTTTTAAACTAGACTTTTGGCAGAACAAATCAAAACTTCATATGGTACAATTGTGATCTTAAGACATGGTTTGATGACAGCTTGGGTATTCATATGGAGTAAACTTAAACTGTGTCATTTACATTTGTAACTTACTATATTTACCTGAATATAAGATAGATTTCTTTCCTAATTCATCATCTGAAAAATGTGGGGTCACCATGTAATCAATGCACAAAGTTAAAACATTCTGTTTAGGTACTTTCCTGAAAATTCTGAAAGAGGCCGTCTTATACGTAGTGTAGTCTTATATTCAGGTAAATGTGGTACTCAGAACAGCAGCATAAATGTTCTAACATGGCAAGATGACAAGCAGAAATCTTCAATACACACTGGCTTTCTTTTGTGCAAAATATCTCAAGTGGGCAAACCTTAATTTAATATTTTGGGGAGATACAGTTTCCAGTACATGAATGCACTTCACATGTAACAAAATGCTAACACAGTACAATTCGAATGACAGACAGTGCAACACTGAACAGAAAAGACATCCAAGTTCAAAAAGCCATTTTCCCAGGACTAATGTCTAAATGATTTTAAATCTAAAGTACATATACTAGTTACAGCTACAACACAAAGTGACAGCAAATTAAATTGCATTGTTCATATCTAGCAAAACTTTATCATGTTGTGAAGGTAAATGCACATCACAGAAGATAGGTCAGGCATGTCTCATATTACCTCCACCAGATGGGTCTAAAAATTTCATTTCAGATTTTTTCAGCTTTGCTAAAAGTGGCCTCAAATGGCATATTTTGGAGAAATGTGTGCAATAAAAAAATGTTAGACTGTCACAGCCACATTAAGGGCCTAACTAGGCCTGAAGCTGAAAACTTCCAGTAGGGAAGCATCACATACCGTAATTCAGAATAACAATAATTTTTTTTATGTCTTTATATAATCGAACACTTAGCAGCATTTCTACAATGTTACTTTTTGTGAGTTGCGACTCGTGAAGTCTGCAACTGTGGAATCTAGATCCAGTCTGCACAATAGTCCATTTTCTGTAAAGAGAAGTCAGTAGATTTATGTTTTCTTGACCAGTGCTTGATAGTAGTTTATTTTTTATGCACTTTAGTATAGAGAATGATCACTCACTAGAACAGTTACATTACCACCAGGCACAGATTGACTGACAGTGCTACAGCGTGGTGGGAATACCACCATCACTGAATATTTATTGGTAAATCAAAACTTAAGCATTCTTTTGATACTTATTCTCATGATGGGCCTGGAGCTTCAGCACCCTCAGTCATCTCCTTAATAGGGCTCTGCATAAACTTTGTCACCCATAACCTATTTTTCCCGGAGAGTACTTAAACAAATTTGTGCATTATGGGTCAGCCTGACTTGACAGGATTGTCGAACTGTCCGAGCTCATGCTGGCATGAGGTCTCACATTATCTGTTTTATTTCATTTAGGTCTTCAAATGAATGGGCAGTCTTTACATGTAAATTTAACTCACACTGTAATACAAACTAAATTTATATATCAGCTAATTTGAGACTACCTGATTCATGTATACAGAAAAATCTTATGTATGTACTTCATTATAAAACAAGCACAAAGGCAGTCATGTGTTGTAGAAGAAATTGCTGAATCCAAATAATTCTTTATGGGTGAACTGTAAGGAGGGGGAATCTAACTTTGGAAGGAGGAGAAATTACTTGCTACCCCTAAGTATTACAAACAAATTGCTATTCTTACTTGTCACTAAAGAACTGTACACAGTTTTATACATTATTACTGTGAATGTCAGTATACCAGGAAAATAAACCTGTAAGGTATACTATATTCCATTTTTCACTACTGATCCAACATGTTTCCCTGATGGTGGCCATTTAGGCAGAAACATGTTGGATCAATTGTAAATAAATGGAATTATTACAACCTGATGCTTTAAATTTCCTGATGAACTGTACACAGATTTGCAGAAACTTGACAAACTTGACACTACCTGCATCTATGTATCATGTCCCACTGAAGTGACAGTGTCATTGTTAGTGCAGATTCTCTAATATAAAATTTACCTCAAAGCGTATGATGGGTAAAATGATATCACTTGTGAATATTATTCTACTGGAAGCAACTTGGAAGAAATTACCCATTTGTTTAAAAAGTTTGGCTAATATGCAGGATCGGTACCCCCTACACACGTGTCACGTTATTCAGTTGTCGCCTAGCTAAGGTAGTTCAATTAACTGTTACATGCGTCATGACAGTGGTGCAGTAACATCATTATGATGGCAGGTTATCTACACAGCCTACTCAAAATCTTGTTAGACTGCGTTTGAAATGTGATGGCACACATGCAGAAGCCAGATTTCGTCTTTCGGCCAAACGGACGAGTCCATTTAAATCGGTGGGGGCATCAGTTCAGTCGACTACTGGCAGCTGAAATGTGTGCATCAGCGGTAGTAATGCTGGATACACCGTGTTCCGAGGTAGTGTGAAGAGTACTGGCCACCCACTCCATTCGCCAGTTTCCCCTCCCGTGCGTCACCGTGTGCCATCACATTTCAACTGGACTCTACCACCGTGTTATATGTATGTATGTATGTCACTGACTGCTCTATGTCCATTGCATCTACATTCAGTACATCATACAAAAGAAAGAATGCACAATGATCTATTTATTTTCATATGTTCAGTATGAGTAATCAGTTACTTAATCTGAAGTGTGTGAAGCCAGTGTGTCAAGGATGTAATACTAAGGAAATGGGGAAACCTGGGTTTTAATCTTTGAATTCATTAACACACATAGTGGAATGTTATTCACTTGTTAGTCCATGAGAACAGTACTCTTAACTGATCAGTTGCATGAAGAAATTGTTAAAACTGTAGTTGTATGGGGTACAAATACTGCAGTTTTACTGTTGCTTTCTTATTCCGTGATAGAATACATAATGATCACTGACCTTGAATAGAGAAAATCTCAAGTATCAGGTTCTGAAGATCATTTAATCATCAACAGGAGATCACAACTGATGATTAAGAGAATACATGGCATAGGACAAAAACCAAAAGAGGACTATATATACAAGCTTATGGAATTTGATATCAACTGGCTGCTGCTCACAAGCAACTCAACAAAATGAAACACATCAGCAGAACTTGTATTTAAACAGAAAAATGCATATCAGCTGAGAACTTTGGATACATACGATTTTGTTCTCAAACAGGAAAATGATTTTTAATACAAAATTATCAAAGTCAATAAACTTACCCTTATATCTGTGACATAATGCATTGCCAATGGCTTTCTGTGCCACACTAGTGGATGGCCCACTAATATAAATTAAAAGTTTTTCAGTATACAGGTTGTCTGTGGGGGTTTTTGGATGGGGACTGTGAGCAAACTAATAAACCTACAGACTTGTGATCTGCATTAATTTGAACTAAATCCCTAGAAGTTTTATTACCAGTAGATGCTGTGAGAGTGCAAGGTATTTGTTGAAAGATATCATAAGTATGTGTGGCAGATGCAGTTCAAATGTAATTTAGCTGACAGTTTGGTGAATAGTGACAAGGGAGGAGGAAGCTGTTGTGTCAGATGGCTTTATGTAGCAAAACTGGTAACCCACGAGGGAACTACTGCACACATTATGGGAAAACGATACCAAATGATTGTGACTTGGAACTGGCAGTGTAGGTTTCTTCAAATCTGCATTGTTCTCAATCAGCATGGAAGGACATGACCAGGCATCAGAGAAGGAAAGTGGCTTGAGTTTTGCTTGCTGTCCTAAAAATCAGTGAACAAACACAATGTCTGTATCCAGAGCAGTGGTTGTAGGGAGCTTATTCAAGACTGCCTGAAAAGTAGCAAATGTGGATTAATATGCAACTAAATACCTGGCCCATGTTAGGGCACAATGGAAAAATTGCAAAAAGTGACTTCTAGGTTTGTCACGTCCGTCCATCCTCCATCTGCATGGAACAACTAAGCTCCCACTGGACAGATTTTCATGAAGTTAGTTATTTGAGGATTTTTTTTTGAAAATCCATCAAGTGTGAATGAAACCTGACAAGAACAATGGGCACTTTTTGTGAAGACCCATGAATTCTTCTAAGAATGAGAAATTTCTCAAAGACAAAAGTTGTAGCGAAAATCAAGACATTTTATATCCAATAATTCCCCCCCAACAAAAAAAACCCACACTATTTATGGGATAATATGAAGCTCAAAACACCAAATGTCAGGTACAGATGACAGCATTTCATGGCCTTCCCTATGCAGCTCTCATCTAAATTTCATTCTCCTACACACTGTACCAGGCACTTAATTCTGGCACCAAAGGGTTAAGGTACCTAAAGGAACTTCAGAGTTTTACTTCATATTTCCTCAAACCACATGGCTATAGCTTTGTTCGCTCTTGCCAGTGCCCATCAAACACCCCAGAGGGACTACACACACACACACACTGCAATAGCATATCTTATATACAAATATACAAGTATGCCACCATCTGGATTTAGTACGTGTTAAAATATACTGCACAAATTGCTCTGTTGAATAAACAGGTGATGGTATATACAAATTTATTAACAACCTGAAATGGAATTGCGTGTAATTCGAGCCACCCGCTATTTTATCGAAGTACACTCGTGTAAAAAAAAATCCATCAGCGTGAAATTTTCTAAGTCCCAAACCGGAAATGACGTGCGGTACAGTTGCCATCATAACTCGTGTCGTTTTACTTTCCCCATATTTGCGCATTCGTGCCATTTCTCTGTCCTCCATTCATTACAATCAATCACACCGTGTATATATTAACAGCAGACGACAATACATTTGCTTAATTTGAAATTAAAACATTAATTAAACTTCATTAACTTTGTAGTAAACTTTCTTTAGGGTAATTCCCCGGTGTCTGGTTTATAATTGCCGACGTTTCGGAACCTTCTGTCAGGTCCATCTTCAAAGGCTGAAGTGTG
>Ga0209629_10002448_pt1 | contig 12652 bp, 8 predicted proteins | sample TergutCu122P5_FD_187286 | JGI IMG/M metagenome (GOLD analysis project Ga0209629, IMG submission 187286) | Cubitermes ugandensis P5 segment gut microbial communities from Kakamega Forest, Kenya - Cu122 P5 (SPAdes) (version 2) | ecosystem: Host-associated > Arthropoda: Insects > Digestive system >... | reverse complement strand
AACGGGTTGTACACAATGCTGGTGACTACAGTGAAGGACAGTAAAACTTCGAAACATGTATCTATTTTGTATCAGTTGTAAATAAATAGTTGCCACTATTAAAGTTCCAACCCTCGTATATGCTTGAACCAATAACCATCAAACATGTAGCAGCTCAGAGTTGGTGTTGTATATTCTTCAACAGCTGCAAGGGTCTTTTTAACCAGAAAACTTTTTTTTTTACTAATTACCCTTATAGTAATGTAATAATATTAATATGATTTAAAACTTTATGTTAGGAAGATAAGGGAGATTCTGCCTTCTGTCCCATTCCCTGCTCAGAAACCTATCTTTGGATTCCTTTCAAGTCATGTTACTTACATTTTCAAGTTATATACATTTGTTTTTGGGCTCATAATCTTTCAGGGATTCAACAACACTACAATACAAAATCAGGGCGATGCATGAAACATTAGCCTAATGAAATATGCACATGTAAAAATATGTTAAGGTTTTTAAAACATAATAACACTACATAATGAAACATGAATCTGAGACAATTTCTATCAATCATAATTACACTGGCTTCTTGTCCTCCTACACATTATACAAAGGTTCTCCTCCAGTGTCTTAATTTTACATGCGATTATTAACACATTACAATGTATTCCAAGATAAATAGTAATAAATGTATGATTACACAGGTCATATTAAACATGCAGATGCTATTCTGTCCAGTTGTAAGCTGTTCTAACAGTTTACATAATTTGTATAATACATTCTGAAAGTCTGATTTTGTGACATGCATGTAATAAATCCCATTAAATTTGATTTTTATGATTTATGGCCAAAGATTTTATCAGGTTGTATCATTAATGTTACTGGCAAGACTTGCACCTTCTGTTGCCATTCAGCTTGATAAATTCTGTTGTATGTTTGATTACAATTTTAAAAATAACCCACCATACAAGATATGGCAAGAAAAGAAAACAAAATATCCACCAGGCTACTGGTTCAAAACAAACTCTGTCTTGACAGAAATAAGTTATTATCCTGTTCCTCACCTTATTTTGTATGAAACACATCCACTATGAAGCATATTTCTCTTTAGGGACAAAAAACTTAAGCAAATAAGAAGCATGCCTTCACTTACCACATAATGATTGACATCACATAAGGATGGGGTGTATAAAATACCAATATTTTTTCCTGAACCAAGTGTTATGACACTGAGACATATATATATATAGCTTTCCTTGCACACACTCCTACCAGACACTTTGACAGTAACCAAATGAAATCAATACATCTTTATACACATACGTCACAATCGATAATTTCTATTTAAATATAATGACCTTACATGTTCAACATGCTGAAAATTTTGGAAGTCTTCCGTAGTGTTCATGACTATTAAAGATAATCTGCAACATAAATTACAAGGGAAATAATGTGATGCTAAAAGGAAAATGTTTTGGTACTTATTTAATGATCTCATTTTTATGGGATTGCTAACCTGGGAAATATACTCAAGTAGAAGTCATCAAAAGGAGAAGTTTCCGGCTCATTATTCTCTTTAGGATGACAGGATAGGAAGGGTAGCAGCTCCAGGAATAAGTGCAGCAGCTGTGATGCTAGAGGGTGGAGCCACAGCTGCCAATGACCCTATACCTTGTTGACTACTACCTCCATTCTGTGGCGGTTTCTGACCCATTAGCTCTGCACGTAGACGTTTTGCGATGTGACTTTGAACATGTTTGCGTAAATGATCTTTACGATAGAAACCCTTTCCACACTCTGTACAGACCTGAGTTTTGTCACCTGAATGGATCACAAAGTGCCGTGATAGGTGTTCATTGCGCTTGAATGCCTTGAGGCAGACAGAGCAGGCATATGGACGCTCTGGGTTATGTCCTTGTTTGTGCCTGTCAAGATGCTCTTTGCGTTTGAGGCCTGCTCCACAGATGTCACACACAAAACGACGCTCAAGACGATGAACTACCAGATGTTGATCCAGCAGCTCCCTCTCTGGATATGCCATGTGGCATTCTGGGCAACAGTATAAGGTTGAGCCATCTAGTGCTGTTGTAAGACGGATCTCACCAGGCCTGGGCTGCAGAGGACGTGGGATATATGGCTTCTTCTTGTATTTCCTCTTTTTCTTCTTCTTTGTCAACAATACATCTTCCTTCTTGATCCCTGAACATGACATAGGGGCTGAAATGACAGGCCCCTCAGTCGTAGCAGCTGTTGAAAACTTCAGGAAATGGTGTAGTGTTAAAGGAAGAGTTGATGCAGGTAACCGTGACAGGTACTCAGCAACTGTTGATCCTGGTGGACCAGCCAAACTTTGCCAAGTGGCAGGTGAAGGGATCATTGCTGCAATGGAATATGATGGTTTGCAATCTAATTGTTGCATGTTGCTACTAAATAGCCCATCATTGGTCTGGATTTCTTTTTCTGTCATGGTTGCAGCATCAACTTTCTGTGGTATAGAAGTGTGCATGTTACAGGGCTGCCCAACTTCACTGTTCCTGTGTGATGTGCCTGCAGAGTATGGTGGTACACATGACTCCTGTCGTCCATCTGTTGCCCTCATGTCGTTTGTTTGTACCTTCATACCTCGAGAGGTCTTAAAATTAGAAGAGTGAAAATTTGCACCTGTGCAATGAAAATGCATACTGGCACTGCCCATGACAACCACACCTTCACCACCGTTGCTGGTAACATACTGCTGCTGCTGTTGCTGATGATGATAGACAGGGGCAACTTCCTGATGATGGAAAGATTGTAGCGTTCCACCTACATACTGTGGTACATTCATACTTCCCGAACCACCGTCTTAGGAACATGCATAAAGCAAAGCAATTTAATTTTTTGTAACAATATTCGTATATTCAGTTGGTTTATTTCAAAATATAATAGAGGAAATTCATGCTGGAAAATACTGTTTGTATGTTCCATATTATGACAGTTTATTATTTCCGGAAGTTTGACTGCGTCTAAATTTAAAAATAACTCTTCAAATTATATAGTTCTCACGTCAACCGAGGAGTGTTAATATCTGCTGGTATATATACACACACCCAGTTTGACAAGTTATCCTAAAGCTTGTGTACCGCTTTCTGCGGTGTTTTTGTTTTCTTGTTCCCGCCATCTTGAAAGGCGTTTAAACAAATGACAACACACTGAAAAACCTTGGACGATAAAGCCGATATTGTTAAAATGCTATACGTTAGGGCTGTTCTCTTTTTAGCACGAACTGCCAATACAATACAGCCACGACTATGTACTTATAAGTTTATGCACACATCACGTTTTTGAGGGGTTGAAAAAGCATTGACCAATCGCATGCCACATATACGAGCATGATTTGGCGCTTCGCTTGAAAATATAGTTGTAATGGACTGATGAAGTGGGAATTAGAAAATTTTCACGCAATAAAATGGCATATTTCGTACAAGCTACGTACCTCAAAAATTAAACTGTCAGTATCTTCTTCGTTCCAAAACACAAAGGGCGTTAAAAACCTTTCTTTGCAGCAAATTATAGCGCAGGAGAGGCATCACAATTACACATGCAAATGCTACATACCTCACGCGAAAAATGTCATACAACTTCTTGTCCACAAATTTGCACACAATGAGAGGCTATTGCATACGTGTTCCTTCCACTACAAACTTATCATACATAACAGAAGTAACACGCACACACACACAAATAGCTTTTTAAACACAAAACCAGGGTCTAAAGAATAAGGGCTGTCATTGCTCACAATGTAGCAATTGATGTCACCCATCCTACGGCATCAGTGCCATGACAATTCGGGTCTACGTACAGCGCAGCTGGCAACGTTGTGTCACTATGCAACAGTGAAGATATCAGTGATTCAGCCAGTTCTGCATTCAGCTGGACACCCTGCTGTTTTGTACTTATTTTAATCACACTTAGATACTTGTCAAGTCTCTATTATTTATTTCACAATTATAACAACTTTCAGATATGTAAATGCAAAAATCACCTTCTTCCGATTCAGTCACATTAAGCTGCATTCAACTGGCTTTGAGTTCAATTCCCGTTTCATTTATAAATGTACTTAAAGGTACCTATACATATATATATATATATTATTGTCATCTGTATTACAAAAACACATGAAATTACTTTTTGTAAATCAAAGAATGATGTAATTTTGTTTATTCATGGATCACAGGCTATCTGAAATATAGTTACAATAATTCATGAATGAAAATTTCTCTAAATACCAAATGTTTTTACAAAGTTCTAACCTTTTGGTGTATCACTAATGACAAATGTTTGCAACTGGTATAGGAATGTAAAAAACTGCAGCAAACAAAAAGACATTCAACTGTTTCCAATACAGACTTTAATTATTAATACATAAGCAACACTGGGATGTGTAGTCCATAAAGATTGCAGCCTATAAACAACAATTTTTTTTTTTTCAAAATTATTTCACAAGCTGAAACATACCACTGACATTCACACAGGAACATAAGCACTCTGTAGACAATAGAAGAAAAGCATAATAACATTTACAATATGTCAGTCGGAGTGTTTTGTACTATCTCAAGGAATTTGTTATACTTCACTGTATATATTATTATTATTATTGGTAAGACTACATTCCGAGACTCAATCCTCTTGTAATCCATAATCTGCTGCCCAATCAGCCACGCTGAGTAAATAAAGAGACTCGGTAGTTTTGGTATAAAGCAGATATACATTATATTGCATTGCATGCATGGGGACTGTTTCCTTTCCCTTTAGACAAAGTTGATGTAATTGTGGGCAAGGATAAATTGGCACCATGATGGCAGGATTGTACACTTTCATTTTGGCTGACATTTTCTGTTTTCACTCTAACAAGATTCACATATTTTGCCTCTATAAAAATTCAACCACCAAAATGTCCACTTTCTCTCCAGTCCAACTTGTGATGCATACAGTGTTCATTAAATAGCTTAAAAACAGATCTCAAGCTCTATAAATGATGGCTTCTTACTAACATTTACTAAAAAATAATACTTTTAACCTGGAGATGAAGAATGCATATACCCTCCAGAAAAGAATAAGTTACATATTATCTTTAAAGGGTCATGATAGATCTAAAAAATGTTCCATGAGTATTTGTATCCTCTTCTCTGTATAGGTGAGACATGAGGTAACCTGAATACATTATCTTGGCTTAAAAAATGCAATCTGCATTTACAACTTCTGCTTACTGACAAAAAAATATAACCATACTAGGCCTACTGTACTATAAAAATGGCACAATGTAACTTAAAAAATCACTTACAAAACTAATTAGGTAAACTTTCACAACCAACATTCCACAAAAAAAAAATCACTTAATAATATGCTGGACTGTCATGTAACGACTTATAGGGTAACTGTATCATACCCTTTTTACGCAGTTAAAACTGTTTATGTTACCATAGTACACTATAAATTTATTATGTCCCTCTCTTCTTCACTGGAAACACACACTGATTAAGAAATGGCCACTGGACAGCTAGTCTCTGGCTTGCTGCTGTAACCCAGACAATTGGATATGCATGCACAACATGCTATTAACAGACTTCCTCATAAATCTTGTCTGTGTGTTTCTGCAATAAATGTCTTGTGTGTAAGATTAGCTTCTAGATTTGAGGTGCAATAAATGCTGAAGTCCTTCCTGTGTTTCAACAAACAGTGCAGTTGCCATCTTCAGGATGAACGTCATGGACAGGAAAAAGCAATGACATACCTAGATCTCAGGAAAGCATGTAAAAAGACAGAAGTGAGTCTTTGGTTCATTCCAACAGACTGGATCCTAGAGCTTGGAATGGAGACACAAGAACAATGGCAACCCCAAATTTCACTCACCATGTGATCATCCTCACAGTAAATGTTAATTGCTGTCTGATTATTTCAATGGCTATCTGATGGTATGGAACAATATTTGTGGATGTTAGGACCTGTTTTGTTACACTCAATGCCAACAAAATACTAGGTTACAGCTGATTGTTGGTGTCTCAGTCTGGTGCCGGTAGTGTGTTCAGAAATCCTTGTGATATGTGATAGCCAGTCTGGTCTATGTACACCTTTCTCTAAGAGCTGCAGTTCTTGTGTATGCTGTTTGTGTTGATCCAAGACAGGACACCACTCACAATCAGACTAAACATAGTAATTAATTTTTTCAAAATAGAAATCATGGCAAATATCAGCGTATATCACTAAAATGCTCCAGGATGTCAGCCAAGTCACAGCCCAATCAAAAACCAATCTTCAACAGACTGGCTCCATACTCATCATCAGGGTTCATGGAGTGAGGAGCTGCCAGTTACATATACATCTTGGTCTATAAATTCAGTACCTCTTCCTTGCTGGCTCCCTACTTAACCAAAAGGCAGAATCAAGTTGAGTGGTCACCCTTCCTACTTTCAGTCTGATCTGTTAACCTAAAGAATGATACCTTGTCATCCTTTGTCTATTACTATCTTCTTGCTGGTTCTTCTGATTCTACCACTACATGTTCTCAGCTGTCCAAATACTGTAGCAATCTGACTGCAAGGTTCCATGCTAAACTGTCCAACCAAACTCCACTCTTGGTTTACTACAGAGCCAGGGAAGATCATATACTAAATTTATGGAATGTGGCATGCATGTATAGTCCACTATCTAGGGAAAAATCCCTGCTACAATGTGATAAATACATAGGCACAAGAATTGTGATAAGTAGTGAGTTGACACTAGTCACTACCACCAATAGTGCCCTCCAGACCAACCTAGAGTCAACAATCCCCTGCAGGAATTTTCTCCCGATTTGTGGTCAGTATGCACACCATTGGCTAGAAGTCCCCACATCATCCCTGATAGTAGGCACACAGCAGCACTTACCAAATCATTCATCATTAAAGCTTCAAGTCCCTTCTCTGCCTCAACATAAAAGTTGCCAAAATAATCAGATGCCCAAAAGACATCATCCACAAAGAGATAAAAGAGTTAATAAAATCTGGGGTCAAATCTTGTCTTTCTATCTTCATTCCATCCTCCATAATCCATACCACTGGCAAGTATTCAGACAGCACAGTAACCAACCACTCAGTTTCTCCCTCCCTAGCACCCCATCATAAGACATGTATATACCATTCTCACCACGAAGGTGGCAACTGCATGGCTACTATAACAACAGAAACACTTCAACAATCAGCACCACTCTTATGCATCACCATTCAATCATTATGCGCATCACCTGACTTGGACATATTCCAATTCCACTTTAACAGCTCTCACTACCTGTGGACATTTTCATGACTGCAACAGACTTCTCTGACCTGTTCCACAGGACATTGGCAAATGGAAAACTGACTTTCCAGCCTTCATATTTACATTACAATATCTAATCTTGCATCAACTTCAAACACCCAAGTCTGCAACTACAACTAGCTACATCATGAAAAGCATAATTGTTTAGAACGCATCCTTGGCTGCGGATACGAACGCCAGGAGATCCGAGTTAAGCAGGCTGGGAACATTGGCATAGTTCCCATTGGCCGCCATTCAGGAAAGTAATGGCGGAGGTGGTGGTTGCTCAGCAGAGACAGTAGCCACTTGATGCTGTTGTGGATTAGGGGGATGCTGGGGTTGTGGAGCATGTTGACTCAGCTCTGCCTTGACCCTACGAGCAATGTGACTGCGAGTATGCTTGCGCAGGTGATCCTTACGGTAGAATCCCTTACCACACTCAGTGCACACATGACGTTTCTCTCCAGAGTGAATCACGAAATGTAAGGTTAGTTGTTCCTTTCGTTTAAAAGCTTTCAGACAAACTGTGCAGACGTAGGGACGCTCTGGATTGTGACTCTGCTTATGGCGCGTTAAATGATCCTTTCGCTTGAGGCCTGCCCCACAGATGTCACACACAAAGCGACGCTCCAGTGTGTGTCCTAACAAATGTTGTTCCAGCAACTCCTTTTCTGGATAGGCCATGTGACATTCAGGACAACAATATAATGTTGATCCATCTAAAGCTGTTGTGAGGCGAATCTCACCTGGTTTTGGTCGGGGCTTCTTTTCTTTGCTTGCCTTCTTCTTTTTCTTTTTCTTAGCACCACCCGGCATGCCAGGAGCACCTCCTACCACACCAGGTGTTGTAGTGCTGGCAACTCCAATGGCAGGGCCACCTCCAGCACTGACAGCCATCTCTGTTTCTTTCTTGATGTTCTCAGCTGAGTACTTGAGAAAATGATGGAGGCTAAGTGGAAGTGTTGAGGCTGGCAAATGGGACAGATAGTCAGCTACAGTGGATCCTGGGGCAGCAAGACTTTGCCAGGTGGCAGGCATGGTAGCTGTAGTCTGTGTAGCATGATGATGTTGGTGATGATGGTGATGAAGTGCCATAGAGCTACTGTACTCAGCCTCATTGGATCCTGGTCTACCGCCATCATCCTTTTCACCACCCGCTTCCTCGCGTTTCATATCCTTTTCCTTCTCAGCAGCTGCTGCTGCTGCAACAGCTGCATTCTCCCGCATCATGGCTGCACATAAGTCCTGTGGCTGCATGTCACCCACATGATATACTCCACGTTTATTGCCTTGCTGCTGACCGTCTTGTATCGATGGTGATGAGGTAGGTCTGCTCTGCTGTTGCTGCTGCTGTTGCTGAACTGCTCCTGCTTGGCTATACGGAATACCAACATTCCCACTATAGTGATGAGTTCCAGTTAAGTTGGATCCTGGATGGTACTTGGAGTTTGGATTCATCATATTCACCTGAGGCTGGCCTCCACCACCGGGATTGTTCCCACCATCTCCTCGGTTGTACTTGCCCATGTTTACCGGCATCCCAATAGGGGGATGATGTTGGTTAAAATGAGCTGGTCCAGGACTAGTGTGATAACGGGTCCCTGCCCCTCCATCACCAACTGTCTGCGGTGGTAGGCCCCCTCCACTCCCATCATGAGAGAACTTGGCAGCAAACTGATGAATGGTGGGTATGGACGCTGGGAAGTGGCCCCCAAAAGGTGAAAAATTCATGCCTGTACGTCACTGATACTAAGATGCCTTGCAGAATTTAATGGAGACGCCTGTAAAATATTCCCCACCACTAAACCTGAAACAAACATTGCAGACCACGTCAATATTCACCAGCACTCAAAATTATTAGGAATCACAACGTTAGTAAGTATATTATGCAACTAAACACACTTCAATATCACCTGATGTTTTCTGTTTCGCTGCAATATCTGAGGTCGGTTTTGGCGGCTCAAATCGATTTCAAATACTAATGCAACGCGGATTCCTCGTATAATGTTATCTCCCGCTTGTTTTCCGCTTTTATTTGCATGCCATAATAGTACCATTGTTCGATCGTGCACCACATTTCCAGTAATACGTTTTTCGACGGGCGTCCATGGCCCGCGCATTAGGGGTACAAGATGGGTTCACAATGGACCTCTTTCGAAATATAGTGCCGAAATTAAGCGATGACTCCCTCTAGTAGAGCCGGCATGTAATCACTAATAACACATTCTAAAACACAAGTGAAGCATGTAGGCTGGTAAAAGGAAACACAAGTACTTACTGCTTCAAGTTCTGTTGTGCTCATTACGTTTTATTTCCCATAAATAAGCGTCTTTGACAGAAAATATAAACACCTGCTGTGCGGACCGATGCTCGTATGTTTCACTTGGCTTCCATGATTTCCTGACCTCTATACACAAGTAACTCAACTATCACATCAGCGGACCCACGTAAGCGGCAAAATCAAAGTAAATGTACTTTCGGTGTTACTACCATAATACAAGTAGAAATAAAAATTGGTCATTGTAACAAACACGGTGGGTTAGTGTTAAAACTTCCACACGTTTCCAATATGTCCACAGTCATCGTTATTGATTGCCTCAGTATCTTGATACATTTTTTTTATCATCACATTGAAAGTTGAATTGCATTTATGACTTAATGCAAAAGATTTGACAACAAAACCGGCGTCTCAAATATTTTACACTCTAATATAGGATTAGACTAGAAACTAGACAAGAGAATTGCAGTTCAATCCCCGTTAAGGGCAGAGATTGCTGTTGTCACTGCATTCAGACCACTTCAAAGTCCTACCCAGCCTACTATGCGATGTGTACAACAGGTAATTTGACTGAAGTATGAAGCTTATCACTCAGTCTAGTACCATGGTTAAGACTGTGCGGATTTAAACCTCCATATTACTATACCTCTCCTGGCTGTGGTGCTTAGTTCAGTATAAAGACAACTGTATATTTTCTAGTTTTCTGTAATTTGCAGCAAAAACATACAAGTTATAAATGAGTAATGCCCCAGAATGAACTCTCATTTTTCATACTGTGCAGAAAACTTCAATACACTTTCCTTGATATCTCAGAGAATGACTGGCATTCATGTTGCTGATCACTTCTCTGTATTTTACCTTGCAGATTAATGAAGTGTCATTGCACAATGTTTCCAATTTCATTCATCTCCCTCAATCATTCATACACTACACTATGATCATGCCTATATGCTGTGAATTAGCCTTCCAAAGTGATTACACAATCCTGGAAAAAATCAATTTCAAGAAACTGTTGATAATGTAAGAATGGATAAAAAATGTTAATATTAAATTCAATTTAATCTTTGGAAAATATGCAGAAGTGTCACAACACAGACCCACTTACCATCTTCCAAGCTACACAATTTATATGGCAACTTACAGCACATAGTGTGTTAGCAACTGTCAGTGTTACAGATTTCCAGGCCAACAAATAGGTAAGAGTGCCTGTACTAAGAACATTCAAGATTCAAAAAGATATTTCACAGGTACATCTATATGCCATTTTCAACTTTGAATTAATTTATTACAATACTTCACAATATGGTACACAGTGCAAAAATAAATTGTATATCTATAAATATATAAACCATTAAAATATTACATTTAAAATTCTGTAGCAACTTGTGATCGTGTATACAGAAGTTAACTTCTATGTTTTATTTTGAAATTTTTTTTCTCAGTTTATGTACAGATTTGATTGATAACTTTCAACTATTTAAAATACAGGTCTTAAACACAATCCATCTTTGTTTGCTTACAAATTGTCAATTCAGTTAAACATAAATCACTTGCATAAATAAATAAAAGCAAAACAGGTAAATATAAACTGCAAAATCTAAAATGTCACATTAAGATGTTCATACTGATTATTAAACATTAATCTGATAAACAGAGAAGAATTTGAGAGGCCATATCTGTGTCTTTATGTTTCTGCATATTTATATCAAGGGACTGCCCGTTTTCTTGACCACTTTCACCCACTGTCTGTATATAACTTCAGACATTTGCATGTTACAATATAGCCCACTTACACATGTTGCAGGTAAAATACGAACCTTTCAGGCACCACTGAAACTTTTCCAAAGCTCTTTTTGCACAATGTGTCAAATTTACAATATGTCTTAATACTAAAACTACTGTTACCACACATCATATTATCTTCCTCATTTCCACAGTAACAATTCACAAATGAGTACAATAAACATGTAACTGAAATTCCATCTTCTACTAACAGTCCCCACAAAATCTCCAGTTTACTACACTTTAAAGGGCAATATTCAAGAATATCTGCGTGTCTTGGTTCAAAATGGTACACCCTGCAAACACTGACACACCATGAATGGTTCATATTAACTGTGCAAAGAACAAGAAACTGAAAGCAAGAATGTATACATAATATACCCCACAGTCTGATTCACCTTAATCAAACCACATCTCAATTTCAAAATACTTACAAAAATAAACATTGATTAATGCCTTCTCTGCTTAAATGGTAACTAATATCCAATAAGCCCAATGTTGAAACTGAAAGGAGGAAATAGATATGGTTATAGAAGAAATGAAAGGACAGAACTCACCATACTAAGTAATCAAAAATCCAGAAACTGGAACGAAGAACCCTACATGGTAGATTTCTTCTGCAGGTTGTCATACAGAAAGTCATAAAATACCAGCCATATGTAATACACAAAAACAAAACAGACAGTAAAACCTCAGAAAAATATGTTTGAATGACTGTGCATCTTTGATAAGTAAGTAAGGGTGAGACCAACTAGATGCAACAAATAGTGATTTATTGGTAATCAATAATATCGCGACATGTTTCGGGCATCTCTATGCCCATCGTCAGGAGATCCCACTGCGTTCCACTGCCTACAGCTGTCTGTCCTGTTGTAGCTGTTGTGATGCTGTAGAGTCGGGTAGCAAGATGTGTGCAGTGTGTGGACACAGTGCACACATCTTGCCACCCGACTCTCCAGCATCACAACAGCTACAACAGGACAGACAGCTGTAGGCCATGGAACGCAGTCCGATCTCCAGACGATGGGCATAGAGATGCCCGAAACATGTCGCGATATTATTGATTACCAATAAATCACTATTTGTTGCATCTAGTTGGTCTCACCCTTACTTACTACTCAGAAAAAGAATTTATATTTGTGGGGAAGAGATGATGAGTACAAACAGCTTTCACATTCCTCATCAAGATATTCCTTAATGTTCCTCTGACCGTGCATCATGAATTGACTATACATTAATTACCAACTTCATGCACTGACTATTATTTATTCGTAAAATATTACTCTCCTCTACATGTTTCGA
>Ga0209629_10002446_pt1 | contig 12661 bp, 11 predicted proteins | sample TergutCu122P5_FD_187286 | JGI IMG/M metagenome (GOLD analysis project Ga0209629, IMG submission 187286) | Cubitermes ugandensis P5 segment gut microbial communities from Kakamega Forest, Kenya - Cu122 P5 (SPAdes) (version 2) | ecosystem: Host-associated > Arthropoda: Insects > Digestive system... | reverse complement strand
AATTTCAGATTAGCGCCTTCATCGCCGGTAAAATAGAAAGTAGAGATGCATCGCGCCACGTTGCTGCAATGCAAACAAAACAACCTTAATAGCAAATTGCATTTTAAATAATTGCTATTAAGGTTGCTATGCTAAGAAACGATAGCAATCGCTATTTCTTTTTGGTAAAGAGCGATATGACATAGAGCAGCACCACAGCGCCGATGACAGCGCAAATTAAGCTGCCAATCCAACTCGATGTATGAAACCCAAACAGACTGAAAATCCAGTTGCCAAGCACACCGCCGACCAGACCGACGATCAAATTGAGAATAAGTCCCAAACTTCTTCCTTTCATGATTTGACCGGCTAAATATCCGGCAACAATACCAATTACGATAGCTATAATCCAACCAACCATAATAAAATAAATTTTAAAAGTGAAACAATAATTTGATAGCGCAAATATACACTTTTTGTCATTATTTTGTACATTTGCCATGAAAAAAAAGATATAAAAAAATGAAATTAAAACCATCCGAAATGTCAGGCGTTTCGCTTTCTATCATTGCGGCTGTGGCTGCAAATGGCGCTATCGGAAAAAATAACCGGTTGCTCTGCCATATTCCCGGCGACTTGCAGCGTTTCAAACAGATTACCATGCATCACACTGTCATCATGGGACGGAAAACATTTGAATCGTTGCCCCAAAAACCATTACCCGACCGTAGAAATATTGTCATCACCACACACAATTTATCTGCTGAAAATGTGGAGATTGTTCGTTCACTGCAAGAGGCTTTGAAGTTGTGCACAGATGAAAAAGAGGCATTTATAATTGGAGGAGGAATGGTTTACAGGGAATCGTTTGCATTGGCTGACAGGCTGTACTTAACGCAAATAGGCGCATCGCTCGACGGCGATACATTTTTTCCTGACATCTCTCTTTCGGAATGGAAAGAAACTTATCGTGAGGAACACCCTGCCTCCGGCAATTGTCCATACCCATTTGCTTTCGTAAACTATGAACGATTTTTTTTATAGTGGAATAATGATTAATTTTGCGCTGCAAAAAAATTGCATTAAAAACAGTATAAATCAATGTCGAATCCATCAAAAGAAGCAGCTCTGAATTATCATAAAATGGGTAAACCGGGCAAAATTGAAGTAGTCCCCACGAAACCCTACAGTACACAAACCGATCTGGCGTTAGCCTATTCGCCCGGCGTGGCGGAACCGTGCCTCGAAATTCAGGCAAACCCGCATACTGCTTACGATTACACAACAAAAGGAAACCTTGTTGCCGTTATCTCCAACGGTACAGCGGTGCTTGGGCTGGGCGACATCGGAGCGCTGGCGGGTAAACCCGTGATGGAAGGAAAAGGGCTGTTGTTCAAAATCTTTGCAGGCATTGACGTCTTTGACATTGAAATAAATGAAAAAGATCCGGAAAAATTTATTCAGACGGTGAAAGCCATTTCGCCTACCTTTGGCGGAATTAACCTGGAAGATATCAAAGCGCCGGAGTGTTTTGAAATAGAAACCCGACTGAAGGAGGAATTAGACATTCCGGTAATGCACGATGACCAGCACGGCACAGCCATTATCTCTGCCGCCGGATTGATCAATGCGCTGGAAATTGTCGGGAAAAAAATTGAAGATATAACATTGGTGGTGAGTGGCGCCGGTGCATCGGCAAATTCGTGTACGCGCCTTTATGTCAGCCTTGGCGTGCGGAGAGAGAATGTGATAATGGTCGATAGCAAAGGCGTTATTACCGCTTCCCGTAAGGATTTGACGCCACAAAAGCGTGAATTTGCCACTGAGCGCACGGATATCAACACGTTAGCCGAAGCGCTTTGCGGCGCTGATGTGTTTTTGGGATTGTCTGTTGCCGACGTAGTAACGCAGGAGATGGTGCGCTGCATGGCGAAAGATCCGATTGTCTTTGCATTGGCAAATCCCAATCCCGAAATATCATACGAAGAAGCGATGGCATCGCGCGGCGATATCCTCTATGCCACAGGACGTTCAGACTATCCAAATCAGGTCAATAATGTATTGGGGTTTCCTTACATTTTTCGTGGAGCATTGGATGTACGGGCAACAACAATCAACGAAGCGATGAAAGTGGCTGCTGTGAAGGCTATTGCCGAGTTGGCGAAAAAACCTGTACCCGACGTTGTCAATGCAGCCTACCAAATGACGAAATTGAGCTTTGGACGTTCGTATATTATTCCTAAACCACTCGACCCCAGACTGTTGACCACAGTAGCGCCTGCTGTGGCGAAAGCGGCTATTGACACCGGTGTGGCAAGAGAAATCATTACCGATTGGGATGCTTATGAAAACAAACTCCGCGAGTTGATGGGGTACGACAACAAATTGTTGCGTCATCTTCTTGAAATGGCGCGTCAACATCCTAAACGCGTGGTGTTTACACATGCTAACCAGTTGAACATGTTGAAAGCGGCGGCACAGGCTTATGCCGAAGGAATCTGCTATCCGATAGTGTTGGGCAACGACGAACGCATTGAAAAAATGGCTGCTGAAAATGATATTGACCTGAAAGGAATTGAGATTGTCAACCTGCGGCACGACAGGGAAGAAGAACGTCGGACGCGCTATGCCCGTTTGCTCACCGAAAAATGCGGTCGCGCAGGCGTTACCATGCTCGACGCCCTCGACCGGATGTTTGAACGCCACTACTTTGGGATGATGATGGTAGAAACAGGCGATGCAGATGCTGTAATAACAGGCGTTTATACCAATCTTCTGGACACCGTCGAGGTGGCAAAGGATGTGATTGGCATGCAGGAAGGAACGAACCATATTGCAGCCATGCACATTATGAGCACCAAAAAAGGAACGTTCTTTTTGGCGGATACCCTCTACAATCGCCATCCCGATGCGGATGCAATGGTTGATATTGCGCGGCTGACGTATAAAGCGGTGCAATTTTTCGCCCATAAACCGGTGATGGCAATGCTCTCTTATTCCAATTTCGGGACGGACAAAATAGGCAGTCCGGAGCGGGTGCATCAGGTTGTCCAGCTGCTTCAGGACAAATATCCCGATATGCTGATAGATGGCGAAATGCAGGTAAATGTGGCGCTGGATAAAAAGCTGCGTGACGAAAAATTTTCGTTCAATAAACTAATAGGATTGGATGTCAATACGTTGATATTCCCAAATCTGAGTTCTGCGAATGCCGCCAGCAGACTTTTACTGGAGATGGGGCTCGCAGATTCGATTGGACCTATTCAGATGGGGTTAAAGAAGCCGGTACATATTCTGGATGCGGAAAGTTCGGTGCGCGACATTGTGAACATGACCATCGTGGCTGTGCTCGATGCTGCTGTGGAAGAACAAAAGCGGCTGAACAAGATAGGAGAATTGCAATGATTCAGATAGGCGATACGATTATCAGCGAAGACATTTTTGAGTGTAACTTTTTGTGCGATTTGAAACAATGCAAAGGCGTTTGCTGTGTAGAAGGCACCGGAGGCGCTCCGGTAGAGCCGGATGAAGTAGCCGAAATCGAAAACCTGTTGCCCGCATTGTGGGACAAACTTTCTGCAAAGGCGCGTAAATTAATTGATAAACAGGGTATTGCTTATGTAGATAATGGCGGAGAATTGGCTATTTCAATTATCAAGGGGAAGGCAGAGTGCATATTTGCGCATAAAGATGAGGACGGTTGTTGGCGTTGCCTCATTGAAAAGGCGTATAATGAAGGAAAAACAACGTTTCGTAAACCCATTTCCTGTCATCTCTATCCGTTGAGAGTGAAAAAGTTATCGACTTGTATCGGCGTTAATTATAACCGATGGCAAATTTGCGAACCGGCAGTCCGGTTGGGAAATGAACAACAGGTTGCGCTCTATCAATTTTTGAAAGAGCCTTTGACACGGAAATTTGGACGAGAGTGGTATGAAGAAGTGGCAAGCTTCCCCCTGCTTTTTCAAAAGAGGGGAGAGAATCTGAACCACATAGAACACAAGAAATGACTTATACAGAGATGAATAAGAAAACATTGTATTAAAATTTATGACTAAAAAAATAATTACAGGAATTATATCCTTACTTTTTGTGCTTTCGGTCAAGGCACAGGAAGCACTTATTGTACGAGGATATTTGGAACGTCCGAGCATATCTGTTTCCAACAATTTTCAAAAAAATATGTATTGCTATTTGAAAGGCAATTTTATAATATCCGACATAAGCAGTTTTTCTGCTTTTAGAGTTGATTCTGTGATAAGTGGTTCATTTTTGAATTTTAGTAATGATGTTAATAAACCGCCATTTATTATTAAACTTGGCTTAATTAATGAATGTACCATTTTAGATTATCGCCAAAATTACACATTGCGAATCAAGCAATTTCCTCATACAAATTATTATTACATAGACAGTTTGAGTCAAGTTTTTCCTAATGAGAAATACTCAGATAAACTTGCCGAATACTATAAAAATTACCTACATAACATAGATATTTTAACCAAAGGAACTTTGCAGGAAAGACATAATTTTTTAGACACATTACAACAATCTCTTTATCCCGCAAACTATATATTCAAATACAAAGATTACAGATATATCTCTTATATTATTCCGTTTATGGTGAGCAAAGATACTATTATTAATTATGGAAAATTTTTTTGGGACGGTCATGATAGCAAAGGAAATATGAGTGGCGGCACGGAAATATATGAAGAAAAAGGATTATATGCTGATTTTTTATACAACTATATTGACAAAACTTTACCGTTTGCATTGCCTGATAAAACAACAGATACTATTGGTTGGCAAAATTGGTACGACAGTATTTGCCATTCGCCAGAATTTACTCCTGTAAAATATGTGCAGAGTGAACAGAAATCAATCGCAAATATAGGCACAACCGCAAACTATATTTCATATTTTATTCCCGATGTTTTAAACCGAAAAATATATTTTGCTTCAGACCGAAACGCCTATTCTTTAAATATAAATACAGATGAATTGATGGAAACGCCATTACCAAAAAATTGTAAGACAGTCATATCAAATTGTAATTTCAGCATACAAAATAATGAAATACCGGCGTTATATACTTACGATAATACTGTAACGCTTTATACATTAAAAAATAATGCGTTTTGTGAACAGGAAAAATTTAGTGTAGAACTCGGTTCAAAAAAAAATCAACAGTATAATTATAACCTCATCATACATAACGGAAAAGATTTTTATATCTTTTGGTCTGACAATCCAGATGGTTACAATTATTTGAAAGCAGGCAAAATAAACAGAAAAGGGGAATGGATTATTAGTCCAAAAAATCTTTATAACAAATCAGTCAAAAGTTATATCTATGATAATAAAGATATTGGTACGTTTTCTTTTTGTCAGTCTGATAAAAATGAAACAATATTGGTCTTTTCGGATAAAACTTATAAAAGTAGAACCTATACAAGCGGAAATGAAGTAATTTTTATCTACAAAATAAATTCAAATTTAGAAGTAACAGATTCTGTTATGATTCCATTTAAAAATAGTGATTTTTATAATACCATTTTATTGAAAAATGATAACACGTATTTATTGGTTGCGTGGGGCAACAATAATTTATATTACAAAGTATTAAATGATAACCTTACTTCTAAAACGGACTTTGTAAAATTGGCATATAATAACAATGGAATGTATCCTGTAAGCGCACCAATAGTTACTTCCGAAGGATTTATGCTCAGTTGGATTGACAATGATGTTTCGGAGGGTATTTTACGTTCGGTGCTAATAGATAAATTGGGAAAACATTCAGATATCATTAATATTACAAACAAAAAAGTAGAAAATATCTATAATGTTGAATTTGACACAAACAACGTGGATATCTACCTTTTTAATGGAGATGAAAAAAAAAGAATCAGAAAAAGAATTAACAAAGAAGAATATAATTTATAACAGAACAAATAAATTGAATAAATTTCAAAAATAACAATATATCTCTTTTCTTCCCCGTTACCGCGCGATTGAATCGCGTGGTAAAATAAAGATAAACAGGACATGAATAATGGAACAACGCCTAAAATATGAAGAATGGGTTTTTCAATCGGATTATGATTTGGAAACGGCACACTATATGTTACAATCAGGACGTAATATTTACTGTATGTTTATGTGTCATTTGAGTTTGGAAAAAACATTGAAAGCATTATACATAAAGAAACTTAATGAAATTCCACCAAAATTACATGCTTTAATGTATTTTGTAAATAGGCTTCAACTCACATTATCGGATGAATATTTACTGTTTGTTGAAAAAATAGACCGTTTATCTATCGTAACCCGTTATCCTGAAGATTTACGAGCAATGATAGCGCTTTATACGACACAACAAACAATAGATATCTACGAACAAAAACGATACAGCAATGGTTAAAGCAGCAGTAAATTTGAACAAGACGACTGTGATGAATGTCATCAAAGATTTGCATGAGGCACTAAAAAAATATGGCATACGCGATAATCATATTGCTTTGTTCGGATCGTTTCTTACAGGTAACACTCACGAAGATAGCGATATGGATGTTATTGTGATTTCATCTCTTTTTGAAGGGAAAAATCTTTTTGAACGCGTGGATATGACGGCAAAAGCAAATATAGATGTGCAACGAAAATATGTTGTACCTATGGATATTTTACTGAAAACACCAAAAGAATACGATTATTCAAAAAAAGCATATTTTAATTCTGAAATAATTATATAACTATTTATGTATAGAACACATACGTGCGGAGAACTCCGTATCTCTTCTGTCAATCAATCGGTTACGTTAGCCGGTTGGATTCAAAAAATTCGCCGCTTGGGCGGCATGACGTTTGTCGATTTGCGCGACCGGTACGGCACAACACAATTAGTTTTCAATCAGGATGTTAACACTGATTTATGGGAGCAGGCAAACCGAATGGGACGCGAATGGGTGATTGAGGCAACCGGCGTGGTAACCGAGCGTTCCAATAAAAACACGAATATCCCGACAGGCGATATTGAACTGATTGTGAATAATTTAGTAATTCTCAATGAATCAAAAATACCGCCTTTCACCATCGAAGACGATACCGACGGCGGAGATGATTTACGCATGGAGTACCGCTATCTGGATTTGCGCCGGGGCGTGGTTGCCAAAAATCTGGAACTGCGTCACCGTATTGCTTTTGAAGTGCGCCGTTTTCTCGATCAGCAAGGATTTCTGGAGGTGGAAACGCCCGTCCTCATCCGTTCAACGCCCGAAGGCGCTCGCGATTTTGTGGTGCCGTCGCGCATGAATCCGGGCGAATTTTATGCCCTGCCGCAATCGCCGCAACTCTACAAACAACTGCTGATGGTAGCCGGCTTCGACCGCTATTTTCAGATAGTGAAATGTTTCCGCGACGAAGATTTGAGGGCAGACCGACAGCCCGAATTTACGCAAATAGACTGTGAAATGTCGTTTGTAAAACAGGATGATGTGCTCGATATGTTTGAAGGGATGATGAAACATCTCTTTAAATATGTGAAAAATATCACTATCGACTCATTGCCGCGAATGACCTACGCCGATGCTATGCGCCTTTACGGGTCTGACAAACCCGATCTGCGTTTTGGGATGGCTTTTGTGGAATTGAAAGAGATGGTTGGCGGTCGTCATTTTTCTGTATTTGACGATGCCGAATATGTGGGCGGCATTTGCGTGGAAGGGTGTGCAGGCTATACCCGCAAACAGTTGGATGAATTGACCGATTTTGTGCGCCGCCCTCAAATTGGCGCTAAGGGATTGGTCTATATCAAATACGAAGAAGACGGAACATTGAAATCGTCTGTTGATAAATTTTATTCTTCAGATGATTTACAGCACCTTGCAAGTGCGATGAACGCCAAGCCGGGTGATTTAATGTTGATATTAGCCGGCGCTACTGCAAAAACCCGTAAGGCACTGTCAGAGTTGCGATTAGAGATGGGAGCACGTTTGGGTTTGCGTGATAAGAATACATTTGCACCGTTGTGGGTAATTGATTTTCCACTTTTTGAGTGGGACGAAGAAACGCAACGCTATTACGCTATGCACCACGCATTTACATCTCCAAATCCGGAAGATGTACATCTGTTGGACAGTGCGCCCGACAAGGTGAGAGCAAATGCTTACGATATGGTTATCAATGGAGTAGAACTTGGCGGCGGCTCCATTCGTATTCACAGCAGCAAATTGCAACATAAGATTTTTGAAGTGATGGGATTTTCCGATGAGGAGGCGCAATTTAAATTCGGCTTTTTGATGAATGCGTTTCAATATGGAGCGCCGCCTCACGGTGGGCTGGCTTTCGGGCTTGACCGTTGCGTATCGCTCTTTGCAGGATTGGACAGTATCCGCGATTGCATTGCTTTTCCAAAAAACAATTCGGGACGCGACACCATGAGCGGAGCGCCCTCTAAAATAGAAGATAATCAACTGAATGAGTTGAGCTTAGCTGTTACGATGTAGTAATATTGAACTAAATTTTTACTTATATGAAAAGAGCGTTTATTTTTTATTGCTGTGTGTTATTGGTTTCATTCATAACGGTTTCTGCCCAACAGATAACGGTGAAAGAAATTTCTGCTGCCGATTTTAAAAAGTTGGTGTGGAATTATGAACAGGATAAATCGGTGGTATTGCAGTCGAAACTGCCGGTAATAGTCGATTTTTATGCCACGTGGTGCGGACCGTGCAAACTGTTATCGCCACTCATTGACCGGTTACAACAGGAGTATGCCGGAAAAATTATCATTTATCGAGTCGATGTGGATAAAAACAGAGATTTGGCGGTGAAAATGGGCATTCGGGCTATGCCGACATTGATGTTTTTTACAAAAAACAAAAAGCATCAGGCGTTGGGATACATGAGTTATGACAAGCTGAAACAGACTGCTATTGAGAATTTGGGACTAAAATAATTTTAAAAGTTCTATTTTCAAGATTTCAATTTTTAGTTAATGCCAACACATCCACAACAAATACGCATGGATGAATACAGCTATCCGTTGGAGGATGCACGGATTGCAAAATTTCCATTAGCTGAGCGGGATGCCTCAAAGTTGTTGCTCTACAAAAAAGGTGAAATTTCGGAAACAGTTTTTCGCTCCCTTGGCGATTATTTGCCACAAAATGCTCTATTAGTGCGTAACAACACGCGGGTGATTCAAGCCCGCATGTTTTTTTACAAGGAAAGCGGAGCCTGCATCGAACTGTTTTGTCTTGAACCGCACTGTCCGTCCGATTATGCGCTTGCCTTTCAGCAAACATCGACGTGCGAATGGGTGTGCATGGTGGGTCATTTGAAGAAATGGAAATCGGGGAAGTTGACGCACACGTTACAGCTTCATTCAAAAGAAGTTATTGTCTCAGCCGAACGCCTGTCGGGTCATGATTTTGCACACATCATCCGTTTTGAATGGAACAGTCAGGAGCTTACTTTTGCCGACATTTTGGAACAAACAGGGCAATTACCCATTCCTCCATATCTTAACAGAGAAACACAAGAGTCTGATAAAGAGAGCTATCAAACTGTTTATGCCAAGATTGACGGATCGGTGGCGGCTCCTACGGCAGGACTGCATTTTACCGGTGCGGTTCTTGCTGATTTGAAACGGCGCGGCATCTCAATAGCGGAAGTTACGTTGCATGTCGGGGCAGGAACGTTTCAGCCGGTCAAATCGGAACAAATCGGCAATCATCAGATGCATGAGGAGGTAATTTCAGTACAACGTTCTGTGATAGAACTGATAAGAAACCATCCGGAAACCATCATTGCAGTAGGGACTACTTCGGTGCGCACGCTGGAAAGTCTCTATTTTATCGGGCGGCAGTTGATTGTAAATAATGGAATTTCAGACTTTTCGGTAATGCAGTGGGAACCCTACCACGCCGCTTATTTTCCAACGGTGGAAGAATCGTTAGACGCCATTCTTGATTATCTGCAAAAACATGATTTACAGCAATTGAACGCTTCCACACAGATTATCATTGCTCCGGGCTATTCATTTCAATTAGTGAAAGGAATTATTACCAATTTTCACCAGCCGCGCAGCACCCTGTTGTTGTTGATAGCCGCTTTTGTGGGCAACGACTGGAGAAAAATATACGATTATGCCCTGCAGCACGATTTTCGCTTTTTAAGCTATGGCGACAGTTCGCTGTTGTTAGGCGTCAGTGGAGAACGAAAAGAAAATGAAAAATTAAACGAATGAAATGGAATGGGAGTATCTGGAAAAAAACCGGAGCGCCGAGTTGTATAAGCTATGGAACAGGCTCACCTCAGGCAGTTACTTTCCACAAGCCGTCAAACGGGTAACTATCCCGAAAAAAGGGGGAGGACAACGCAATTTAGGCGTCCCGACGATTTTAGACCGGATAGCACAGAAAGTAGTCCGCACACATTTGGAACGAATAGTACACAGTTCATAGCGCGTGAATACTCTAATGAGTAGTATGCTCCCGCTCATTTATTAAAAGCGCTGCTTCATAAGGAAATTGGGATGATTGGCTTTCTCCGAAACATGGATATCCGCTGATTTTAGTATGTGCTCACGGGCTCTACTCTGTTCTCCGTCACATAACAGAGAAATCCTTCTACAGCGTAATTCATAGAGCGAATTAGCTGCATGTAATTGGCAACTTGCCGGTAGTGAGCCGCATGGGGGCGTCCGAATTTGTAATCAATTATCATCGCTTTCCCATCTTTAATGACTACTCTGTCAGGAACATAACTATCGCCATTCGGGGCAAAAACAGATCGTTCGGTATAAATTTTGGCGTCGGGGGAAAACCACTGTCCGGTTTCTTTCATGTTCCAGAAAGAGTCGAAAGTGTGCAGCATCTTCTTCTTTTCATCGGCAGAGATTCTTCCCGTTTTTTCCAATGAATTGATTACGGGCAATTCATCTCCTTTTTGGCGTATCGTGCGCAAAATGTCGTGCATCAACGTGCCGTAGTTGAGTGAGGCTTTTCGAGGAATATTGTTGTCTAACACAAGAAAATCGGTTGCGCGGTATTTTATCGACAATCGTCCGGCAGACTCTTCCGTGCCTTGATAGGCGTATTGCACCTGATTTTCCTGACGGACGGGCGCCGTTTGCTGCAGATAACCGCCCAATTCGAGCGAAAGTTTTTCCTCATTCCACAACGAGGAGAAATGCAACAGTGGCGAATCAGTTATTTCTTGCTGATTATCAGCCTGTTCCGATAGCAATTTATAGAGAATTGCCCCCATTGAATTGATTGAATAGCTACCGTCTTTTTTCATTGCCGGCTGTGGCGCGAAAATGGCAAGCTCCTGCTTTGCCCGTGTAAACGCCACGTAAGCCACATTGAGATTGTCGATAAAGGTTGCCATTTTTTCCTGCCAGTAATCCTGTGCAAAATGAGTCTCTGCCAATTGAGACGAGTAGGCGACGGGAACGAGCGGTAATGCGTCAAAAGGCGCTGTGGCAGGTTGACACCAGAGAATCGGACGGTTCGGGTTATCAATGCTCCAATCGAAAAATGGGATGATGACCGCTTCAAATCCTAACCCTTTCGATTTGTGAATGGTAACCACCCGTATAGCGTCCTGCGTGTCGGGCATGGAGATGGTTTTTGATGATCCTTTTGTATCCCACCATTCTAAAAATGAAGCAATTCCGGCAGATTCTTTCAATGAAAACTGATGCACCACATCTTGAAAAGCCTGCAAAAAAATCTGTTCATTTTTACTTTTTCCCAAATCGAACAGGTGAATCAGTGTGTCGTTCAATTCAAAAAGTGAACGGTTACCGCTCTCTTTCACAATCTTTTGCAATGTAGAACGCACTGATTCTGCTTCATTGCCGCCGTTGAAACTTTCCTGAAGCGCCTGATGCGGCGATTTTCCTTCGTGCAAGGTATAATAGAGGTAGGTAACCACTGCCTGCAACAGTCTTTCATCGGGATGAAGCACGTAACGCAATGTTTCAATTAAAAATTTAACTGTCAGTGCATTACCAATTATTAATGCTTCGTTTGAAATCACATCGTAGCGATATTCCGGTTTTGCCTGCGGGCTGTTTTTATGATTCAACAAAAACGAAGCCACTTCGGCTGCCTCCTTATTGGTACGCACCAAAATGGCAATATCTTTCAACGCAAACCCTTTTGACTGCCACTGCTCAATCTGAAGAATAAGCTTCTCCCCGACCCCTCTTAGCATTTCGCTCCTCTCTCCACCTCCTTCGGAGAGGCTTGGGGAAAGGCTTGAAGGGAAAAAAGTAACTTGCACATGCCCCTCTTTTGCATGCGGAGGATAGCGTTGTATCAATCCCTTATAAGCGTCCGACAGTCGGTGCGTCAGCACTTTTGTTTCCTGATTTTTAATATATTCCGGTGGAATGGCGTCGTTAAACAGTTGTTGCAAAAAGGCAGATGCCTGCGTAAAAAACGTATTGTTAAAGTCAATAACAGTTCGTCCGCTACGCCAGTTATTGCTCAAATATTCTTCGTGAATTTGTCCGGCGGAAAAGTCAATAAATAGCTGTTTATCAAGTAACTGCCAATCGGAATTGCGCCAGCGGTAGATGCTTTGCTTCACATCGCCCACAATAAGATTTTCGTTTCCAAAAGCTAAGCTATTCTGTAATAGCGGCTTAAAATTCTGCCACTGCATC
>Ga0209629_10002445_pt1 | contig 12663 bp, 5 predicted proteins | sample TergutCu122P5_FD_187286 | JGI IMG/M metagenome (GOLD analysis project Ga0209629, IMG submission 187286) | Cubitermes ugandensis P5 segment gut microbial communities from Kakamega Forest, Kenya - Cu122 P5 (SPAdes) (version 2) | ecosystem: Host-associated > Arthropoda: Insects > Digestive system >... | reverse complement strand
TTATGTTTTATTAACTATTCAGAAGTGTTGACATATGAAAAGTGGTGTTGCTTTAAACTGCAGGAAGTATTTTAGAAAGAAACAAAAGGTATCCGAAATTATTTTAAGCGATAAAAAAAGCGAGTGAGTAGGCCTAATGGCTCGACAGATGATAAATTAATACTGGCAACTATGGCAAAACAATATTACTAGGAGACCGACCACAGACTAGCCAAAAAATGTCGTTCCAACCCTCACGGAAGTGTACTATTTTAAGCTATCTGCACTTAAGCCAAGACATATTTAACCATTAAGTACCAATTAAGCATTCAAGGAAAATAATTGGTCAACAGCGATTTACTTTCGTTATGTATCTTCAAATTCCCTCTCTTTCTTTTGCCTTTCACGCAGTTTCACGCGTTTGACGATGAAATGGCTGTTCACTACGTGCAGAATATAAGCCAATGAAATTAGTCGATACGGATGCGAGATGGTATACCCTACTTGATGCCGATAGGCGTCTAGTCCCTGTTATCCGTGATTGTGATTCTCTGATCCACGGTGGTTGTGGTACATCAGTTTTTGCATCCTGAGGTGATCTAGAAGGAACAAATCATTCATTGACTCATAAATCAAGGGAGGATGGTGGGTCATGGACACTTGTTTGTACCGTCGTGATGATTCCTATTTTTATTGAGTCATCTGAGGTTTGTGACAAATAATCTAAATGGTTGAGAGGTATATGTAGGAGAGGGCGCTTTACAAGCCAAGTTGGGTGTGTAGAAAACCTCTGGTACAATGCTTGAGTATCCGTGGTTTGTACGGAGGACGAAGGTGGTAGTACGAGAAGTGACGTCGAAAACATAGCGTCTGTTAATAGTGTAGCGTAAAATGGCAATGGCGGCTGCACAGATTAAGGGTAGTGGTTGGCCCCGAAGAGCGAGTCAGAGTACACCTTTCGAGCAAAAGTTCGTACCAAATCAGTCCATTACCATCAACAGGACAATTAACCTGTAAGTACATGTACTTATGTTTGAACAGTGTTGTTTCCGTTGTGAAGGAAAGGTCCCTTTGTCAATATTCGGAATTGAATGGTATATGGCAATGGTAATAGTAAATAGATGTTTTTTTTTCACATCACTTTGCAAACTGCAGATGACAGGGTTCTTAGTTAATTTAACCGCAGTTCATTTATCATTTAAATGAACACATCGTGGCTATGGTAGAGTCAGTTGACGTTGAGCTGTATCGTAATTTGTTTTCCAATTAAAGGGAACCCAGAAGAAACCGTGTGTTATAATCATCGCCGAATTGGTATGACAGTATGATCAAACACCAGCCACAAGAACGGGTTGGCAGTGATTAAAGCGAAACTAATCTTTAAACAGACGTACCGCACCACTGTGGGAAAAGAGGTTGATATTTTCAGTTGATATGCTTGGTTCTTTAATATTGAGTAAACAGTAACAGGAAATTAGATACATGTAGAGTATAAACTTTAACTAATGTTTATTATTATACCAACATATGCGCAAATTTGTAGTGTAAATTTATATTAACGTTACTCCGACATGTTTCGGTGTTAATACACCATCTTCAGGGAGTTTGCAAGTTGTGTTAGCTGAAGTTACGAATTATTAAATTATTATTATTATTATTATTATTATTATTATTATTATTATTACTGGCTGACACAGCTTGTAAACTCCCTGAAGGTGGTGTATTAACACCGAAACATGTCGGAGTAATTTTAATATAAATTTACACTACTTATTTGTGCATATGTTGGTATAATAATAAACAGTAATTAATCAATATGCACAGTGTGGGCATAAAAATAATATAAACCTTAACCTTTGAACATATTCTGTTAAGGCATTTACGGTGTGTACGATTGCTCATTTCTATGGATTTCCGCAATGGGGTAGTTACTGTAGGCTTGTATGTTACTGTTTCTTTTCATAGGGTTGTGTGTCACAACTTTTTATTTCTGAGTAGGTTTTACAAATAAAATAACTTTGATAGGTGTCTGAAACTACTTCATGATGGAACCTATATTCTTCTGTAATGTGAGAGACCAAGTTTCAAATCTGTATAAGAGGAGAAGCAAAATTATATTTCTGTATATTCTAATCTTTGTTTTTCAATAGCAAACAGGGTAACAAACAATTCTGGACAGAATGGATACTGGCTGGCATTGAAACCTCTATTTGGTCTGCTGTTTTTATTTATTTCTTATACATTTTGTAAATCCCTGAGAAATTGAGGAACCTCTTGGGCACAGAAAAAGCCAGTACACATAATAAGTCCAGTGTACATATAGTAATGACAAGCAAATAGATTAAAAATGGATTTTAATGAACATGATTCTAAGTTAATCTGTGATTACATTAAATTGAGAAATTATTGCAAGTAGATATAAATAAAGCCTTAGAGAAAGTATGTGTTACCATTTGTATATCATTTTTTTCAAACTAGTCATTGCTAAATAGAATGTTAAAATAACAGATTAATTCAAAAGGAACAGCTGGGCTAATAAACCATGATTTTTCTTTCTTCATTTACATCCAGTTATTCATGGCATGAATAGAAGAAGTTAGTGTATAGGAAATGTGGCCCTGCTGTTGTATTGATCAACCAAAGCAGGAAAATTTCCGGTGCAGATGCAGGCAAGTGGTGTTTATGTGGCAGTGATAACACTCACTGTTACAGGGAGATAGCCTACGCGCTAACCAACGTTTGTCTTGATTGGTTGGTTCAGTTGAAGTAGAGAGGTGGGTGCAAACACATCCAAGCTTGGCCCACATCTGTTGTCTGCTCCATCACAGCACAATGGATACAGTGTGGTCAACCAGTATGTCATTGGTGCTGGAAGGCTCATTTAAATTGTTTGGTATTATTAGATGAGTTTTTGATATGGGAGGTATATTGTTGAAAACCTTGTTGCTAAAGTAGTGTACTTTTTTATATGTTACTGAATTTGATGAAGGTTGGAATTTTGTCTAGTATTTGTGCTAAGAATCTGTGAATTTACTTTGTATTGATCTTTATTATTGACCACAGATCAGAGAAGTGAAAGTATGTATTGCAATTGAAGATGTATAACTTTTAGTTTCTTAAGTGGATCCCTACATGAGTTGGTGCATGTGCAGCTCATAATAATATTCTTTTGTGTCCTGAAAATTTTTACACTCTATGAAGAGTTGGCCCCCCCAAAATATGAATCGGTAATTCATGATGGAAGGAATATGTTTCATGTGATATATATGGCTTGATGGATCAAATTGCATAGCAGACTGCACTTTGGGTATTATTTGCTCAATATGGATTTTCTATGAAGGTGTACTGTCCATAACTATTCCAATAAATTTTGTATTAGTAGTGTTAATGGTTAGTTTATTAGCCAATGTTCATGTCAGTAAGAGAACTATTTTCAGTTACGAGTTGAATATGATTCATTTTATCAAAATTTAATGAAAGTAGATTGACTTTAAAGCATTTAATTATTTTCAAATACAGTATGGATATCATTTTTTAAATCTGTGGGGTTAGGTTTGGCTGTTATTAGCGGTAACATCTGCAAATAAAATTGGTTTGGATTTATTGTTTATGATCTTTGGTAAGTAATTTGTGTAAAGAAGGAAGAGCAAAGGTCCCAGAATTGATCCTTATGGAACACCAATGGTCTAGCTGTGCTGCATGTTGTGACAGTGTGAATGACATGACACATTTTTTTTTCCTAACAGAATGACAGAATTACTGTGTTCTTGCAGAGATTGTTGGGAGGGGTGAGGGGGGAACAAAAGGAAGAATCTTGTAAGGGACATTATGCATAAACACCTTAGGGAAAGGCCAGAACATGTTGGGTCATTGATAGAAATAAAGTTGTGTAAGACACACCTCTGGTCTGCTACTTGTGAGGACAAAATTGAAGGGCTTTCTAGTAACCTAGAGCTTGTTGAATGGGGATTAAAAAAAATTGGTGACAAATTATCAGGACTCCGTGGTTATGTGGTGCAAATGGTGGAAGATTTTTGCTGCCACTTGGAAGGGCATTGTATCACTTGATTCCTGAATATTACATGCCTTTCTGGTAGCTAGTGAGTTTAACATTTTTGACATGGAGGTCACATTTATGTGTCATATTTATTTGTCTACAACTTAGTGGGATTTTCTCTTTGAATTCTTCCACACCAAACATTTAAAAGCAGTTCCACTGGTATGGAATGAGACATTTCAGAAAAGCGTGCAAAGATTTGTCAGCATTTGTTTGTGTAGGCCTAATATTAACCCTTGGGTCCAAAAGTTGAGTGTATTTGGTACGCATTGAGATGTTGAGCAGACCGAATGTCCACTGAAGTTGTTGGCTGAGGACATGCAAAATTACGGGTGTCCATTTAAATCCAGGAGTTTTTGCAAAGTACACTGGGTACTTAATTCCAGCTCAAGATCTCATAGTAATCTCATATGCCAATACTGCAGATTTTAACACCCTGATACCTACATATATTCATGTGTACACAAAGCTGTTTTGAAAAGGAAATGTGTATACATTTATGTATTAACATTTGCTTTTATTATATATTTAAGAAGATTTACTTGTATACATATGGTAGAATTTTATCGTGTTTGCTGTCTGGTGAGGTATCCTTATGTGGATGACAACAACTTTGCTGATCAGTGAATCGGATTTATGTCATTCACAGTTTTGTGATTGGGGCAAGAGTAGTTTTCTAGTTGGTAATAATATAATAGATGTTGCATGAGACGTAGAGTAAGGAGAGTAGGGATGATACTCATTATGTAAGAGAGAGAAAGGGGAGGGGGACAGAGGTGATGTGCTGAATCTGTGATATCTGTACACATGCCATACGTAATACTTAATGTTAATTTTTATCTTAATTGACTTAACAGTTACATTGTAGTTCGCATGTGTTACAATATCTTCATTATGTCGATTTATATAAATGCAGACTTTTGTTATTTCTATTAATAATGAGTCTACAGGTGTCCTGTGTTTGCTGATATTAACCACAGGCATGCAACGTTACTTTTCTTACTGCCATAGGAAGGTCTTGGTGTATTTGATGCTCTGACGAATAATCATAGGGTCATAAGTTTAACATTTCTGTTGCAGTTTAAGTTGAGTGTCTTCACATGCCATCTTGAAAGCTGATAGGTGTAACAGCTATTGTAAGGAGTAGCGTTGAGGACTGATGTTGTCCAGTTTATTTTTGGTCATTTTGCAGAATTTTCACTTTGTTTTTTATAGCACCAGTTCTGTTACACATGAGTTTTGGTCCTATGTTCTTCACAGTGGATGCTTTATGATTGTATGTTGAATACTGTGTTCGAGTGTGTTTCACTGGCAAATGTAATCTTGCATATGGCTGGTGATTCACTCATGAAATACATAGTATTGGAGAAGGATGCTGTTAGGTAATACTGTCAATGTATTGGAGGGCAGAAAGTTATGAAACTATGGTTAAACATAAATGCATACATCTGGCTGTTTATACAAATAATTGGTTTTGGTGCTAACATTGCTGTAATTCAGTGGCTATTATGAGAGTGCTGATCACACACTGAATATACATAAGTTTTTAGGTGCCCATGGCTGGCAGTTATTGATCAGTTACTGATTGAAGAGCGTTAGTCATTAAAAACAAAGCAGCATGGTTTTAAGTAGGGTTTGTCAAATGACACATAATTCATCATGTTATAATTTTTTTAGAGCTATTCATGAACTGAAACATAGGTGTATTTGTGCATGTGTGCATGCACACACACATGCTTCTGTGTGTGTGTGTGCGTGTGCGTGTGGACATGTAAGTCTGTATGTTTACATTAAACAGCCCTTATGGAATACTGTTGTCATTTGTTTGGTGCAGGTATCCTCTAACAAATTACACGTTTGGCACAAAAGAACCCCTCTTTGAAAAGGACCCTTCTGTGCCTGCAAGGTTTCAGCGAATGAGAGATGAGTTTGAGAAGATTGGAATGCGCCGTAGCGTGGAAGGAGTCCTTTTAGTTCATGAGCATGGTTTACCTCATGTATTGTTGCTGCAGTTGGGCACAACATTCTTCAAACTGTGAGTTTGTATTCTTATAGCACAGTTTCTTCTCATTGTAAACATCAGAAATTATTATACAACATAGTCTATTTTTCAAAAGGGGAAACTCGATTTCCTTTCTGAACTGCATGTGTCATCAGAATTAGGTACATCTGATGATGTGTGTATTTTGGCCAGTTTTAATGAGACTGGAAAGATGATTCACTTTCGAGGTGAAATGTGAACTGGTTGGATTTCTGTGTTTATATCATTGTGGGATAACAAGTAAACCCCAGTATTTTGTTTTGCACAAGTGTGTTGATTGGCACATTACATTCCAGGATGGTGCTCTGTTTTGATGTATTTGTTAGGACATAATAATATGTCACTATGTATCAGTGCAATGTAGTGTGAAAGAAGCTAAACGTGGTGAACACAAGGTCATTGAACTAAGCGTGCACTGTTAATATGTACAGACAAGGCACAGAGGAAAAGGAAGATCTCACAGCTCCAAGTGGAGTAGACTTAACATGAATGTTAGAAAATTATCAGGCTGTAAAAATTATAAAGTCAGATTAAAACTGATTACTTTGGTTTTGTGAAAGTGCTTCAGGACCATGATATGTATTTTCTGGTTGCAATCTTGGTGTTTATTGTAAGAGAATTTTCTTTCTTTTCAAGTGAACATAGATACAAAGCATAGTTCAGGAAAAGGGGGTGCCAAAAATGTTATTTGTTCTACTGTAAGTGGTATAAGCCAGTGTTAGCAGAATTGCAGTACACGGAGTATGTACAGTGATAATGACAGTGGTACATATTGGTTTTATGAATTTAAGGCTGCTTGGGTGAGGGGCTGTGTGTGTCACTACTATTTACAGTTTAAAAACTGTGACATTTAGTAATTATATTTTGAAGGTAGCACAATGCAAGCTTATTTAGCACTTATTTTTACTGAAAGAATGTAATATCCTCTTCCAGGCCAGGTGGTGAATTGAATCCTGGAGAAGATGAAGTGGAAGGACTGAAGAGGCTTTTGACGGAGGTATTGATTATTTTCCCCTTCCAAAATAAACTTTTTTTTTTACAGCTGAGTACATAATTAGTTGTTTGAGCTTAACTTTTTTGTTTTAAACTTTAACTATTAGACATCAAGACCGTTTATATCTTGTAGGCAGTCTGGGTGTAAACATTTCAGTTGTATTTGTTTAAATTAAGTTTAGGGAGTATCATTTGTTTTTGTTCAGCCTTAAATACATAACCCTCCTGGACATTGTCCTGGTCCTCCAGCATGTTTGTAGGTTATATAATAAATTTATGTTCTAGAACATTTATACCAGTATTGTGGGCTACAGCACTGTATGCTCATTTGTGTGAGACTGTAGGCTTTTGTCTTCAGCTTCCAGTGAAGGTTGTGTATCTCTTAATTCATGGATTATTTAACAGTGTTTTTCGAACTGCATGGGTTATGTCGCAGGCAGTGTCATTCCTTCTGATTTTGATTTGAGTTCATTTGATGGTTTCTGAGGATTTATGGTTCTGACACGTAACTCCCGGGGGGGGGGGTTTAATAAGATTTACTCAATTTATTCCCTTCCTGCAGCTTCCCATAGGAACCTATTGACTGCAGTTTATCTGCTGTGATTACTTTTTTAATGTAGCGAAAGCCCTTTTTATGTTCAAGGTTTCAACACCAAGTGAAAACCATTAAAATGAAGAAAATTTAATACAATTGAAGCTTGACTGCAAGATCATTCTATGACTAAAACTATACAATCAGTTTAGTTCTTATGTAATGTCCCTTGTATAGGATCTTTAATTTTATTGTCTGAAGTGTTACATTTATGTGGATTAAATGCTTAAGTACGGTGCATTTTATTTATGCTTTGCTTGTAAACATGACAAGACAACTTATTTTTTCAGTATAATCTGTCTAAAAAAGATGTCATCTCATCCATTTAATTTCTTGAAAAGTGACAGGTGTGACAGAGCATCACATCTGGTGTTTGGGTAGTATACACAAGAATGTGTGTTATGACAACTCATATGCTGTTAGGTTGTGGAATCCAAGTGTCTACTGCAGAAATCACAGTCATTTTGTCAGGTGTTGGTCTGTGACTTGCATCAGCAAATTTATGCACTTAGGCCTTTAGCAAATCTAAGAGTGGAATTGTTGGGGTGAAAAGAATTTCTTTTCACTGGTGTTAAAGATGCATTATTTTATAAGGAAATAGAACAGAAGTGTGTATTGTATATCTTGATATTTTTACATTTTAAGGTCTGGGTTTGCATGGTAAAACCCAAGACTTTTGGCTTGTAACTTACATGAAGGTTTTTGTACTGAGCCACAAAAGCTTCTTTGCCCACTGCACAGTGTATAAAACTTGCTTCAGATGAAGTATGAAAGATAATGAACTCTTGTTTGGCAAAATATGTGTTTATTTTGAAGCACAGTTGTGTAGTATGTGCCTGTATGCAGTGGAGCCACCATCAAGAAGGGATGTATTGTGGATGCACAATCATCCATTTCATACAGGGCTTTATACAGTATATTGTCTCCATTACTACTGCATTACATTTCCTAGGTGTCTGTCAGTTGTAATGCCATTGCATGTGACCTGGTTTCTTTTCAATTATTGTTTAAATATTTGATGATGATGATTATAGTTATGTTGTTGATTGTAATGGCATCAGTGACAGTGTTAATGACACCAAGAAAATGGTTTACGTTGTACGTATAAAAAGGAGTGAACGTTCTTACTTATTGTTTGTTAGCATTGCACTAGGTGTCCGGATATAGCCAGTATATTAGCATTTTCAGTGTGGAGTAAGGTCATTTTATGTGTGCATCATTCACAGCAATACTTCTTTATTATTATTCGTGACAATATTAAAATGGTGCTTCTTGCAAGTTCGAAATTTTTGACTGTTTTAGATGGTCATACACAAACCCTTGGTCTTCATTCATTGATGTACCCTGTTTGTTAAGTTCAGGTTCTCTGTAACTGAATGTCATATGTACATTACAAACAGTTGCTTCTGGTTTTGTTTAGTGTAGATGAACAGGTATGATGCTTAAACCTGGAATTTAACCTCTTGTTTTTCCCCTCCAGAAGCCTTTATCTTGCATTGAACTTCTAAATGTAGCCTTAGTGATCAGTGAATTCTGGCCCTTAGTTACGATGGTTAGGTTAGGAACTTGGTATGGTGAAGTGTAAGTTATCCATGGTAATGGACAGGAGTGGTATTGTTAGGTGATATAAAGCAACATCTAATTTAAAAGTCTGTAAGTACTCAGCATGCTGCATTCTAACCTAAATGTGACATGACCTTTCAGTGTGAGCCTTGTTGCACTCTGTGGACCTTTATTTCTTCACATGCTGCTAGCCTTACTGCACTGTAAGGCATAAAGACATTTAAGGGTATTGTAAAGTTAAAAGACACACATACAGGGTCGTAGTTGGAGTTTAAACCTCCGCTTCACTGAAGTGTGCATTATTACTTTGAAATAATTCTCTGAATTTAGTTATTCTGTCTTGGAACTTCACTGAACTTTATTAAGTACGCAACATGCTTAAACACAGGTATGTACATAAACAAAAATAAACATAAGTTGATGCAATGGTATTATGTTCTCAAAGCTCTGTTGCTGAACATTCAAGTCTTCTGGGATGTTTTGTTATGTCACAGTGTATAGTTAACCAACATGTGGGATTGTAGTGCCTTCATTTTCAGAGCTAGCAGTTCTTCTGTTTACCAGGCAACGTAACATACTTGCTTTACAGTAGGTGAATAATATAAATGACCAACTAGATGCAACAATAACAATTTTATTGATCTTTGAATCAGCTCAACATGTTTCAGGCAATCATTTGCCCATCTTCAGGAGCATAAGACTGTGGTTACAGCAGTGTGGTGTATTGTCTTAATATTGTAGTATGTTGGAGGTCTGAGGTGCAGCGGCGTAGATTATGTGTTCAGTGTGAGGAAAACATCCTCACGCCGAACACATAATGTATGCCGCTGCACCCCGGACCTCCAACCTACTACAACATCAGGACAATACACCACATTGCTCGACTATTGTCGAGCATCATCCCTCACACCGAACGCGTAACGTATGCCGTCGCACCCTGGACCTCCAACCTGCTACAACTTTAGGACAATACACCACATTGCTGTAACTACAGTCTTACGCTCCTGAAGATGGGCAAATGTTTGCCTGAAACATGTTGAGCTAATTCAAAGATCAATAAAATTGTTAGTGTTGCATCTAGTTGGTCATTTATATTATTCACTTACATTGATGATGCACAGTCAAACAAAAATCAGATTTGCTCTACAGTATTCTGGGCACATGACACCCTATATTTGACACCTAAGAAAGGGTATTCCTTCCAAAACATTTTGAATCATTGCTTTATCAACATGTTTATATAGAAAATTTATCCTCTAGTATCACTTTGATACATTGTCTGAATCAGAGCTGTTATATAGGTGGCAGATGTTGTACAAATAAGTTATTGTCTGATTTCAAGACATTTTCATGTGGAAGTGCTTATGCCTTATGTATGAATGGTACACCGTTTCTGGCAAATGCTTTACTGACAGGTGCTTATATCCCTGTGGTTCAAAGCTGTTGTCAGAAACATTTTAAATGTACAGTGGTTCATCCACATTCCTGTCTGATTGGATTATGTGGCTAGCATATTCATGCTTTCATTGCTTTGAAGGACATATTTTTAACATGCATTTGCATTATCCCCTACATATAGCTTGATTTTGTGTTTGGTGATAGCATTGACAACACTAAAAAGCGTAACACAGCAATTTTCATGTGAAGCCATACAATCATTCTGAAATTTCCTTGCACGTGATTCATGGTAACTTCATTATTGTTCATGTTTAGCAGTTTCCCAAATGCCACTTCATTGCTTGTGTGGTGATAACTGGCTACAGGTTTTATTTAGTTTATGTTCTTTGTCCATCACTACATGTTAAAAATGAAAAAGCTGTATTTTGGAGATGGGGTCAATCTCTGTCCTTCAGCAGAAAATGTAGGTATCACTTACTCACTTGGTCCGCATAGGTAAAGCTGTTTTCAGCATCTTGGTCTAGGCCCAAGAGGTTCTTAGCCTGAGTAGGTTACTGATTCTGCCCCTGAAAGTAGTTTCCATTTTTTTTTAACATGAGATAAAGTCCATAAAGTAAGAGATTACAAGCGTCATACACCATTGTCTTTTACAGAAATGTAGCTGAAGGAAGCATTGAAGGCTCATTCTATTTCTTGTGTGTCAAAAAAACTCTGCTTGTTTTGGTACAAATTATACCAGAATTGGGTTATTTGTGCTCTTTGTTCATAAAATTATTCTAACATAGTTTTATTAAGTTCCTTGTAGTTGATTTCATCACTTTTCACATTGATAAGCTGCTGGTCACACCACTGTTGTTAGCGTAGTGGATTGATTTGTTTATCTTAATGGGAAACTAATTCAAAATTGAAGGTTTTTGATAGTTCTGTCATTACTTTGCACATGGATTATCAAGGGTATAGTCTGTTGTAAAGTGTACACCAAGTTAGTAACAATTATGTGTAGGCTGTAGAGAGAACATACATTTGAGGTTGAGAATAAATGTTGCATTGCTAATTAATGATATCTTAACTGCACTGGGCTGTTTGTGAGCACTGTCATTACATCACAACAGCTTTTATTGTGTTTATAAATCTAAACATAAAAATGACATATGGGAGCTGTCATACATTTTTAGGTTGAGAATAAATTTTTGTATATTAATTGTAGTGGCTGTCCATGAAATTACTTCATGGCATTTTGCAGCAGCTAGTGTTACAATGTTCACAGATATATAAATAAGAATTACGTATGAATATCATGAAATTTAACATTAGGATCTTTTTTGAGCCACACTGTGAGCTTGGGATGTTTTGCAGTATGCTTTAAAATGCTGTAGTTTAACTAATTAGCTAACTAAGTAACTGACTAACTCTGTGGAGCATAGACGTTCTTAAGAAGCCAATAGTATCTTAGCTAGCCAAGAAATTAACAGTTTTTATTGAATTCAAACGTTCATTACTGTGTTTATGAGATCCTGCCCCTTGTACCAATATTGAGATGGATTAGTCCAGTCTGCACCCTCCCATCTTGTTTCTTTTAGATTCATTTTAGTATTATACATCCATCTGTGCTGCAGTTTTTAAAGTTGTCTCCTTCATGTTCCCCTACCAAAATCCTATATGCATTTCTATTCTCTCATACATACCATATGCCCTGCCCCAACACTTCCTTGATATGGTCACTCTAATAATATTTGGTGAGAAGTACAAATCATAAAGTTTCTCATACAGTTTTTCCAGCCTCCTGTTACTTCCTTCCTCTTATGCCAAAATATGTTCCCCGTCTCCACATTCCCAAACCCCGTCAGCCTTTGTTTTCCCATACAGTGAGAGACTTCCACACCCATTTAAAACAACAAGCAGAATTGTATGTGTAAATAAAATGCCAACTAGATGCAACAGAGGTTTTTATTGCAGATCTTATTGCTTGCTCAACATGTTTCGGGCACCACTATGCCCATCGTCAGGAGCTCAAGAGTATTATACAGTGGTTGCTGCCTG
>Ga0209629_10002444_pt1 | contig 12666 bp, 10 predicted proteins | sample TergutCu122P5_FD_187286 | JGI IMG/M metagenome (GOLD analysis project Ga0209629, IMG submission 187286) | Cubitermes ugandensis P5 segment gut microbial communities from Kakamega Forest, Kenya - Cu122 P5 (SPAdes) (version 2) | ecosystem: Host-associated > Arthropoda: Insects > Digestive system... | reverse complement strand
TTCCAGTTTTCGCGCAGAAATTCAAACGAGACAGACATTTTTTCATTAAATGTCCGTATTCTATAATACTTAATTTTGGGATTCGGATATTCCATGACTTAATTTGTGAGGTAAATAAATATAATAGTAGAGCACAAAAGCAAGCGATAAGAGGATAAAACTGCCTCTGATGATATAAGGGGCTGATGTATAGCGCGTCAGAAAACTTTCGATAAATCCGGCAATCACGAACACCGGAATCGTTCCGATTACAATCTTCAATCCTCTCCTGGCGCCCTGACGGAAAGCATACCCTCTGGGGTAGGTACCCGGAAATAGCCAGCCGTTGCCTAATGCAAGTCCGCCGGCGCCTGCAATGATCAAAGCCGATATTTCAAGCGTCCCATGCAGCCATACAGCCATCATCGATTCCAGACCAAGATGCTGCTGGATAAAAAATGTCTGAAAACTGCCGAGCATCAATCCGTTTTGAAAAATCATCAGTCCCGTACCGAGACCCGTCAACATTCCGGAGGCAAATGTTATAAAAGACACTTTCACATTGTTCCAAACGATCATAAAAAACATCGTCACCTGCGACATGTCGCCATAGACGCCCATCGGATTGCCATCTGCGATATTGTTTAAAGTCATGTCAATGTAGGCATTCCCCATAATCAGCCGCGCAAACATATTGTCATTGACAGTCGATAAACTGCCGATTGCGGCGCTGATGATAAAAATCAAAAAAGAGATCAGCAATTCCTTTCTCGACGCATACATCACCAGCGGCACCTCCGTTTTCCAGTAGTTCCAAATCCTCGATTTGGATTCTTTCTTGTTTTTATAGAGCGAATTGTGAAGCGCTGAAGCTAAATTATTCAAATATATCGTAATCCGTGAACGCGGGTAATGACTGCGTGAAAAGGAGAGGTCGGTCGTGATTTCCACGTAGGCGTCAGCCAAACGGCCCGGATCCTGTGTAGCAGCAGTATCTACCACAGTCTCAAGCGCCCTCCATTTCTCTATATTCTGACGTATAAACGATATTTCTTTCATTTTTCCTGTTGTAGGTGCAAAGATAGATTTTTATTCCTATATTTGCAATTGGATTCATCAAAATATATGGCAGATTCAACAATTATTACAAGTCAATACGTTCAGATAGACCAGACGCCGGCCAATGTCGGCGACAGGATACTGGCCAGAATCATTGACTATATCATTATTTTCGTCTATTTTATGGCCTTGTATATTGCTTTCGGCATCGGGAGCAGGGCGATGAGTATTGTCAATAATGAGGTGCTGGTGGTTAGTATATTGGTTCTGTCCTTGCCGCCTGTGTTCTATTCACTGCTGTGCGAGTTGTTTAACAAAGGTCAGACGCCGGGGAAAAAACTGCTCGGTATCAGGGTGGTGATGAAAGACGGTTCGAGACCCAAGCTAAGCGCTTACCTGCTTCGATGGCTATTGCTGATGGTCGATATTTATCTTTTTCAATGGTTGGGGATTGTATGTATCTTAGTGACAAAAAACAATCAACGGCTGGGCGACCTTGCCGCAGGGACGCTGGTGATCAAGGAAAAAGATTTTCGCAAAATCAATGTCACGTTAGACGAGTTTCGCCACCTGAGCGTCAACTATATTCCTGTTTTCCCGCAAGCAGAGAATCTTTCGCTCGAACAAATCAACCTGATTAACGATACGCTTTTCAGGTATACCCCTGAACGGCAAATGCGTATCAGCGAATTAGGCGCCAAAGTGCGTCAATTCCTGCATATCAATCCGCCCATCAGCGATGAAGCCTTACTTCAAACGTTGACACGTGATTATCAATATTATGCGCTGGAAGCAATCTGATAAAACAGATAGATAAACAGCTTCACTATTCACTGTTCACTATATACATTATGCTTACAATCTATACTCCTCAAAAAACGGAAAGAATAGCGTTTATCATGAACTTATTCTTTAACAGACATGCGTATGCCACTTATCGCTTGACCGACTCCAAGGATGACTTGCATGAGGCTACGCACTTGATCACGTATGCACCTCAACCATTGTCGATTGAAAATGAAGTATTTATCTGGCAACATCCCTTGATGACGTCAACCGGTATCCAGGAGCAAACCATCGACATGGGGATGTTTGAAGGAGAACCCGTTTTCTTTCAATCGCCACACGATCAATCTTTTCTCCCTTTCGATATTTTTGCGCTTTCTTTTTACCTGCTCACGCGCTATGAAGAATACCTGCCTCACCGCAAAGATGTTTACGGCAGATTTCCCGCCTCGGAAAGTCTCGCCTTCAAACAGGGATTCCTGCACAAGCCGCTGGTCGATGTGCTCGTCTTGAAATTTGTCCGGAAACTGAAGGATCAATTTGGCAGCAAACTCTTTTCCAGCTCAATCTACGAGATTTTTCCACAGTATCTGGCAACGTATGATATTGATCAGGCGTATGCTTATCTGCATAAAAGTTTCACAAGAACTGTCGGTGGACTGCTAAAACATGCGCTTCGTTTTGATATGCAGGAAGTGAAAAGAAGAATTGCCGTCCTGACAGGGAGACAAAAAGACCCTTTCGACACCTATCACCTGATCGAAAAGATAAAGCAACAATATCCGGTAAAAAATTATTTTTTTATCCTGTTTGCCGCAAAAAATTCACGGTATGACAGGGGATTAAATCCGGAAAACAGAAATTTTCAAAGACTTATACTGCAATTGAAAAGAGAGGGCGAAATCGGATGTCACCCTTCGTTTGCCTCTGCCATCGCTCCCTCAAATCGTACACTCTCTCGCGAAATATACAACCTGACCGATCTCACCATGAATGTGATGGTTTGCAGCCGTTCGCATTATTTGCTGTTGGACTTCCCCGAAACCTATCAGCGATATATTAACAAATATATTAAATACGATTTTACGCTGGGTTATCCCGAACTGCCCGGATTCAGGGCTTCAACTTGCAAACCGTTCAGGTTCTTCGACTTATCCAGTGATTTTCTAACGCCGCTTGAACTTATCCCTTTAATCTACATGGACTCAACGCTTCAGCGCTATATGCGGCTGTCGCCTGCCGAGGCATTAGAGACCATCAAACAGTTAATCGATGCCGTCAAGGCTGTCCAAGGCATATTTGTCAGCCTTTGGCATAACGAAAGTTTTGAAAAAGACGGACATGACTGGTTTGCTGTCTACCGCGAAAGCCTCGACTACTTTTTTGCAGACGCCTGAATAGGGTTTTGAGCGCGGATGACACGGATTACGCGGATTTACGCAAGCGCAAGTACTCCAAATTTACTATCTTTAATTTGTTAAACATTTGGTTTTATTTTAATGGTTGAATCTGCGGGTCTTAAATTAACAACACTGATTTTTTTGTATTAAAATAAAGTTGTACTTTTGTGCATATTTAATCAATGTGGTAAGCGTTATGAGATAGAACAAATCAGGCTATAAATACAATTTAAAAAAAATATTATGGGACTATTTACACCGGATTGGAACAGCAAAGACCCTGAAAAAAGGATGAACGCAGTGAAAAATACTGCCGAGCTTGAAAAACTGCAAAAAATTGCAGAGAGAGCTGAGTACGATGACGTGCGGCAAGAAGCATGGAAACGAATTGCGCTCGAAGCGAACGATTGGAAGGTTTGCAAAGCGGCAGTGGAAAAAATTACCGATGAAACCGTTTTGAAAGAAGTTGTGCTAAAAGATTCGGATAATTCTGTTCGCAAAGCGGCAGTGAAAAAAATTACCGATGAAATTACATTGACAAAAGTGGCGCTGAACGATAAAGATAGTACTATTCGTGGTTTAGCTGTGGAAAAGATAACTGACCAGGCCGTTCTGAAAAAAGTTGTGTTAAAGGATTCGGATTGTTATGTTCGCGAAGCGGCAGTGAAAAAAATTACCGATGAAACCGTCCTGAAAGAAGTCGTGTTAAAGGATTCATACAGACAGGTTTGCAGAACTGCAATAGAAAAAATAACAGACCAAGCCATTTTGAAAGAAATAGTGTTAGAGGATTCAGATTATTATATTTGTGAACCGGCATTTAATAAAATAACTGACAAAGTTGCATTTTTAGGTATTGCAAAATCATCAAAGAATTGGGAAGTGAGAGTAAAAGTATATGAGACTTTGCATGAAGAAGAAAATGCAGCTTTCGAAAAACTTATGCATGGTAATTACACTTATTCTTACGTAATGAATCACGACGATGGAAAAGCAGTTCAAATATTGTTAGATCAAATTCACGATCGCAAAATGTTTCAAGAATTGAGTAATGACGCCAAAAGTGAACTTGTCAGAAAAGAAGTTAAACCCAAATTGCAACATATTCAACTTATTGATAATAGCGGTCTCGTATTCGATAATTCAATATTTAAATTGGTTGAATGTGTACTGAACAGGTATGGTGCAGAGAAAGAAAGAATTCAGGCTATTGAGAATATTACAAACCAGAAACTTTTGGGTGAAATTTCTAAAATTCTTGATGCTGATAATAATAACATCACTAAGCAACTTATCGATAAACTAATCGACCAAAGTATACTTACAAATGTGTCAAAGAACGCCCGGTCATATTACATTCGTATGTTGGCTGCGGAAAAACTGCTCGATGACACAACAAAACAGGAAGTTGCTTTTGATATGATACACCTGTTAGATCAAGATGAAATTAGTGAGAACCGAATTTATTTTGATGAGTTTGAATTCGCATTAGCGCTTTTGACAGATCAAATTAAATTAAAAAAGTTAGCCAAAAATGCCAGAAATGGTATTGTTCGTATCAAGGCCTACCAGAAATTAAGTGATAATAATCCGCAAATAGTAGCGCTTTTGCAAAATATATCGAAATGCATTCCCAGAGAAAAAGATTTTCATCCGGATATTTTAAAGCAAAACTATAAAAAACTTATAGAATTGATTTGCGAGGATAAAAAAGCTGCAGGGTTACTTTGGGATTTAATGAAAGATATGTTCTCAACTGCTTCTCATGATGACCGCAGTGTACATACGGACGGTTGTGTACGCGGATCTAGCGAATGGAGCAATGTCACTTATCATACAGATCATAACTATTTGCAAGATATGACTTTCCCTCCTTATCCGTTCAACGATTAATTTACTAAACGCTAAAATATCATGGGACTATTTACACCTGCTTGGAATAGCAAAAATTACAAGAAAGCGAGTAAAGCAGTAGAGGAAACTACTAACGAAAAAAAATTGCGAAAAATTGCAATTAAAGCAACTGATTGGGATGTCCGGAGGCAAGCAGTAAAAAAGATTACAGACCAAAATGTACTCATGAAAATTGCGAAAACTGATAAAGATAGTGGTGCTGTACGCAAAGCTGCAGTAGAAAGGATTACAGACCAAAATGTACTCATGGAAATTGCCAAGACTGATAAAGATAGTCCTGTACGCGAAGCTGCAGTAGAAAGGATTACAAACCAAAATATACTCATGGAAATTGCCAAGTCAAAAGATTTTTATGATATGGTACGCGAAGCTGCATTAAAAAGGATTATTGACCAAAATATACTCGTGGAAATTGTTAAGACAGTAAGTTGGGATAAGTTGCGCATAGCAGCTGTAAGGCAATTGACTGACCAAACTGTTTTGGTTGAACTTGCTAAAAATGATAGTGATATTGACATTAGTAAAATGGCAATATCAAAATTATCAGATAATAATATTACAAAAGTATTTGAAGAAATAATAAGTAGATTCGGCAAAACAATAAATTTTAATAACTCTGATTCAGTACGTCTCTTAATTCTTATAGAGAATGAATTAAAGAAAAATAGATTTCAGAATATCAAACAATTACTTAAAACAAATAAAAGCAAAATCAAACAATTACTTAATAATAAGTATTTGCATAACGATTTTAACAGTAAACATACCGACTGGGGTGGGAATCATTTCGACGGAGGTGGTGAGAGTTCTGATTGTCATCATGACGGATATCATTCTCATCATGATAAAAAAGAACATACAGACTTTCACCAAGGGAAAGCCTATATTGCCAAGTTTCCATCTTATTTTGAAGATTAATCTATAATGTATACCCCGTCCTTCTTCATCGTCCCCTCCCTCGCCTGCCAAGCTGCCTGCAAATACTGCTTCGGCCCCCACAAAGGAGCAATTATGGATGAGCGAACGGCAAAGGAAACCATCCGTTTTATCCACAGTATAGCGAATGAAACGGAGGCAAAAGATATTAACATCACTTTTCATGGTGGAGAACCGCTGCTGGCTCCGCTTCCGGTATGGCAAATGCTGTTTGGCGAAATAAAAACCTTGAGCGACGAATACCGGCTTCATATCGGTTTGCAATCCAATCTTTGGAATTTGACAGACGAGTTATTAGCTTTGTTTGTCGAAAATAACGTTTCTATCGGAACAAGTTTAGATGGTCCCAAAGAGTTTTGCGACACGACCCGCGGCGAAGGCTATTTCGATAAAACCCGGACATCGGTGCAAAAAGCCAATGCCGCCGGTTGTTCGGTCGGAGCAATCGCTACCATTGCCAAACCCACGCTGCCGCATACACAGGAGATTGCCAAATTCTTTCGCAACAATGGCATGTCGCTGATGCTACACGGCGCGCTAAATGCAATGAATGAGCCCGAAAACGGCTTTGCCCTGACTGCCGCCGATTATGCCGCAATGATTAAAGACCTTTTCCCTTGGTATATCCGCAACCGAACGCACATCAAAATCGATACGCTCGACCATTTTGCAAAAGGTATTGTCACGGGAAACCCTCACGTTTGCACTTTCCGCGACTGTCTCGGCATGTTTCTCTCCATTTCGCCGACCGGCGATATCACCTCTTGTCAGCGTTTTGCGGGACGAAAAGAGTTTTGCATGGGCAATATTTTCGACCATCCGACTTTGACGGAACTGATGAAAAGTCCATCCGCACAAGCGCAACGCAACAGGGAAAAACAGGTTGCCGAACGCTGCGCCGACTGTGAACAACTACCCATTTGCAAAGGCGGTTGTTACTATAATGCGATCACATCGGGCGACGGCGTGATCGACCCTTGGTGCGAAGCCTACAAGGATATTTACGCTTTTGTACAGGAACGAATAATGGAAGAAATGCAAAGCCCGGAAAACATTGAAGCTATTGTTGTAAGTTCTCCACAACAAGGTGAACATCCATTGCTTCGTAAGGGCGCCTATATCTCGCTTGGACAAGAAACGCACCCCATGCGCATTGCCGATAATGCCCGCCGAATCCTTGCCATCTACGAACTGAGCCATACAAATGATCCACGTCTTGCCGCACAAAATCTGTATGACCAAAAGATTTGCGGCAATCCCGCCCAAACTGCCGCCATGCTTGCTACTATGCAGGCGGATTTACACAAAACAAACAATAAACTGAATAACTGCTACCTACATGTTACGTTCAATTGTAATTTGCGCTGCAATCATTGTTATGCCGAAGCAGGCGACAAGCAGGATGAAATGGATATTCCCCTGCTTGACAAACTGATAGACCAAGCCATCACCGAAAAGTTTCGTCAAATAATCATCACCGGCGGCGAACCATTGGTACATTCCCATCGTGCCGCTTTACTTGAAGTTTGCCGTCGCCACCGTCATCGCGGCGTTACTTTGGTGTTGCGCACCAATCTGACGGGAAATTTTACCGGAAAGGATTTACAGAAATTAGCAGCTTCTTTTGATCAAGTTGTTGTAAGTTTGGATGGTAACGAGCAAACACATGATAAACGGCGAGGCAAAGGTACCTACAAGAATGTTGTTGATAATCTGGAAGTTTATGCCCGTATTGCCGAAAATATTTCGGATGCCGCCGAACTGTCGATTGCATGCGTAATGAATGTCGAAGCCATTAATGGCGATCCCGGACAAAATGTCCGCGCATTAGCCGAGCGATTGCAAGTAAAGCGAGTGCGGTTCCGTCCTTTGTTACCACTCGGCAGAGCTTCGCACCTCGACGAACCGGTAATGTGCGAAGGACTGATGCAACATGTTTCTCCAGACGAGATGCTAAAAACGCCTTTCCGTCCATTGACCACCTGCGGTATCGGACAAAACCTCTTTGTCCGTCCCGACGGGAAGAGTTATCCCTGTTATGCGTGGTGCGGAGAACACACCTATATCGGCAATGTTTTCGACGACGGATTGAAAACCGTTCTCGTTTCACCGGCTTTTACCCACCTCAAGGAATGTACTGTAGATACCATCGACAAATGTCGAGACTGCAATTATCGCTATTTGTGCGGCGGCGCCTGCCGCGCCTGGGGCAACCGGCAAGCGCTTAATTTGAATGCCGCTCCCGCACAATGCGAGCATTTACAAATAAGAGCTGAACGACTGATTCAGGCGGCGAGGGTTTTCCTGAGAATCTAAATGAGAAATCTACTGATAGTACGTTTGTTGATATCTTTTGCTATATTCAAAAATACAAAAAACATAGTAAAATGATTAAAAATGAGTACGATAACTATTGAAGTAAATAAACATTTAAACAAATGGTCAAAATTGGCATCGTTTGTTGAAATGTTAGGATTAACCATAAAGGAACAGGAATCCCCAAAATATTTGCTATCAACAAAGAGAGAACCCAAAACAACAAAAGGACGAGTAAAGCGTGGTATGACTGGCTCACTGTCTACCGCGAAAGCCTCGACTACTTTTTTGCCAAAGCTGAAACGGTCTGAAACGCAATTACCTCCCTGACAATGACTTTTCCTGTTCGATGGCTTGCGGAAACAGGATATTATTCTCTAAGGCGATATGGCTGTGCAATTTCTGCTCAAATTCTTGCAGCATAGCGTATGCCGTGCGATACGTATTGCAACCGTCCTCCGGAACAGTATACCCTGACGACAGCGCAGCAATTTGATGAAATCTGTCGCCTTCGATGATATGCTCGGACATCATCCCTAAAACAGGATTTTGAACGGGCATCCTGATAACTAACTTTTGACCTGACTCCTTTGCTTTCGCAATTTCGCGAATCAGCGGGAATAACACAAGTTCTTCCTTTTGCAGGTGCATTGCTAAATCACCGGCCGAATGAGAAAACAGACCATATATCTCTGCCAGTTCAGGGTGGTTTGAGCCGTGTACTTCATAGATTTTTTCGAGGTATTGCAGCAAAAGAGGCGTCGTTTCCTTGATGTATCTGTGGTAGGTCTTCTCAATATAATCCACCAGCAGATCGAGGGACCACGAGTTGAAATCCATCTCTGTGTTAGGCGTTTGTGTGACTTTGTCGAGGTCGTTCTGCAACGCTGCCGGATCAACGGAATTTTCAGTGCAGGCAGCTTGCAAAGTCTTATCGCCGCCACAGCAAAAGTCAATTCCATACTTTGTAAAAACGGATGAAGTCCGAAAATCTTTCGCAATGATTTCACCAATGGTGACAGTTGAATGTTTAGTTTCCATATCTGTAAATTTTAATTTTATGATGTTGCAAATATACGGCTATTCGGCCGTCCAAAATGTAACAAATATCACAGGCGCTCAATAAAGCGTGGCGAGACGCGATATTTAATCAGGACGAGAAAAGAAAAAGCGCAGCGAAAGACGCTACGCTTTTTCAGGGAAGTATGCGTAAAATTAAACAATATCATGCTTCCGCGTCGGGAAGCAGTTTGTTTTTGTCAAGTTTGGACGGGATGAAAATTCCCAATACACCTTTTAATCCAACGGTCATCACGATGTTATAGAAAAACGCGAGGAATGATAACAGCAAGAGCGTGCCTGCCAGCCCCGCAAGTATCATGTAGAGGTTAAATTCGCCATTGTGATAGACAACCCTGCGGAGCATCCCTTTCAATCCGGCCATCCCCATAAAGGCGCCCATACCGATACCGCCGAGCAGGTGTGCCCAAAAATGGAAGTTGGCCAATTTCTGGCTGTACAGCTTCGCTCCGTTGGTGAGGATAGGCAACAGGAAGTAGATGGCTGAATAGAGAGTCATCGTCAAACCAACGAGCACAGCCACGTGTACGTGCGGCCCGACAATCCATTGCGTGTTGTGCAGGATACGGTTCAGTCCGAGGTCTGCCTGCATAATTCCGGCCGGAACAGCCAGTGCAAAGCCTGTCAGTCCGCCCAGCAGGAACTTGAGCGGATTGGTCATCTTCAACGGTCGGGCAGACCAGAGCGTTGCTATCGTGACGAAGAATGCCAAGCCCTGCGTAATCAGTTCAAAGGCCGTCAGCATTTCGCCGGAGAAAATCTTGAGGAAAGCCGGCTGCGCCTGGTCTGACATCAAATGGTGAGACCAAACAAACCACGATACAATCATCTCGACCAGCAGCGCCATCCTCGCCCACTTTTCCATAAAGATTTTTTTCCCGCTAATCAGCGTGGCAAGGAGATACCATGTGCCGGCTACAAAAATCAGCACCAGCCCGTCGGCGATCAGATCAAGCCCCCACCAGAACCAGTTCTTATACAGCAGCGCGTCAATGGCTGTTTTTTCGAGGCTATGTCCCAAAATGGCAGCCACCATATAGATGAGGATGAGCACGCCCGTAAAAGTGATGATACCCGCGTTGAGCACTGTATCAACCGTACCCCTGGCAATCGCTGCAACGGGGGTAGGGACATAATAAGAACCGTCAGGATTTCTCAGCTTCTTGAATCCCAGCGCCGAACGAAGAACGCCTTTCGGTTGTTTGGGTTGTCCTTTTGGATTATAGGCAATCGTTTTGAAAATGTTAAAAACATACAGCAGCGTTCCCACCATCACAAGCGCGATACCCAGGATAAAGAAGGCCCCACCCAAAGGGCTAAACTGCGAAAAGTCAGCCGGCAACGGCCAATAGAGCGTGTAAAGCGGCGAATAGTGCGAAATGAAGCCGGCCAGCCAGAAGATAAACGTGCCGATGGCAATCAGCCACAATGTCCATTGCGCCATCTTGACGCTCCACAGCGGTTTCTTCATCAGGAAAGGCACGAGGAACAGGAATGCTCCGAGCACGATCGAATACGATGAGCCGAAAATCCCGACTAAAGGATGTGCCGTCATAATCGCAAAGTATTGCTCGTCACCTGTCATCGCACCGGGGATTACAAGACTTGGGTCCATCAGGTGCACGCGCATCAACATCCCCTCAATCACGACAATCAGGTAATAAACCAAACCCACCACAACAAATTGAAGTGTGAGTTTTTGCATGGGTGTGAGCGTTTTATGCTTGAATAAGCCTTGCTCACCGTTCATAAATGTGTCAATGAATTTCATTTTATACGAATTTTTCAAGTTTTTAATCATTTTACTACAACAACATCTTTCAGATACATGTTATATCCTTTCGGCCCCGAATACTCGGTGGAGCGGATACTGAGCACCTCCGGCTTTTCAAATCTCCAGAGGATGTCATTCTTGTGTCCGGGCAGCACCTGCATCTGAAAAAGCATGGAGTTGTCCTGTCTGAAAAGTCCGAAACCGTAGGTCAGGTCTTCGGAAGACACATTGAAAAGTACCAAATCTCCCTTGTCAATCGTCAAGACAGCGGAAGGGAGTTGAAACGCGTGGTCGCGAATGTTGATGTTGAATGTCTTGTTCGCAGTGTACTGATCGCGGTTCAGGTCAATCGGTTTCCAGGGAATCGTTTCGTGCGTCACGATATGCAGGCTGACGCCCAAAACGACTAAGAAACCCACAAAAGCATAGAAGACGCCCGGTTTGACGAAACTCTTTTCGCTGCCTCGGGTAAGCTGATACCCGACCCAGGCCATCACCAGCAGCATGGCAATTGCATACAGCGTGTACGCAATGGTTTGTCCATTAAGGACTAAAGTTGAATCTACCATAATTGTAATATTTCATTTAGTTTGTAAAAAATCTCTCAGGCTCATCATGTCTTTTACAATTTAGAGATGATGAGCCTGCAAATGTAAAAAAATGCAAACTACTGCTGTGTCACAAATGTTACACAGATGAAAAAAAATGTATTTTTTTTAGAGGGGGAAGAGAAATTTCTGTAGACAGGCAACAATTTTCAATCGTCAACTGACGGCGGACTCCGGCCTGCCGACCCGTTTTCGCACGATAACGACGCCGTAAAAAAACAGAATCAGACAAATCAATGCTGTTACAGTCAGCCACTTGATATCTTCAGGCGCAATTTCATCCGCAAACAGGGCATTGTCTTTTAACGACGCATTTGACATGCCGATAAAAGCTGTGGCATTATGAAAAAAATGGGCTAACACGGGAATCCAGATATTATTTGTCCAATAGACTAAGTATCCCAAAAAAGCGCCCAGCAACATGCGAGGCAGAAATCCGTAAAATTGAAAATGAATAAAACTGAAAATCGCGGCTACTAACCAGATGGCAATATGATGGTTTTTAATTTTTTGCTGCACGATTCGCAGCAATGCGCCGCGAAACATCATTTCTTCCGTCACTCCTGCCACGACGGCAATCACAAACAGATTGAAGACAAAAGCCCATACGCCTTGATCTGCTACCATCTTTTCTATCAGCATATTGGCAGTATCTTCCGCCGATTTCATCCATGCCTCAATTCCGGCCATGAATTGCGGAAGTTTCAGTTGCGCATTGAAATAACCTGTCAACGAAACAGTCGGCGTCAGCAGCAGCGTCATTAACAAAACAATAGCCAGTAAACGAAAATCCGGGCATGTCCCAATCCGTAAA
>Ga0209629_10002442_pt1 | contig 12669 bp, 16 predicted proteins | sample TergutCu122P5_FD_187286 | JGI IMG/M metagenome (GOLD analysis project Ga0209629, IMG submission 187286) | Cubitermes ugandensis P5 segment gut microbial communities from Kakamega Forest, Kenya - Cu122 P5 (SPAdes) (version 2) | ecosystem: Host-associated > Arthropoda: Insects > Digestive system... | reverse complement strand
GGTCTTTTCAATACCATTTCCAGAAGTCTATGCCTAAAAAAAACTAAATATTCCTCTCTAAACCTCGATTATTTACCCATGAATGTTGTCAGAGAACCTAAAAAGTAAAGAGACGAATAAGTCATGCCGACACCAGAACCAGAGAAAACAGTTGAAGAAGTGTACTGGGACCTCATCCGGGCGATGAGTCCAACGGAGCGATACCAAAAGGCAATGCGACTTAACGCCAATGTTCGGGCGATGGTCGAAATGCAAATCCGTGAACAACAGCCTGGCATTGACGATCAAGCCTTGAAGTTTGCTGTTGCCAGAAGGTATTACTGGAACGAACCGAAGGTTCTTCAAATGTTGGACGAAGCGGAAAAATCCTTAAAAGAAGAACTTCCATGAGTATGCCCTTATTGATGGATATTGATGCCACGGCGCAAAAAATCGTTGAGATATTTGAAAAATTAGACAAACCGTTCGCTTTTACCGGAGGACTGGCGGCGATCACTTACGGCGATCCGAGAACGACGAACGGTGTGGATATTATTATGAAAATCAACCCCTGGGAAATAGATTTCGCCAAAGCCATGGCCAAAGTTCTGGCAGACGTATTGGGGGGCGACTTTTATTTCAGCATCGAAGCATGCCGGGAAGCCATTGAAAAACAAACGATGTTTCAGGCTGTTGACTTGAAGACAATGGTCAAGATTGATTTTCACCTTTCCGACATTGTACCGGGATCATGCGACAGAAGACAAAACACGAGAATTCCAACAGGGCAAATTGTTCCGATGGTCATTCCGGAGGACTCCATTTTGTCGAAATTAGTCTGGATCAAACTCGGCAGCGGAATAAGCCGCAAAGACGTTGTTGCGGTGCTCCGGGTCCAGAAAGACCTTGACACCGATTACCTCGAAACAACGGCCAAACAACTTGGCGTTGAGCAGATTTTAAACGAGCTGAAAATCATCGCCGGGAGCAACGACCCGAATATTATTTTTTGAAAAGCAGCGATTATCATTCGAAAGATTCCATGAAACCGATCAGGCTTTATCTTGACAATTGTTGCTTTAACCGTCCTTTTGACGATCAATCGCAGTTGCTTGTGCAATTGGAAACGGAAGCAAAATTATTTATCCAGGAAGAAATCAAAAAGGGAACTTTTGAACTCGTTTGGTCGTATATTCTCGACGAGGAAAACAGTTCCAATCCCTCTCCTGACAAAAAAGAGCAGATAAGTTCTTGGAAACCGCTGGCAATTTCAGACGTTGAAGCCTCTTCCGAAGTGATACGCTTGGCAAAAGAATTTGCCAAGCAAGGATTGAAATCTATGGATGCCCTGCATGTGGCATGTGCAATTGATGCGTCTGCGGAGTATTTTATCACGGTGGATGGGGGGATTTTGAAAAGGAAGATTAAGGAAATTTGGACGATGAATCCGTTGGAATTTTTGCTTATTTACAAGGAGTTTAATAAAAATGAATGATACCGTCTTACTCAGCACAGGAATGAAAATTCTTGTTGAACACCTCGGTTTGGTTGAAGCGGAGCGGTTTTATTATCTCGTGAACAAGGAACGTTTTGATTATACGGAGTGGCGTCAAAACCTTTTTGAAGGCATGACGGTGGAAGAAATCAGCGATGCCGCCATGAAACGGCGTGAAGAGGAAAAGAAAAAAAATCAGAACCAATAAAACGGGCAGCAGGTTTATATACCGGTGAGGAGCTTGCCTGAGAAAAAACCGCGATTGACAAGCATTTTTGTGAAAAGGCAAAGAAAATGCTCATAAAAATAAAATACGTCTGCAATGTCATTTGTGTTGTTGTATCGATATTATGGTTGATCTTGATGTCATGCTTCGCACAAGGAGGAGTCGTTTTTTCCGGGTACCGTGGAAATCCACTTGAGCTTACTTTTGTTGTTGGAGGAGTTACCATTGGAACCATGATTGCGTTGGGAATCATGTGTTATCAAAAAATGATCTTCGATTGGGTATTCATCACATCGTCCATTCCTTTATTTATTTCGCTCGGCGTCCTTGTTTGGACATTTTTTAGAATAGCGGCGGCCGTGTAAAACCGTGAATGCGAAGTATGAAATCATCAAGAATATGACGGTGACAGATCGCAATGAAAACTCCGTCGTTTCCTTTCCGAAAACCGAAGGCATCAAATATGCCGGGTCGAAATTGAAACTGCTGTCGCGGATTTTGCAGTTGATCGGCGGGACGGAGGCCAAGACGGTTTTGGACGGGTTTTCCGGGTCGACGCGGGTTTCGCAGGCACTTGCACAGTCGGGGTATCGGGTCACGGCGAATGATGCGGCGGTTTGGTCGAAGGTGCTTGCGACATGTTATTTGAAAAATGAAAAGGAGCCGAAAGAATATATTCCGCTGATTGACCATTTGAACGCCGTGCCGCCGCAGGACGGTTGGTTTTCGGAGCATTACGGCGGGCTGCCGAACGACGGTTCGTCGATTCAACATGACGGGCTGAAAAAACCGTGGCAGCTGCACAACACGCGAAAACTCGACGGGATTCGCGAGGAAATCGACCGTTTGAACTTAAACGAAGTCGAACGATGTGTGGCACTGACAAGTTTGATGCTGGCACTCGATGAAGTGGACAGTACGCTCGGACATTTCGTCTCGTATTTGGCCGACTGGTCGCCGAGATCGTATAAGACGTTGGAATTGAAAGTGCCGCGACTGTGGGTCAATCGGGAACTGCACAACGTTTTGCAGGAGGATGTTTTTGAAGCGATCCGGAACCGGTCGTTTGATTTGGCGTATTTCGATCCGCCGTATGGGTCGAACAACGAGAAGATGCCGCCGTCACGGGTGCGTTACATGTCGTATTATCATATTTGGACGAGCGTGTGCCTGAACGACAAATCGGAACTGTTCGGCAAGGCAAAACGTCGCGCGGACACTTCGGACGTGGATTCGGCGTCGGTGTTTGAGGAGTTTCGGCGCGGCGAAAACGGACGGTTCCTGGCAATGGACGCGATCGACCGGTTGATTGCGTCGGTGAACGCGAAATATGTGTTACTTTCGTACAGCAGCGGCGGCAGGGCAACGGCGGCAGAACTCGCGGAAACGTTGCAACGTAACGGTCGCCTTTTGGAAACGGTTGAGATTGATTACAAAAAAAACGTCATGGCCGTGATGAAATGGACGAACGCATGGCTCCGTGACGCTGAAAAACCGAATCGCGAGTTTTTGTTTTTGCTGGAGAAGTTGTAGATTGACAAGCGTGAATGGCAGCCGGGAGCACAACGAAGTGAAGCGACCGGATCATTTGGCATTCGATCCGGTCACTGCGCTACGCTTCGTTCCCGGCTGCCATTGAATCACCCACATTTTGGTAGTAGGAGGATACCGATGAAAAAGACATATTCGATACAATTGACAATAGGGATCATTTTGTGTGCCGTGCCGATGATTTTTGTGATTGTGGGGTGCGGTGCCAGGGAGAAAAAAACATACCGCACCATCGCGGAGAGTGGTTTTTATCAGGACGGAGGAAAAGACTTTGGTATTGTGTTCCTTTTCAATGACATTTCGACGGGGGAATATCACCTTGCCGCAAAAGCCGCTCAAAAATTGCGGGACGACATCGGGGACAGGGAAGGGAATGACGCCGGGATTCGCAGCCGCCTTGGATTTGCACAAAAGCAGCTCGACGAAGGGGCGGAATGCGTGGCGTTGATCATGGCATGGGAAAAACAGGAAAACGGTGACAACGTTCCACCGCCGAACATGCCGCCGAAAAGGGGATTGCCGCCGGGGAATCGCGGGGTCAAATTCGGCTTTCCGTCGGACGATGTGTTCCAGTTTGACGTGTTGACACAACAATTGTCGATCAACCGGAAGGAGAAAATCCGGTTTCCCGATTGCGACGGCAAGTGTTACCTGTTGACGAAAGAAAAAACATTCGAGCCGATTGATCTTAATGTGAAAGAACTGTTTCGGTTTCATTGCGACCAGTACAGCGAGGAAATGCGGGCCAACGCACGTCGTTCGCAATCCGGCTCCGGGGGGTCCTGGTCGGGCGACAACTATTTTCATCACCAGAATTTCCTTTACAGCGATGACGTGTTACATGCCGACTGGTACAAACAACTCAAACCGGAACTGGATGCCAACAGAATCGAAATCAAATGAGAAGATTGATTAGTGATTCAAGGATTATATTTTTTTATGAAAGTGCGACAAGAGACATTATTACAGAATCCACCGGACGAATCCGGCGTTTCCGACGCAACGCTCCGGAATTGGAACCGCTTGGAGGTTTCGAAGGAGGAGCGTTCGGCCAAATTGATGTCTCGCGCCAATAAGCGGCATTCCAACAGATCGTTCAAGCCGGAAGAATACACGGTTAGTGCCACCCAGTCGGCAATCATCAATCCATTGCTGCACTATGCCGGGCAACATCGGCTTGATCATTCCACGGTCTTGTTCCTTGCGGCAACATGTATTGCGGGTGATTGCAAGAATAGTCGTCCGTTTTTTGTCATGGAAATGGAGGCATGGAAAGAGGAACTCGACCGTCACACGTTGGAAAATCATCAACACCGGTTTTGCGGGATTTTGTCGGGGCCATTGTGTGGGGATTTCCTCGGTTTGCTTTATCAATCCCTCCTTTCCGAAGGAAAAAAAGCGAAAAACGGTTCCTATTATACGCCACCGGCCACTGCACGAGCGATGCTTGAAGAACATTGTACGCCCGGAAGCATGGTTCTTGACCCGGCTTGTGGAACAGGGCAATTCCTCCTGGAAGCGGCAAGTATTGTCGGTCATCCAGCCTGTTTGTACGGGATTGACAACGATCCTTTGGCCGCGCGGATTGCCCGGATTAATCTGATGATGCGGTTTCCTGAGATTGTTTTTGAGCCGAACATTTTTCAGGCAAATACACTGTTGGATTTTGGCACCAAATCACTTTGGAAAGAAAAAAAAGCCGATGTTCCTTTGGGATTTTTTGATTTAGTCGTGACGAATCCCCCCTGGGGAAGTCATTGGACGAAACAGGAAAAACTCACGCTGGCAAAACAGTTTCCCCGGATTCAATCGGGGGAATCGTTTTCGTATTTCCTGGTTCAGGCAACAAAATTTGTGAAAAAAGGGGGTGTGATTTCCTTTCTCCTGCCGGAATCCATTTTGAATGTCAAGGTTCATTCGGATATCCGCAGGGATTTATCGCAAAACTTTCAAATCAAGTCCGTACAAAACCTGGGGCGGTTGTTTACCGGGGTTTTTACGCCGGTGATTCGTTTGGATGTCGTCAATGACAAACCGCGTCCCTGTGCGAAGACCGACGCCGTTTTTGCGATTTTCCAAAATGAAAATGACCGTCGGCTTATTGAAAAAATCGAATCGTGCCCGACATGGAACCTGAAAAACAATGCACAATTCGCGCTCGGAATCGTCACCGGGAACAATGAACGTCATTTGTTGAAAAACCAGTCCCCCGGCAGCGAGCCGATATTTCGCGGCAAGGAGGTGGCACCGTTTTTCCTGAAACCGAACGCCGAATTCCTCGTTTTTCAACCGGAAAAATACCAGCAAGTTGCTCCCGAAAAACTGTATCGGGCAGAAGAGAAGCTCATTTACCGGTTCATATCGAATGATTTGGTTTTTGCTTATGATGATCAACAAAGATTGACGCTCAACAGTGCGAACGTCCTGATTCCGACACGGCCCGATTACCCCGCCCGGGTGTTGTGCGCCGTTTTGAATTCGGATTTGATGCGGTTTGTTTATCGAAAAAAATTCAATGCCTTGAAAGTGCTTCGCGGGCACCTGGAAGCATTACCGATCCCGGATTTTCGGCCATCCGAAAAACAGGCCATTTTGTTGCTCGTTGAGGCGTTTATTGAAACAAAAAACAGTCATATTCTTGATGAAATCAACGCAAGGGTTTATCAATACTTTGGAATCTGTTACAATGAAACTCGGTATATTGTTGGGGAATTGAAGAAAAAGTAAATAGGTAAAGACAGAATACAATACATCCAATAGTTCCACGCCACAGAACAATTGAACAAGATATTTTGAGGACAAACAAATGGCATTTTGGGTGATACGAACTGGAAGATTTAATGAGTTTGAAGAGAAATTTTTAGATGACAATCGGATTTACCTGACTTGGAATCATCTTCAAATTGACCTGTCAAAGTTTCCATCGCAAAAACAGCTTAAAGAAGAATTGCATGACCGTTGGCCTGATGCGCCGATTGGAAAAGTTCAAAATCATGCGGGGCAGATTTGGACGTTTGCCCATAAAATCGGGATCGGTGATTGGGTGGCTTCTCCCAAAAAACACAGCGGGATTCATATCGCAGAGGTTACAGGCAATTACACGTATGACCCAACGGCAGAAAACCCGTTTTATCATTATCGAACAGTCAAATGGCTTAAAACGGATATACCGCGAACACATTTCAATCAGGATATTTTGTATTCGTTTGGGGGAATTTCCACAATTTTTCAGGTTCAGAAGAACGATGCTGAAAATCGTGTTCGCAATATGTTGAAAAACGATAAGAAACCACCAATCGAAATTGATCCAAATCCAAACGACATTGAGGACTTGGAAGAAACCGCTATGGATCAGATTGTTCGGGTCATTTACGCCAAATTCAAAGGACACGCACTGGAAAAATTTGTGGAATCCATCCTCCAGGCACAAGGCTATGTGACTTATCACAGCCCAAAAGGTTCTGATGGCGGAACGGACATACTCGCTTCGGCGGGAGGTTTTGGTTTCGATCACCCTAAAATTTGCGTACAAGTCAAGTCACAGGATTCGCCTTTGGAAAGCCAGGTGCTGGATCAACTCCTCGGTACAATGCACAAAGTCGGTGCCGATTATGGCTTGCTTGTCAGTTGGGGAGGATTCAAAAAAACGATTCTCGATGCCACGAGACAACATTTTTTCAAGGTTCGTTTTTGGGATCAGACCACGTTAATCAAACAGTTTCTCGCTTGTTACGATAAACTGGACGAAGATATTAAATCAATGATTCCGCTGAAGAAAATCTGGGTCATGACATCAACAGAGGATGAAGAAGAACAATAAACCGGAGCCACGACAGCGATCATAACCAGAGCCGCGACAGTCATGGAGCGGTCGTGCAAGAGAAAAGCATGCAACAACATAACAAAATTATTGAAACAGGGCCGGTCGGACAAAAATAGATATTTTTCCCGCTTTGACCGCTCCATAACTGTCGCGGCTCTGGTGGGGCGGCTCTGATTGAGGTTGAATATGTACAACACACCGCTTGCCTATTTCATTACATTTACGTGTTACGGAACATGGCTGCATGGTGATGAACGCGGGTCGGTTGATGATGAGCATAACAAGTACGGACATGAGTTTGTTGCGTTCGATATGAACAGGTTGGGGCAATCTTCCGTCAACATGAAAGGCGATGCATTGACGCTTGATGCAAAACAGCGGCGATTGATCACGGACGCCATTCAAAACGTTTGTGAATATCGTCAGTGGAAATTATTGAAAGTCAGCGTCCGAACCAATCATGTTCATGTTGTGGTGAGTGCGGATATCAAACCGGAAAATGTGATGTTGGATTTCAAGCGGTATGCAACGAGGCGGTTGGTCGATGCTAATGAAATACCGTCGGGAACGAAATTGTGGACACGACATGGCAGTACGCGTTATTTGTGGAATGAGGATTCCGTGGCAAACGCGTGTCGTTATGTGGAAGAACAATAAACCGGAGTAATCAACCGGAGCCGCGACAGGAGCGGTCACACAAGAGAAAACCTTGCAACAATATGCAAAATTTCACAAAACAATGAAAACAGGGCCGGTTGAACAAAAGGGAAATGTTTTCCCCGCTTCGACCGCTCCATGACTTTCGCGGCTCTGATGAGGAACTATCGTGGTTCTGATGAGGCAACATTATTAACAAACGATCAGGAAAATGAATCATGAAAATAGGCGTATTTACTTGTTATTGCGGCGAGAACATCGCGCGAACCGTTGACTGTGAAAAAGTGGCTGAGGAAATCGGGAAGTTGCCCGGTGTTTATTCCTCCACGACATACAAATACATGTGCAGCGAGCCGGGGCAGCAGTCGATCTTTCAAAAGATCAAGGAACTCGGTCTCACGGCGGTTGTCGTGGCGTCGTGTTCGCCGCACATGCACCTCAAAACGTTCCGCAATGCGGCGGCACTGGCCGGGATGAATCCGTACCTTGTCGAGATGGCGAACATCCGCGAGCATTGTTCCTGGGTTCACTCGAACAAGGACGAAGCGACCGTCAAGGCGATTGAAATCATTCGCATGGCCGTCGAAAAGGTGAAGCACAATCACGCGCTGGTGCCGATCGAGGTTCCCGTCACGCGCCGGGCGCTCGTCATCGGCGGCGGGGTCGCGGGGATTCAGGCGGCACTCGACATCGCAAGTGCAGGACACGAAGTCATCCTCGTCGAACGCGAGCCGTCGGTCGGCGGTCGCATGGCGGGGCTGTCCGAAACGTTTCCGACACTCGACTGTTCGCAGTGTATTTTGACGCCGCGCATGGTCGAAGTCGGGCAGCATCCGAACATCAAGCTGTACACCTACAGCGAGGTCGAAGCGGTCGAAGGGTACGTCGGCAATTTCAAAGTGTCGATCCGCAAAAAAGCCCGTTACATCGACATGAAAACATGCACCGGCTGCGGCGCGTGCTGGAACGCCTGTCCCAGGAAAAAAATTCCGAACGCGTTCGATTTCGACCTCGGCAATCGCACGGCGATTTATGTGCCGTTTCCACAGGCGGTGCCGGCCAAACCGGTGATCGACGCCGCCAATTGTACGAGGCTGTTGGACCCTGATAAGAAGAAGTGCGGGATATGCGAGAGAAAATGCGCCGCCGGTGCGATTCGTTACGACGACCAGGACGAGATCGTGACCGAAGACGTCGGGGCGATCGTTGCCGCGACCGGTTACGAGCTTTACAAAATCGACAAGGATCAATCGAACGCGGAGATTTCCGGGCACGGCGAGTACGGTTACGGCAAGTACAAGGACGTAATCGACTCGCTGCAATTCGAACGGCTCGTTTCTGCGTCGGGGCCGACCAACGGCGAACCGCAACGCCCTTCCGACGGAAAAATTCCCAAGACAATTGTCTTTATTCAATGCGTCGGCTCGCGCGACAACGCGAAAGGGATTTCGTTCTGCTCGAAAATCTGCTGCATGTACACCGCGAAGCATACGATGCTCTACAAACACAAGGTGCATGACGGCACGGCGCATGTGTTTTACATGGACATCCGCAGCGGCGGCAAGAAGTACGACGAATTCGTGCGCCGGGCGATTGAGCAGGACGGTGCCGAGTATCATCGCGGTCGCGTGTCGAAAATCACCGAGGAAAACGGCAAGCTGATCGTGCGCGGCGCGGACACGCTGTCCGGCAAAGTGATGACCATCGAAGCGGACATGGTCGTGCTTGCGGCGGCGATGTTACCTTCGAGTGGAGCCGAGCCGCTCGCGCAAAAGCTCGGCGTCGGCTATGACGAATACGGGTTCATGAGCGAATCGCACCCGAAATTGCGACCGGTCGAAACAAACTCGGCGGGTGTGTTCGTCTGCGGGGCGTGCCAGGCACCGAAAGACATCCCCGAAGCGGTCGCCCAGGCCTCGGCGGCGGCAGCCAAGGTCATGATCATGCTCAGCCAGCCGAAACTGACCCGCGAACCAGAAATCGCAAAGGTCAACGAGCAAACTTGCGCGGCATGTTATGCGTGCGTGGTGACCTGCCCTTACGGTGCCATCGACCGCGTCGAAATCAAAGATCGCAACGGCAACGTCGTCAAACACACCGCCCGCGTCAACCCCGGCCTCTGCATGGGCTGCGGCACCTGCGTCGCCGTCTGCCCGTCGAAGAGCGTGGACATCGAAGGCTTTACTGAGCAACAGGTTTACGCGCAGGTGGAAAGTTTGTTGGAAATTGGATGAGAAATCCTCCTGTTTTGAAAAGAACGAAAAATGGAAGAGAATGTTAATAACGACGGCATTGTCAATCATTTTTGGGTTGAATTGGTGGAATTGAAAGCAAGTATTTATTACCATATTCGCCTGAGACGCCGGGACAATTTTTGTGATATAGCGACCAAAATCATTCCGGCATTTGCGGCAAGTGGTGGAATCGTTGCTTGGCTTGTGAAAAATGAGTTTGGTTTTTATTGGGCCATATTGATTGTTTTGTCACATTTGGTTACTGCGATCAAGCATCTTTTTCCATTTGAAATACGGAGAGACAAGACATTTGAACTCGTTTTCGAGCTTTCAAGGATATATCTTTTGTTGGAAAAGGATTGGGAACAAATCATGGATGGTATATTGACCAAAGAAGAAATTTCAAAAATATTGTTTGACGCCAAGAAGAAAATGATTGGCATTGAGCATAAATTGTTGCCTGCAATTATTATTCCCCTGAAAAAGTCACTTATTGAGGCGGCAAAAGAGGATGCCAAGACGTATTTTTCCGCAAGGTATCCGGTTTTATAGGAAACGCCAACCATATCATCGAAAAGGATATTTATGACACAACAAAAAATTATCCCTGCAAAGGAAATGACCATAACAACAATGGGAGGGCTGGTTCCCAGGATGGAAATCACGGTAACTCGCCCGGCGTGCAAAGCACCTCGTGAGAGTGATACCAGCCATCCCAAAAATCAAAATCATAAAGGCGATCGCAAAGTAGAACATGGTGTTACTCAATCAAAGGAATAACATGGAGTCAATCATGTCAAAAGAAAATTCTGTAAAACCGGAAGTACAACCAGGAAAAAAAATTTTAAACGCGTCGTTCAGTATGGGGCCGATAAACCCGGGTATAAAGAAACCTTCAACACCAAAACCGGCAACGGACTCCTTAAAGCCTGGTGCATCAGGCAATAATAATAAATTGCATGACACCAAGAACATGGAGCAGAACTCAAATGCCGTGAAAAAGTAATAAGCATAAACCAGTTTTACGTCGCCGTCTGCCCGTCGGAGAGTGTTGACATCGAAGGGTTTACCGAGCAACAGGTTTATGCGCAGGTGGAGAGTTTGCTGGAGATTGCGTGAGATGACAAACAAGCCTAAAAACAATCCGCTAAACAACGATGAAAAATAATCGAGTTTCGGATTCATATCCGATACATTTGCGTCAAAGAATCAATGAGATTCTGGCGAAACCGATCAGCGCACCGCCTTCTCCCTGGAAAGCATTGTTGCTTCCGATCGTTGGCGGTCTTGTCGAAGTCGGTTTCTCGGAATCGAGTGAATATCTTTTGGCGATTACTCACGATGGACGCGGACTTTTCGATTGTTCTACCGGCGAGAAAATAGCCAGAGATTATTCACCACTTGATGGTTCGGCGGCATGGCATGACTCGACACGTTTACGGGCAAAGGGAATCGGCCCTGTTTCGGAAGAATGGATCCCATTGAGCGGACTTTGGGGAGGCGGCTTGCGTAAAGATACGAACGATGGATGGTTCGTGAAATCTTATGCACTCGATTGGCCTAATGAACATTTGATTCTTGAAAATATTCAAGGGCATGTTGCATTGGATACGAGGTTTCCTTTTGACGCAACGGTGTTAGGGATTGAGAGCGAGGTTCGTGCTTTCGGATTTTCTTGGTCAGGCCGAAATCTTGTATTGGCAACGAGCGATACACTATGGATGTGGAGAAAACAGGTTTGAGCGAAGTTGGGATGAATACAAAAACCATCGCCGGGAACAATGACCCGAATATTATTTTTTGAGAAGTGGATTTTTTTGCCACGGAAGACACAGAAAAGCACGGAATGAACACTGAACAGCAACCGATTGTCGGACAGTTTTTTACTTACGATCCGCAGTTTATTTCTCAAAGTGACATCGACGAACTCGATGACGAGGATGCTGCCATGCGTGAAATTCATGAAATACGTTTGAAAATGTACGAAGAGCGCATGAAACAAGGTCTTTCGGTTTCGGATTGGCTGAAAATGACGAATGCCGCAAAGTAGGGAGAATTGCCATTATGTCACCACCCGTCACGCAACAGAGAACCATTCGTTTTTTGCTGCTGACGGCATGGCTTTGTCTGCTGTTATGGTTGGTGAGCGTTTGTTGTTATTACGGATTTGGAAAAAGCGAGATGGCAAGGGCATTCCGTGATTTCGGAATGTTGATGCCGTTTGTTTGTTTTATTGTGAGTTTGGTTGGAGCATGGAACGCGGATAAAAAGTTGCAGGATTCCTTCGGTCTCCCGCTATTTATTTGTCTTTTTATATGCTTGGGCGAATCGATGTGGTTGTGTGGAAAACTGCCGGAAGAACTGAGATGGATTCCCGGTTTGGCGTATTGCATCGGGTTTGTGACCGGTGGTGTGGTATATCTATTTTCCAAAGAAGGAAAACGCGATATTCGCAAACGATATTGGCTGCTGGTCTTCCTGTATGGATTATCCACGGCCGTATTCTGGGCCATTGCGTCATGGGTAGTCTGGGTTATTGCAGCAAGTGTAATATGGTTTTTTATTTGAAATCTATAAACTCAAACTGCAAACAGAAAGTTGTACTAAAAACTGATATTGCATAAAAAAAGGATATTACGGTATGATTCGGTGTCAAAAAATTTACCCTAATTGGGAAAAATCCGAATTTCACGCAATATCCGAT
>Ga0209629_10002441_pt1 | contig 12670 bp, 9 predicted proteins | sample TergutCu122P5_FD_187286 | JGI IMG/M metagenome (GOLD analysis project Ga0209629, IMG submission 187286) | Cubitermes ugandensis P5 segment gut microbial communities from Kakamega Forest, Kenya - Cu122 P5 (SPAdes) (version 2) | ecosystem: Host-associated > Arthropoda: Insects > Digestive system >... | reverse complement strand
AAATCTTGCCCCCACCGGGATTAAGATTAGCAGATACAGAACTATAATTCTGCCTGCTGCTTCATGTGGGCATGAAACTTGGTCTCTTATATTAAGGAGAGAACCTATGCTGCGGGTATTTGAAAACAGAGTACAGAGGATGATCTTTGGGCCATGGTGACAAGGGGCCCATTTAAAATTGTTAATTGGCTGTCAAAGGACTTCAGATTAATGAGGATAACTGATAACCATTCAGTTTTTATCTAATACAAAGCACTTATTGGCACTGAAGAATCATGAAAAATAATATTCAAAATGACACACACTGACAAATTTTCAAAACAGACTGCCTTGCTAAGATTTCTGTTTCATAAAGTTCTTATGATACTACAAATAAATGAATACATGTTACTTATCCAAAGTGTGTATGGTCATTTATTACAGATTTCATGAAAATACATTACAGTGTAACTCAGAAACCTTCAGTGTAAACAATAGCTATCAGCCTCCACCACAGTTTTTTTTTAAATATCTTTTTCACATTTTCTTTCATCTTTATTAGTACATGATTTCCCTTTAAAATACAAGGTTTAATCAGATAAAAAGTAAGGTAAAGGTCACCCTATAACCTATAATGAAAGCACAAAGGGAAAGTACAGATATAGCTCTACTCATACACAACCATGGTGCTTCAAGGGGATGGATGGTTGCCATGGCCTGGCCTCTTTACCCCTGGAAAACAGACCTGGTATCCCTGGTACAGGAAGCTGGGTTGGCCTCGGGGCCAGTATGGATGGGTACAGAAGATCTGGCGATTGAACCATGGACCATCCAGCTCATAGCAAGTCACTATACTAATATATAGCACATGCAAAAACAAGCAAGTTTTGTCACCAACAGTTACCGTATTTCCCGGCCCATGAGACACGCTTTTTTCCCCAAAAAATGTGACCTAAATTTGACCTGCGTCTTATGCGCCGAGGGTAAGTATTATTTCCAAACTTATAAATACCCGTACATCTATTATACAACATCTTTATTGTGAGATAGGGAAAACAACCATGAAGATGATTTTAGTGGCAGTGACGACGATTTTCTGGGTTTCTGTGATGAATAAATTATATTATTGTTGCTAATTGGTATGTAACAATCCTGTTTTCTTCCAATAAATTACTAAAATTAAAATACATTCATTTTTTTTTTCTATAACTTCCAACGAAAAAATCACGGTGCATTTTATGGGCTGGGAAATACAGTACGTTCTTGGGTTCAAATCCTTTCATAGGAGATCACATATTAGTTTCTCAAACAGTTACAATTTTTACATTTACACAGCCCCTTTCTCTACAAATTACTTTGGAAATGAAGTTGTGTGTGCAGATTCAAGTCTTCTGGATTGTGACACTGTGCATGTAGTTCCTGATGTTTCGCCACCCACATCATCAACATCTGTACAATACATTCTATCTACCCCAGGCAGCCACACCCGATGCAGTACTGCACACACGCACATACACACTACCACTGACCATTTACAAACAAATGACAACACACACATTTCACAGCAAGCTGGGATATTCTGCAACAGTCAAATTTTAGGACTTGCATAATTCTTTCAAACAAAAACCAGGCAAGAGTTCCAGTGCAGATAGATTCTACGCAGAGAAATATCAAACTCAAACACATGTCAATTTATCAGTTAAATTTTCACATACAAAACATTTGTACTTACCAAAGAAATATCAATTCTGAGGCATGTTTCCCATGGTAACAAGTATATAGGACAGCAGGCACTTGTCAGAACAATGTGAGCTGCTTCTGGATCAGTGTAGAAGTTAAACTCTGCACTGGATGTGATATTACCCATTCCTGAAATGGGGAAAAACATAAGTGGGCCTCTACGAGAGACTCCTGTGCTAACACCACCATTCAGGCAACCATAAGGAGGCTGCAAGCAGAGACTTGAAGACACCTGCAAGGTCTGAAGTTCTCAGAGTGGTGTTTCTAAAGATTCAAGTGTGGTTGCGCCATCGAGTAAATATACTACATCGTACAAGGAACGTACAATCCCGACTGCAGGCTTTTATAATAACATTACAGTTAAAATATTTCTTTAAAATAAAACGAACTAGATGCATTAATTTCACAAATTTATTTTGGTATGAAACTCTACATGTTTTGGACAGTTCCTCTGTCCATCATCAGGGGTTTATTCACTGTACACTCCGCAATGGTGTATGTCATACAGGTTTGTAGACTACTTTCAAGCAGGGCATATACCATTGCTGAGTGTACAGTGAATAAACTCCTGATGATGGACAGAGGAACTGTCTGAAACATGTAGAGTTTTATTACAAAGAAATTTGTTATGATGCATGGTCACATGAACGGGGGGGGATTTAAATATGATTTTGCCCAGTAATAATCTTCTATGACACTTGAGGTTCTCACAATGGTTTTGCTGAATATTCACGTCTTGTTACATCATGTTACACCATGTCAACTGGTACGTAGTTATCATGTTTCCAAAGATTGTAGTGTGTTCATCTTCAGGGTCAAACAGTCCTTGCATTACATCCTTCAAAATCAATAACACTTTGCTAGCCAACAGCACAAAATCCCAGAAGACTTGAACCATCCAAATTACTTATTTGATAATACCAATATACATATGATTTTACTTATTCGACCTAGTCTTAGAAGCAATACTTCAGAAGATTAACATCACTGGTCATACAGGAACAAAAAGCATACAAATTATAGCATATGCTGATGATGTGGCAATAGTGGGCAGAAATAAAAATGCACTAAAGATACCCTAGTTAACAAAGGAAGTGAAACAAGAAAAAGAGGTCTCCGAATTAATGAAAATAAGACCAAGGACATGGAAGTAACAACAGCAGGAAGTAATAGTGATCACCTGCACTGTGGAAAATATGAATTTGAGCACATGAAAGAATTCAACTACCTAGGATCACAACTGAATCAAACCAACTCCACCAGTAGTGAAATCCAAGCCAGGATCCTTAGCGGAAACCGTTGCTACTATGTATATGGGAAATTAATGAAATCAAGAGCATTAAATAAAAGCTCAAAGCTAAAAATTTATATACAAGTTTAATAAGACATATAGTGACTTACAGATGCAAAGCCTGGACTTTTAACAAACCGAGATGAACAATATCTTAGAATATTTGAGCACAGAATATTGAGAAAAATCTTTGGTCCAGTGCAAAATGAAGATGGATTCTGGAGAATCAGAATGAATTACGAGCTGGACCTAATCAAAAACGCAGATATAGTGAGATTTGTAAAAAGCAAAAGAATGGCTTGGCTGGGTCATATGATGCGAATGGAAGGAAAAAGAATACCTAAAGGAGTACTAGAGTGGAAACCAACAAATAGGAGAAACAGAGGAAGACCAAGGAAAAGATGGATTGAGGACATCGAAGAAGATATACAAATAATGGGAATAAGAGAGTGAAGAAAGTTGTGTAAGGAAAGGGCAGAATGGAAGAAAATCACTGAGAAGGCTAAAACCCACAGTGGGTTGTAAAGCCAGTAAAAGAAGAAGAGCATATGATTTTACATTTGCTATCCTTTGGAACATTTCTTTTGTGTGAAGAGGTGATGTTGTTCTTCCATTGTTAATCTGTCACTATGTATGTTAGCATGTAGTTGCACATAGCAAAAGATGTCAGAAACAGAAGATATGCTCCAGTTAGTTTTACTACATACATATTTGCCAAAATATACACTGCCCAGTGTATAGTGTTACTAAAGAATAAAGTTTAATACCTTTTTCTTCTTCTTCTTCTTACAAAGCGCTACAACCTGTGTAAGGTTCTGGCTTGATCAACAATTTTCTTCCAACTGTCTCTATCCTGTGCTACCTTCTTCCAATTGCATATATTCATACTCCTTATATCTTCCAAAACGCCATCTTCTCAACGTGTTTTAGGTCTTACAATTGGCCTTTTAGACATGGGTTTTCATCTCTTAATCTTCTGGACATTATTATCCTCAGCCATGCATTCAACATGGCCTAACCAGTTTAATCTTTGTTTTTTAATAAACTCAATTATATTTTGTCCTTTTAATATGTCACTGATTTCTTGATTAATTTTGATCCTCCAGTAGCCATCCTCTGATCTCATAGGGCCAAATATTTTCCTCATGACCTTTCTTTTGAAAATCATAAATTTGTTTATCATATTTTCCTTAACTACCCATGTTTCAGAGGCATAAGTTACTGTTGGGCGAATTAACGTATTATATAGTTGTAATTTGATGTTTCGGGAAATTAACTTAGATATGAATAGTCTTTTATGAACATGGAATGCCCTGTTTCCTGCTGCTATTCATTCTTTAATTTCCTCCTCAATAGAGCTGTCAGTATTCACCATTGTTCCCAAGTATTTAAATAAATTTACTTGTTCAAACTGTTCCTCTCCTGTGTCTATGTAGTTTAACAGCTTGGCACATTATTTGCATTACAGTATCTGTCCACAGAGCAAAATAAATGAACATGTAAACAATTCTTTAGGGCTGATTTAAATTGTTTAGGGTTATCATTTATGTTTCTGATACTTTGTGGTCGACTGTTAAACAATTTTATTTCAAATGAGTAGAATCCTTTTTGATAAACTGGATAAAAGGTGATGAAAGTTATATTTTTGTCTACTCTCCCTCTGAGTTTTCATGGCCTGCTCTAGGGTGTACTTAACAATTTATGTTATCACAATTTAATTTGATTTTATTTTTGTCAACCACAAATAAGAGATGTGGCAGTATGTAATGTGATTGAAAAGATGAAATTTTTAAATTCCTAGATAAATCTCTAAATGAGTTTCTTTGTAACAAAACCAACTAGATGCACCAATTTCACAAATTTATTTTGTCGTGAAACTCTACATGTTTCGGACAGTTCACCTGTTCGTCATCAGGAGTTTATTCACTGTACAGGATTGTAGACAGCTTTTGAGAAGGAGCATATGCTCCTGCTCGAAAGTTGTCTACAAACCTGTATAACATATACCATTGCTGAGTGTACAGTGAGTAAACTCCTGATGACGGACAGGCGAACTGTCCGAAACATGTAGAGTTTCACGACAAAATAAATTTTTGAAATTGGGTGCATTTGGTTGGTTTTATTACAAAGAAATTTGTTACAATGCACAGTCACATGAAAGTAAAATCCTAAATGAGTCTCTACTTCTGTATCCTGTAACAATTCCAATTACATTCTTTTGTATTTTAAACATTTTTTCACTATGTGAATCACAAATTTCATAATATCTTGCTTCCAAGAACTTAAGAATAATAAAAATACAAAAGAACCTCAACACACACAAAAAGTATGAAAATGTATTTACAATAGAATACAAGCACTATTACATTAAATGACTGAAGACAAGTCTCACAACATAAAGCACAAAAGCAACAAACCCCATTTAGTACAAGACAGTGCTTGACTGAGCTGAAAGTGATATGTGCAAAAGCAGGAGAGTGTTTGGCCTACTCACCAGCCATGTGGTCATATCCTGATTCACTGGGACCAGTCATTAAATGCTGGAAGAAATGGTATTAAAATGACTGAACATGAAAGGATGAAATCTTAAAACATCACATTTATGATAATTTAAGACTCTATTGTGTAGTTGCAACTGTCTTTCCAGAATTTTTCATATACTAAACAAAGCTCCTTTTTAACAATTTTCCCACTGGAATTTCAACAGCCTTTTACTAACATTACACATTGCTTTGTACTACATGCTAAATATGATGTTAATATAAGGTGGAACTTCATGACATAGACAGTTCACCTGAGACTGTTAGGATAGTGAAGTCTAAGAGATTATAATGAGGTGAGCTTGAATATGGTATAAAGGTAATATGTGCAGCATTTCTGGAGAAGAAACCCTTTGGAAATTGGCCACTTGCATGACTAAAATGGAGATGACAGATCTCATGGTGGTTCTAAGGAGAACACACTGCAAAGATGGGAGATGAACAGAACTACTTCAAAATCATGCTCAGTGGCATGCTTTGGGATTGGTGGTGTTGAACCATCATGTTACACCGCAATAGTGTTAGTTCCTTGTTCTACAAATTCAGCAGTATTTCACACATATGTAATCACTACACATTCAGTGTTCAGTAGTATCTTACCTGTAGAGTTTCCTCCCATCACATATATATCTTTAAGACTGCTAGCAAAATGTGCATACGTCTTCATGGTCAGAGCAATATTGGTGAGTGGCGCCAGACACACCAATCTCACCTTCCCTGGTTAAATGACAGAGTGAATGTACCCATCAGAAAATACTTGCATTCTGCTACATACAAAGAAACTGCATTGGTTCCTCACAACCTGACATTTGCTTAAAATCACTTTCTGGGTTGTGATGCAGTGTAATATGACAGTTTGTTGCCAACATTTCAAAGGCACATGCTTGTTGTCTTCATCCTAAGGGTAGCTAGCTTATATTCTTCTACCCAGAAGATGGAGGCAGCAGGTTCCTCTCAAAGGTTTGTACCTACATGCCAAATTACATGGTGTCACATCCCAGACGATACTGACCATCAAAGTCACTGCTATGAGAACCTTAAATCTCACATAATGCAAACTGTTTAAACTCTTTTATTAAAAAAACCAAAAATATGATGTCCTATTACATATTTTTCCCAAATACCTTTGCAATCTGATCCAGCTACTATACGACCAAGTGCACAGACTGCATTCTCTGATTGAATCAGCTTCATACTAGGGCTGTGTAAAAATCCCAAGTCACCAAACCCATCCAAACCACTGAAATGCTCAAACTCCTCCGTATATTTCCCATCACGTACAATCAGAGGCTCTTCAGCACCTCGGTAAACTGGAATCTAAGGAAACAGTCACAATTCCCAATAATAGGCTTGAAATCTGTGCATTTATGGCAACATACAATGAACATAAATGAACTCAAAACTTTCCCTTGATTATGAGTTGTAAATTCATGTCCTTTAGCTCAGCGCAAATACACATTCACAATAATCTATTGCTGTTCCATAGGGCACTCCTCTTGTAACAAAAAGTAACTCTATTCTTCAGTTACAACCCCCCTGGTATGCTATAAGATAAATATTCTTCTCTTACAACTTTACCTTCAGAAACTTCGTCCCTGTAGAAGGAATGTGTACCAGTGAGAGCTGAAGTCCTCATGATGGTGACTATCAAGATGTGACGCCTTTTAGTATGAAAGGTATATAACCACAAAACACACAGTGTCACGTCCCAAAATAAGCCTCCTATTTATATCATCACAAGACCAGATTTATCATCCATAAATTGCTGAAAATCTTTCCTGGATTCACAAAATGCAAAGCTCCAATACAATCAGATTATGTTGAACATTTTTAATATGTTGAGAACATCAACTAAAAAGAAAAATTATAGAGTATTATATTGGACACTGCTCATTACCCGAGGCATATTTAATGCACCTGTATATGGCATTTCACAAGTTGACTCTATTAATGTCTGTTTCAGGTTATTCATCAACATGTAACCTCTGGGCAGGTGTAACAGTTTCAATCTATGTTCTTCCATCAGTGAGAGAAACCAAGTTCAATACCCACATAAAACAGATGAAATAATATTGCAAGTGATGAATAGTTAATTTTTTATTCCTGTTGACTTTTCAAACTACAGTTTTCCGTACATATCATGTTTAGCCCACAACCACCACATGTCACCTTTGAGGTTTACTATTACAACTTTATTTTCAGCAACCTCCATTTCTATTCTTTCCTCAAAGTAAGAGACCAAATTTCACACCCCTGTAAAACAACAGCTAACAACTCACATCAGATCTACCAGTTGCCTCCAATAAGCGTAAAATGTTGATGCAAACATTGTTGACACTTGTATTACCATGACAGCATGTAATGCCCAAAATTTCAATAGCCTTTTGACTATCTGCAGCAAGAAGCAACAGAAGAGCCATGGCATCATCTACCCCAGCATCAACATCCACTAGCACTTTCATTGGTGATTCATTTGCCATGCTTGTTGCTAAGAAGCTGAAGGAGAGAGATACATATACAAACTCAGAAGGTACAGTAAAAAAATTTTACTAATGTCCAAAATATCTTAATTAAATGTCCACCATTTGTATACACATTCTTTCACTGTTACAGGTTCAAGCTTTGTGCATTTGTGTTGCATGAATCCTATTAAACTAAACTTCCACATTAACGGAATTAATATCGTTTCATAAAGTGCCAACGTTATGTTTTTACATTTTCTCATTTATGTCAAAGTGCGCATGCCATCACTCTGTCCAACCATCCATTTTCCCAGCCATTTGACAGACTTTCCAATACGAATGGAAAGAAATATGTACTCTGTAAACAGAGGAACCACATGTATAGCTATACATACAGTCCATAAGATGCAATGACTTAGGGAGTAACAGAAGGCTGGAAAAGTAAGATACATTGGCTGCAAGGCTACAGTTAGTGGGCACAGACGTCCCTTAATTTAAATGTCTTTATTTGCTTCTAACTTGACAGCTGACATATATATTGGTAAGACATGAGATTTTGGGGGAGAAGCTGGGAGATATGTGTCTAACAAGTGGACACAAGCCAACTATCGACACACATATAAATGCATACAGACCACACAAAAAATCATTTATATGTCATTCTACAGTTGGAGAATGATGAGCAAATGTACTATGAAACATGTACAGACCTCTACATAAATCCCTACCTGTTCATTTCCTAGACATCACACAAATATTGGCTTTTGATCATTCTGCTAGTGCCCATCAGATCACGTTTTACTAACTCCTACAGTCAACTTAATACAGAAGACATGCCCGTCGATTAATAAGAAAACATGACCCACAATGAAATTAACTTATTTTAATACTTCAATTGTTAAAACTGGCCACTAACTTACACCCTTCACACCTATGTAAATATTTGATAACTTCTTAATGAAAACCAGAAATTGGTACAAATTTACTACTCTGAATAAAAAAAAATACTGGGCCTTCGACTTTAACTTGGATCTTCAAGTGGACGTAACATATTTGCTGTACATAACCTCGAAAATCCGCAGAACGAAAAACAGCGTGCATGGAACTGTGGCGATCGCTAAAAAAAATCACATGTTACGAACCATACATACAAACTTAAAAAAAAAGACATTAAGGCAGAAGACGGAACTGATATATCCATTTCACAACATCACAAAATCCTAAATTAACAAAAGTGGAATTGACATTTTATATCCCTACCGCACAGAAACCTCCCATATGCCTCGCCTTACAACCCGTCAGTAAACGTGTGGACAGCTTTTACACGTAAGACTCGTGAGTCAAATAGCCGGTACATTTTAATCTAGATAAAAATTACTTATGGAAGACCTATTATTTTGGGTTATAAAACTGTAGCGTAATTTTATGTACTTGTATTTCTTTTCACTTTGGAAGTTTATTAGTATGTTATTTTGGTTACAGTGGATGAGCATGGCTTCAATATAAACACAACCGGAACAATACACGGTGACGAAAACTGCATGGGTGCGTTGAAGTGGAAGAGACACTGAAGAAATTTTCGTTTGTTATATTAACAATTTTTTTGCAGTTAAACATGATGAGGTCAGTGTAAATTTAAGCTTTAGTATATGAAATTATGTTTGTATGCTGTCAAGCCGCATGCGGTTGGTGAGCATGTAATCAATATATTTTAAGCAGTAACTGTCGTGGGTATGAATACAGTAAAATCTGTTTTGACACTTAATACCCTGGCACAACTCAGAAATAACTAACAAATTCTGCTGTGTATTGCCCCTTAAATGGATTTTTTATTTTCGTCTGCAAATGTTGCCAACTTATACGTATTATTGACATTTATCGACACTGTGCGTATAGGTTATGAATGTATGGTTTCATAGAAATCAATAAATTTGATGTTTTTAATACGTTTGACAGACGCATTTTATCCAACTATAGATTATATGCCATGAGTGGAACAAAAGTTATGTTCCACCAAAACCGGTACAACTTATCAAAATTGGGTTTCAACTGGTGCCGCAGGATTGTTAAGTCTAGTAAGGCATATTAACTCTGTCGCCACAGAATTCTGTTGAGGTGGAATGGTAAGAAACATAGAGGGCCGGTGAAATGATGGGTTACTATTTGTGACATGTTGAAATAAATGATCATAGACTCTTGACAATCAGGATAGGGCATTACATTTCTGTACTTCTTGTTTCTAGGAAAATCAGGAAACTTTCGAAAGGAGTGCGGCCTTAAGGTGTCATTATGTCAGTGAACTCAATGTTGTGGCTGTGCGGATTTACATGTTGTAATATTTGTGCTCATGAAGAGCCTGTAAAGAAAAATCCAACATCTCAACACATCCAGTTATATTAAGGTGTGTTAATTAGTGCAAATTAATGCACAGTATTTCATATTATTCATATTAATTATTTATAAATTTTAACCTTGCATTACTTTGTAATACTTGTTTCTCCATATGTAACGGGCTGCTCAGACATGCTGTCAGAGTTCTAATTCACGACACTAAAGCAACAAAATGCGCAAACTTGCTCCTTAGATATTTGTATTATAATATCACACTTAACATTCCTACATGTTTCGGTCCCTTGGGGACCATTGTCTGGGAATCAAACGAAGTAATATAGCATAAAACCAAAGTAGTCACTTTTGTGTACAGGTGACATGGTGTAAAAGAGTCAGATGGTTAAAATGTAGGCATTTCTTTGTACAGTTTTTGTATAAATGTGATGGAGCTTGATATACATTATCGTGGAAGCAACCTATCTGCTTAATGAAAGCCAGCACAGTGTCGTGAATCTATTGTCAGTAATGTACGGAATGAACAATATAAAGTTCTGTCTACCTACTAACTCGTATGTATGCATGGAACATCTTTACTTTGGCGGAACAGATGTTCGGCATGGTATTGTTGGTCCATATGAAAATATGCCACTAACTGTGAATGAGAGACATCAACAGATGACATTTAGTGTTCACTTCCCATGAGGTGTATGTTCTCGTAAAGTTTGTAAAATGCTTGAAAAGAGGAAGAGGGCTGAAGAGCAAATATAGAAATCAATATTGCAACAAAAAGCAGCACATCCAGTAACGAAGTGTGTAATATAAACATAAGAGCTTTTGTAACTTTATGCTTGTGCTGCAAGCATTTTGTATTCATGAAGAGTGCCTTTAATAACTTTTGTTTTTGACCCCAAGTAACTCATCTTCTTCCATACAAGAGAATTAAGGTATCTCAATGTTTTCAATCACACAACACACTCCTTTTTGGTAGTTTATTATATGGCAGCTAGTTTCAAACCTGAGCATAGGTCATCAGGCCATTATACAAGAACATGCATGCTTTCGGAAACTAAGTACCACAAGGTAGGAGATCTCCCTATTTTTTTACATTAAAATAAATTTAAAATGTATGTACAGTGTATAAAGGTACAGGAAATTGCAATATCATATCATATCATATCATGTATTTACTCACCTTCCGTAGATATTTACGGATATGGAATCAGTAGGCCCAAGGTCATTTAAAATAAACTGTACGACTGTTTATAAAAACACCAAGTACAAGAAATGTATATGAAAGTAAAATATTCGTTTTCTTTGTATGTCATCGGTGATGTTTCTTAAAAGATATATTCAAAAATAGAAGTACTTGGTGTGTTAGATGCTACCAGATCACGCAATGTATCCCATATTACCGCCCACTATAAATTGAAGCATAATTTCCTCTTATGGTAGAATTAAATTGCATAAATAGAATAAAATAAAATCTTCATTGAATTTTGTGTGTGAGTGTGTGTGTATTAGTGACATTCCAAAAATATTAAAGTGAGATTCCTGAAAAATTGATGAGTAAATATTACTTGTAATACTAATAATTATGATTGGACCTTAATGAGCAACATAAATATTATTCTGTGAAAAGCAGTTGTCATATCTTATGTTAGATATGTAGGTAAAGTGTTTACTTACAGTGTAAAACGGAATGTAAGTAGGCTTACACAGTTTATGGGGCATGTCAGTAGGTCTGGTGCATGTTTAACTTCCATTTGTTTACAGTTGACTACCATAACATAATGAGAGGAGAGATGTACACAAGAGAAATATATCAAGCGTCTTTCTCTTTTTAGTACAGGTTCAAATATTTTGTCATACATAACACTGTGTTTGTCAATTAATTGATTTCCCCTTATTGTCTTTTTGTAAAATAGAATTTTTCTACTGTATCAAGATGATGCCCATCTTTTCATAGTATACAGTGTTCATAATATCTTCATTTTTCCCAAATGAATGGTCATATTCTAAAATATGTTGTGAAAATTTAGAACTGTAATTATTATTCTTAGATGAAAGAAAATGTTCTTTCAATCTTTCTTTCAAAACTGTGGCCAGTTTGTCCCATATGTTTTACAACAGTCATTACAGGTTAATGGTAAGTGCCACTTTTTATAAAATTTACCTTTGTTATTAACTAGATCCATGGCTGTGATATGTTGTTGGATAGTTTTTTTATGTGTAACTTAATGTTTTTCTGACCGTGCGTCATGAATTGACTATACATTAATTACCAACTTGATGCACTGATTATTATTTATTCATAAAATACTATTCTC
>Ga0209629_10002440_pt1 | contig 12671 bp, 10 predicted proteins | sample TergutCu122P5_FD_187286 | JGI IMG/M metagenome (GOLD analysis project Ga0209629, IMG submission 187286) | Cubitermes ugandensis P5 segment gut microbial communities from Kakamega Forest, Kenya - Cu122 P5 (SPAdes) (version 2) | ecosystem: Host-associated > Arthropoda: Insects > Digestive system... | reverse complement strand
GCTCGTGTGTGCTCGCGCGCGCACACACACACACACACACACACACACACACATGCACATTCCAATTGCAATTACTTCTTATTTATTATGAGTAGAGTTTTCAGTCAATATTTGCATTCAATAAACATGTACAATATTAAAATATTATGAATACAGACTTCAGTTCCTACAAATAAGTGATGCAGTATAACATTATTAAAGATTCATATCAATTGAACAATAGAATTTTCCAAGTTCTCATCTGTATTGAACAATCTGTATCACAATGTTTCTGAGAGTACTTAAATATTCCAAAAGATCAACACTTTCTTATACTAATAGAAAATTTGATACATGCCTAAAATCTTTGAATAGATTTTACGCCTTTTCTTACACATGAAGGCACTGTTAGTTCAATTTATGTTGCATGCAGATTCTCTGTGACAGTTCCCAAATTCACTGTGTATATTTCAATTATAATGCTTTTCTTCCGTATCATCTGACAAGGAAGAACCAGTGGATATTTTCAAATGTTTTCGTTTAAATTAAGAGTGTTGTTTCTTACATCACTTTGTTTACCCAAACAATTCCAAGGTATAGATGTCTACTGCTATCAGGAGGTAAATGTAATTCAACAAGATGCACAATATATGTCTAACGAAACACAGTGGCACATTCACAGTGTTGCTGTCTTTAATGCATGTATCAGCTGAGCCAATGTGCTTGAAGACCTTATGCAGTGAAACGAGGAATACGAGTATTAAGTATTGCAATGGAAATGCCACAAGTTCTCTTTTGGTATTGTTGAGTTTCATATGACTCTGTCAAATTATAAAACATTCTTAGGTCTTCATGTAAAGTGTCTGGTATTTGTCCAGTTTTAACCAAATGTGAATTTTCTATACAGATTTTAAGTACAGTCCTTAATAAAAAATTTCACGAAAATGCATTCAGTGGGTGCTGAGTTTATATATACTGACAGATGGCGAAACATGATGAAGCTAATAGGTGCTTTTCATGACCTAAAAGCTGGAAAACTAGTGGGTTTATTATGCAGATTCATACAGGAACTACATTTTGTGCGTTCAGTGCCAACAAAAATGTAGATATGAGATTTCTGATCCTATATTGGGGTACCTAGGCTTAAAAATTGATAGCTATAAGAGAAGTTGTCCAATAGCCAAGTTGGGAAGACACGTCCATGATACTTATGAAATTACAGGTTCAAGTACGGCCATGTTAGTCTTTCACCTATCCATTACAATCCTCACAGACAGAAAGTTGAAGTAGTCCTCCCCTTGCATGTCACAGACACATATGGCGAAGCAGAGGTATAGCTCCACTCATTCTTAATGGGGGCTCTACATGCAGGTGTAGGAAGAAGCGCCCAGTACCCACTGAATATGAGGCTGTGTGGGTCCCTAGCCAGTCTGAATGGTTTGGAGGGGAGAAAAACCTCTTGCTGGCACAGGGAAACAAACAAGCCCATGGCCTAGTCACTACACCAGCTGTACCACCCTCATAGGAAGTATTCCTGCAGTAATACAAAACATGCAGACTTGCACACAGAAGTTTCACAGAATAGTTCGTGTTTTCCCCTAAAGTTTTCTGGTCAGCCTCAGCCTGTGTGTCCACACACTGCTCTTGGCTTTGGAAAAGTATCATTTTCTCATTGTTGTCACACATTCACATGCAGTGCGATTTGGGCACCTCCAGTGCAATACCTTTTCAGTTGTGTACCTGGCATAATGTACATTAGTCTTGTATACCACATATGAAGAATTATATGTTCCTGTACTACTAATAGCTACTCAAACTACATTATAATCTAAAAAGCTCATCATCATCAGATTCTTCACAATAGTGTCAAGAACTGGACATGGCTGCATTTTTTGTATCATATGCAAAAATGGCACTACAGCTATGTGTGATTTGCATTGGGTTTCCCAGGAACAGTGAAACTTGTGCCTGATTTCCAAAATACAGCAGAAATCAATACCTATCCTGGGCATGTATCTCAAACAGGAACTTTTATGTACGTTCCATGTTGTGTGCAATGCATTCTCACAGCAGCTCTTGCTTGGTTTGTCGGTGCATGAATATTCCTACCACCCAGAAAAATGTAACATCATTGTTTTCTCTGAGAATGGGGAAGTTTGTATCATACATAAAATAGTGCAGTTTCCCTATATCCTAGGAAGAGCTCTAGTTTGGGCTTCCCTGAACAATGAGTTTGTACAGCACAGAAAACAACAGGTCCTCCTACCATCTACTAAGTGGTACATACTGCACAGCAAGTGACATGTCCCCATAATCCAGTAACAGCACCAGTTGGCATTTTTCAGAGCAATGTGTTCCTACCAGACAGCACAATCTCTCTGGATTTTCTCCCACAGAAGAGTTTGTGTTGGGGGGGGGGAATAGTTTTCTGTATATTCTAGGAAATATGCTAGTTTGGGTTTACCTGAAGAGATGGGTTCCTGCCACAAGGAAAAACAGGAGTTTTCCCATATTGTAAGAAAAGTGCTTGTTGGGTTACTTGGGCATGGATTGTTACCATACAAAAACCACCTTCCACCTATACTGGTTATCAACTGACGAGTTTGTATTGCACAGAAAACGGGGAGTATTCATTCTATCCTAGGAAGAGCACTAGTGCAGATTTCCCCTGAGCAGATGCTCATGTTGAGTTTCATTTTTTGGGTACTCATTTGCTTAATTTTCAGAATAAGGAAACCAGTACTTTTGCTGTGTTTACTCTCCAGGATGAACATACCATTTACCATTTTTTATACACTGCACAACTCAGAGGGAGGGTGGGATGGACAGAAACTGGACACTTGGCTATCTTGTATACATATATATGAAATGATGTGTATGTATGTATATGCATATACATGTGTGTGTATACATGTTCACACACATACACATTTTTATCTGAGGTTGTCTAAAAAATGAAGTGTATGTGTATACACATACACACACACCATTTCCAAGACAATTTGAGATAAAAACTACAGTTCAATAAATCATTTTTCAATCACCACAGTTTTTATATAGCATAGTTCTGAATAAACTATCTAATAATGCCACATACGTTAAACTTCTTCAAACATGAATTAGGAAATAAATTCTATCATATGGGTATGTACCATGAAAATGAAGAGTCTGCTGAGGTAGAATAGTGCTGACATTAAACCACATGAGGCCCACAAGGAATAACAGATTAGATTAATAAAAATGCAGATTTGTTGTAAAATTGCTAACTATTATGGTGCAATTTCTATTTAACATGATACAGGGGAAATATGGGAACTAGTACTTTACAGTAGGTAATGGAAAGGTTTGGATATAGTAAAAAAAATTGCTAAAATAATGAAAATACAGCATGTAATAAATACACAACAGAGGCAGCATTACAGATTGCTGCTGCTTCAACAAATACTATAACAACTTCGAAAGGGTAATATGACCATTATCTAAAATATTTCAACATACATATGTGGTTCACATATAACAATAGGCTTGTTACACTACTGATATTTTGTGGAATATGTTGCACTTACTATTATGTATAAAACACAATTATGGAGAATTATACAGGTTACCACAGGTAGGTCCATCAGAGTGAAGTGGGAGAAAACATGTATAGAAAAATTACTTTTGGCACATTGTAAAAATTTCAGTAACCACTATTAACGATAATCTAAATTCTGTAATTTCAAACTGTTTATCACTTATGAAAAGTTGTTAAAATACTATATTTACCCAATTCTGAATCTGATTTCAAGTATACTGCCATTTCCCAAAACAAGACACTTAACCAGTTCCATGCTACGAACAAGACTTAATGTCCAACTACCACTCTCAGCACCTTTGGTTTTTTGGAACATCAAAGTAGTGAATTCATCTGCCACCTCCTGACAATGCGTTTTAAGTACAAGATTTACGCTCTTCTGGGACATTACACAGCATATATTGGTAATTCCTTACCAACGTTTTGGGCCAACCTATTGGTCCCATCGTCAAAGGTCAAGAATTACCATTATACACTGCATAATAACTCAGAGGAGAACAGATCTCATCTACTTTGTGCCTGAAGTCTCAATTCACCAACTTAACTGCACTGGTTTTCACCAATAATAACTTTAAACTAGAAACAAATTAGGACATTCATTTTCTAAAGTATACCCAACATCAAAAGGCATTTATTTTCTAAAATACACTCATATTTTCTAAAACACCCTCACAGTATATAGAATTACACAGAAAAACTCTAAAGAATTTATACTTTTCAACAAACATTACAATCTTGTATATTTACTTCAGCAATACTGTATTTTGAAAGAGCTGGGCATGATCCAATACTATCATTTTAATATATAACCTACAATCTCATTCCAATTCCCTTGCCTGCCAGATAACTGGTTAAGTCAGTGAGGTAGTGATTGAGTTTATATGATTCGATAAGTATAATACTTACAGGTTGGTTTCCTATGGACTACAGTTCATAAATATATCATGAGATGGTACAACCATGCAAAATATTTTATTTTAAACACTTGCTGCTCCTCATCTTGGTCTTGTTCGATATTTATGGTACAGTCTGTAAACTTCTGCATTGAATAATTAAGACATACATGACTAAGACATAAAAATGTTCCACATTTCTCATTACTCTATATTCACTGCTGCAATGAATACAAGCTTTTTTCCCTTCTGAAAATATGGCTTGATTTTCCTGACAGGAAAATTTTAATTAAATAATGTGAATAATTTGACTACAACTTCAAACAGTAATTTAGGTGACATAATTCACAAAGCTAAATCCTTAGTGTCAGACTGACCACTATTTTCTGTTGTGTCCTGCAATATTACTTCACTACCACATACCACATGAAGTGGAAGTAATATTGAGAACAATGATTTATCCAAACAGACTACTTTCTGAAATACTCAAGTCTTCTGGACAGTGACATTGTGTCAACCGGCAGAGAGTTGACAATGTTCTGAAGATGAATGCTGCCTGTTATCTTCCGGTGTAAGATATCCAACAAGGCTGCACCTTCACAGTTAAAGATATCTTCTTCAAGTTACTGGAAGGGAAGATGGAGACAGGAAGCTGCTTCAAAACAACAGTAACGATTTACCAACTGAAACAGTATCACATCCCAGAAAATGAATCTTCTTCACCATTGCTGTAAGAACCTGAAGGCCCATAAGGTATTTTCTCAGTAGATGTACTGAACCCTGGCTTTTAAGACAGGGAATAAACAAACTCAGATTTGGGTAAATAAAATATAAAACTATAACATACACATCCATCTTGTAACACATACTGCACACTCTAACACGTAAATTGCATGAACATAGAATGTGGTACTGATACACCCGGTGGCAGTAAAATACAGTTCCTTAGAATTCATCTCATTTTATAGGAAGCTATTTCAAACTGCAGTTCATATTTCAGACACACTCCACTTATATATTACCAGAGCTGTGGGCACAGCAAATGAAGCTTGAGGTAAAAAATTGAATGTTACAAGGCATGGAACCTAGGCAGCAAAGCCCAGGCACCACTCCCCAGCAAATACCAACATTAATAATCCATACTGCCAACTTCATTGTGTTTATTACACTTTTCTTAGCTGGGAGTGAAAAGAAACTAAGAAAGCAGCTGGAAGAAGTGTAAGGTCACACCTACAGAAATACGCTGTTATTCTGTTCACTGCTGGTTCATGTTGCTTTAGTTTGTACAATGTACCTTTGCCAGTGTAAATCTGGTAAAAATGTGGAATGAGCCCAAGCTTCCACATTTGTCGCTTTGGGTATAAATTGAATTCTGCAAGGTTCAACCCTTCAGTGCAGATGGACATACTGCATTCACATGAGAAGACAAATGTTTCACTTGTAACACATGGAAAAGTTCTGCATGTCTGTTGTGGTCTGAATTTCGTGGCCCTCTAAATATGGTACACATGGTAAACAGAATGTATAAGACAGAAGGTGAAAGCCTAGCTTATCAAATAAGATATTAGTTTATCTACAATTTGAAAACAAGCAATTTCCTTGGTTCTCCTGACTATTGATTTAACTTGAATCTATCTGTATTAGGAAAATGATCTTGCACTGAAAGGTCAAAATAACACAGGCACCTATAGTAAGTATAACTGTAGCAAAACATTAACTCAACTATATTTAATAACAGCATTAATCAGAAATAACAACTGTTAACAGAAATTGACAAGAACATTGTTGAAGCCATAGTTGTCTTACACTCTATTCTTTCAAATTAAACCCAGAAATTGAAAAATATAGGTACATACACACATGGTGAACAATAACAGTATTAACTTGTCACTGTTAGGGCATCCAGTTTCCAATAAACATTGAAGTTTATATTTTTCATATAAGTAACAAACTACAAAAACGTTCATTACTAAGAGGCAATACAATAAACTAATCTCTAAAAATATAACAGGTTTAATATAAAGAACACTTTAGTATTAGAACTGCACTTAAACTGTAAATTATGACGAATGGATGATGCTTGGCACAATGCATGGCATCAAAAGACTGACAGATAATCTTCGACATGTTTAAGTTTATCCTATTACTGAACTCACAAACACAAAGTAAAATCTTATAATTCAGTTATTTGAGCAGGCAACAATTCATAATTAATGTTACTGTTTGAATGTCAGATTTATTCAATTTTATGCTATAATTTTAATTGCACCAAGTACCCCAACACTAGAATTATATTTATACAAAACTCATGTGTGATGCATTTAGACTAAAACTGCCATCACCAGGAACTCATGTACTTTGTCAAGTGTATTGTTCCTGTACTGCAGGAGTGCACACCAAGTTAACCATGGGAATGCAGCAACATCCAGTCTAACATAGCAAGGGCAACATTAAAGACACATATACACAACCTTTAAAATGCTTTCAGGAAGTGGCAAAATGATTTACAATGCAAGTTTACTCACTACAATATATTTATGTGCATAAACAGTACAACAGGTGTAAACACAGCGCTTAAAGGCAGTCCCTGATGATGACAGCAGCATGTGTCAGAACACACTGCAAGTATGTTTTGTAAAAAAACTTACTTCAGTTTTATATAGAGTATACATAGAACTTTAACATGACAGTCTTACATGCATGACTTGCCAGAACCAGCCCCAAAACAGAAGCACTGGTCTTTTATTATGATATAACAACATAACAATTCCCACTACATTTTAATTACAATCTGTTTACAAAATCTTGTTACTCATTAGGAACTTCCCTATGGATATTAAAAAGTTTGACCGAAATAAAGTACTCTCCACAGGATAGGCTGTTGCAAAGTACTGTAATAAAACATCTTCAACCTACATGATGATCTTGATCTTCTTGGATATAATGCCATGTAGAGTGAGTAGCCACCTACTGAACTACACAAGGTCACATCTTAGAAGCCAGTAACCTTTATAGAGTCATATACTGTAAAGACCCTAAATCTCACATAGTAATCTTGTATGGGTAGGCTACTTGTGAAACATCTGCAGATTTAAAATTCCTTTGGACTAAGAATAAGACTCTACTTTTCTCTCTGTCCTTTACAAGATGCCTACCCCCATTCATCAAACTGCATAGCATCATATCCCAGGAGGAAATCCTTATTGTCACAGCTGTAAAACCTCATTTCATCCTACCATTCTTTAAAAAATAAGCTCTATTTTTACCCTTATAGGAAGCACAAACTGGAGCTCCTTTTTGGAATATGTGAATCCTGTATATAACTTTCTACAGCTACCAAGGAAGAAAGCACAGTTTTTTTTATGTAATCCAATAAAACTCTGGAGAACATATACATGGAATTAAAAAACAGGAATTCATTAAATACATCAGAATTCACATTTATCTCTCTCTTGGGAGAAAGAGATATGAACACTGCAGTGAGGATATTTAACACTATTTAACACTATACTGAGCTGGGAATTCATAAAATCAGCATTAAATAAGGGAAAACATTAGAGGATTAACTTCAGAAATATACTTTTATAAATTTACTCTGAATAACCAAGTGGGCCTACAAAAGTTAAATAAAGTGAACATACAACTGCACAGCATGAATGTATATGGGGAAGTGGTCAGCATCATATTCTGGTAAAGAGATCCCACTGTCCACTGCAAAAGAGGATGAGAATGAGAGAGGGGGGCCTGGGGGCTGGGTTAGCCCTAAAGACTGCCTGGATAGTTTGGAGAAGAGAAACATCTCTTGCCCCTGCCAGAAATCAAACCACGATTCCTTTGTCATCCAGCCCACAACCTAGTCACTATATTGATTATGGTATCCTGGCTGCAGCCTAAAAAAGTTACATTAGTATAAACTGAAACAGTCAAAACATACAAGAGGCACTTCTAACAGGATACCAGCAGTTTAACAATGACAGTCTGAATATGGAAGCCTGAGATATTGGTCCTCTAGACTTAGGATCTAACACACAGATTTTTTGCTACAAACTAAATACATTACCAACTAATTCCACAGAGGTCGTTGAAAGCCTATTCAATAAATTCCCCATATTTTATAGAAACTGACATTGCAATGCCATGTTTACAACATCGTACAGCTGGTCCCTATCTGAGCCAAATGAATCCAGTTTGCACCACTCCAGCCCATTCTTCAAGAACCATTTTAATATTATACTTCTACATATCCCTAGGTCTTCCAGGTGATGCATTTCCAATGGCTCACATATACTACATCTCTGTCAATCTCATCTTCCTTGATTTGATCATTCTCATAATATCCCGCAACAAGTAGTGTTTAGAAAGCTCTCCACTGTACATTTTTCTCCAGACTCACGTTACTTCCACCCTTCCAGATCTAAATATTCTCTGCAGTACCCTCTTCTCAAACACCATAAATCTATGTGCTTCCTTTAATATAAAATTTGAAGTTTCACACCCAGTCAAACAGGAGGACAAAATATTTTGAATGGAATGGTAAACAGAATTCCCTAAAATTTAACCTGCTCTTTATCTCTTTATCAAGGTAATTTTAATCTGTTCAGGCCATTCTCAATACGTCAATATATTCAAAGAGTTCATTCACTATCTTTATGTTACTATTTTGTCCTGAAATCTGGTCATGAAACATGAGCATATACTTAGTTTTATCTACATTTCCTTCTGGACCAATCCCCTCTATTAGTGCCTTATAAAGTTTCTGTGACTTTATTTCTGCTACTCGTATTTATGATTGTGCCCAATAAATTACCAACAGCAGAATAAACCAGAAGCTGTTATGTGCCAATCATTTTCATTGGTTCATGGTTTCCACAGACTTTCCCAATAGTATATTCTAAAACACGGCCAATAAGCATGCAGGTAACACATTTCCTTGTTTCAGACCACCTGAATTGTAAAGAAATCAAGCAAATGTTTACATAGATATCACATTAGGTTTAATTTAAAGACATTTTAATTAGCCTAACAAGTTTCAGAGTGCTGGGTGAAGTTAAATGTCCTTAGGCTTTCCTGAAGTCTACAAGAGCTGATGTACTGTCTATCTATATTCACATTTTTCTTCAAATATCTGATAAATGCACACTACATGAACAGTGGTTAATGTATTATACAAAATTCAATAAAGATGATGATCCCCAATAATTTCATCCACATATGGAGTTAAACTTGATAGAAGAAAGTTGGATAAAATGCTGTAAGCAGTATTTGCATAACCTGTGTACATGGAATAAATGTGACACATTGTTCTCTCCCTTCTTTATCCCTTTGAATTCTTAGGTGTGTGGTGAATGAGTGGTACACTCAATGTGCCCTCCCACTATACCAGTCTGTGACTAGCACCAGACTTCCCCACAATGGCCACGAAGTTAGCTTCATTATGTAATAGTTGATAGCAGTCATAAACTGTGATAACTGCTAGTCATTTTTACACCCTTCTTATAAACAGGCACAATAACAGACTCCTTCCATAGAGACTTCTTACCATGTGCATTTAATAACCATTAAAAATGTAAAGAAAATGGTTGAACTGGTAATATACCTTGCAGTGAGATTGGGGTGAGTGCTTACATAATTTGGATGTTATCAGAATTAGCAACAAAATTACATCAAGCAAGTGCGAAGTCAACTCCCTCTTTTTTGTTGCTACAAATATAACTTATGAAGGGCTATCTCCAATGGTGGTGTATAATTAGGGCTGCTGGTGCTAACTCCCACTTCATTTTCGGAGAGCAAGACGTACACTTGGTACTTGTATGTCTGACAGTATAGAACTAGTATAATGGTGGCTATAGCCCTGAGGGATGTTAATAACAGACTGTTCTTAGCACAATTTATGTGACATGGAGTAACGGGTTCTTACAACGAGAAAGTATATTATGCTCATGTAAAATATTCACCAAAAGATTAATCTTGGCTGGCCTGTCTACCATTAAGAGCTGCAGCATCTGAAAGGACACTGCACCAAATGCTACTCATTCCATGAAGGAATATCATTTTGATTCAATGTTTCTTAAGCCTTCAGCAAAACACCCTTGTTTATGCTTACACAAAGCAACGTGCAAAGAAGTACTACTGACAAGACATGTCATCAAAAATGTAGAAGGCAGGGTAGAATGACAGATGAAATACAAAGAATGTTGTAAGGTAAAATGCAAAACAGGTCATTCTCAACTTCGGGTTCGATAAAAAGATTAGGTTTGGTGTAAGTGGAGAGAGATGTGTTTTATATATGATGGCAATATCACATGGATGGTGTCGAGCATAATGGACTTGAAACATCTACTGGAGCAGACAAGGAACCATAAATAATATGCAGTCCATACTCACAATGATGTAAAATTAACATTTTTAGTTTCTGTGAAAGTTTTGGCAGAACTGAGAGACTGTTACCATGCCCATGGTTGGTGTCACAATGAGTTGGTAGATAAGAATGGACGTTAAACAGGCACAATAATAAAGCATATTCAATTCTAACATCTAGCATATTACTAAAAGCATATGATAAAATTCAAGTCCCTAATACTGTGGCAATTTCTTGGAGTTGTTGTCAGAGTCGATAAATTTGGTAACATTTTAGATGACCACCATCTACAGAACACTATGAGACAGAAACCAGAGTCAGTAGACATTGCTCTGACAACTTCTGTGTCAACCACTGAATCAGAACACTGTGTCAATTCCCTCAAAAGGATAAAAACATACATTAGGGTTCCACTGCCAGAATTCAATTAAATCAGACAGCAATTAAACTCAACACAGACAGCGTGTTGTAAATGAGAATAACATTAAATTTAATAATTTGTTACATGTATTCAAACTAGATTAAAAGTGAAGTTGTCATTAAATGAAACTGAAACATTAACTCATGGGATAAAAAATACAGCTAGAAATTATATTTACATTACTCAATACATGTAATGGTAAATCAGGTACAATAATGAGAGTTAATATAAGTCTGTTTCAGCTCCAAGCTCCACAGAACATTGAATACATGAGCTGCCACTACGTCATTCTAAGGAAGAAACAAAGAATGAGAATGTTTCGGAACAAAGTGTTGATGAGAACATCACCTATGGACGAAGTAACAGTAGACGGAGAAAATTACAGATTGAGAAACTTAATAATTTGTACGTTTCATCAAATACATTAGGGTAATCAAATCAAAGAGAAAAGATGCACAGGGCAAGTCATACATATATGGGAAATTACAAACACAAAAATTATTAAAATGATTCATATAGGATGTGAAACTATGGAGGGGATAGATGTGTACTGACAATGCAGAGACATTTTCTGTCTTCATCAGTGGAGTAAATGTTGGTACACATGTACCAGACTGCGGGGCATCACATCTTGTAAGAGTTTCCACAGTCATCAATGCAAAAACTGCATACCTCAGAAATTAAGGAAAGACTATTCTCACACTTAAGCACAAATAGGAAGATAATACTAATAAAGGTGGATCTTACAGAAATGAGGTCTTACTGTGTGGGCTTGATTCAAATAGTTCAGGATAGGGGGCAATGTTGGATTCTTGTGAACACGTTAATGAAACTTTCAATTCTATAGAACTGAACAATTTCTCATTACACTGAGTAATACAAACTTCTTGAGAAAGATTTTACATTACAGAGTTAATTGGGGTTATTATTTCATATGATTATACTTTACTTTTTCATCAAGTAACAAAGAAATGAGGAGTCAGACAAGCACAATACTGACTTGGAAGCCTCTTGTAAAATACCCTTCATACTATATTCACAAAAATTTCAGTCTTGTACATACAGTTATTCAGTGCACTAACACAGAGTACAAAAAACATTAGTTACTTGTCATCATCCTTTTCCTTCACGTGGTGATGTTTTTAACAAACTCATTTACAACAAGATGGCAAGTTTTGTGCCTCCCTTAACCCACATGCATATCTAATTTCTGTGTAAATAATGAATGTGAAAAAGCATTTTAATTTTACAAGCTGAACAATACCTGTTTTATGATAATACGAGGGTTGGAACTTTAATAGTGGCAACTATTTATTCACAACTGATACAAAATAGATACATGTTTCGAAGTTTTACTGTCCTTCAATGTAGTCACCAGCATTGTGTACAACCCGTTGCCAGCGATGTGGAAGTCGTAGGATACCTTTAGCAGCGCCTGTTGTG
>Ga0209629_10002438_pt1 | contig 12672 bp, 15 predicted proteins | sample TergutCu122P5_FD_187286 | JGI IMG/M metagenome (GOLD analysis project Ga0209629, IMG submission 187286) | Cubitermes ugandensis P5 segment gut microbial communities from Kakamega Forest, Kenya - Cu122 P5 (SPAdes) (version 2) | ecosystem: Host-associated > Arthropoda: Insects > Digestive system... | reverse complement strand
CGTCACTCCGAGGGAAGGATTAGCTTTGGCCCATACCGCTTCGCTTGTCCAATCGTCCGTTTCTTCCGCGCCGTATATAACCGGGTAAAACGTCGGATCTCGCTTTTTGCCCACGAGAATGTCTTTCGCTTTGCTGTGTACCTGCCAGCAGATGCTGTTGCGGTCGTAACCGGCTGTCGTTATTAAAAAATAGAGCGGCTGTTTGCGGGCGTCCCCGCTGCCGTGGGTCATGACATCGTATAGTTCCCTTGTTGGCTGGCTGTGCAGTTCGTCAAAAACCACACCGTGTACGTTCAGCCCGTGTTTGGTGTAGGCTTCCGCGCTCAAAACCTGATAAAAACTCATCAGCGGCTTGTATATCATCCGCTTATACGAAAGCCTAAGCTGGATCCGGTCTTTGAGCGGCTTGCATTGCTCAACCATTTGAACCGCGACATCAAAAACTATGCTTGCTTGCTGCCGGTCTGATGCGCATCCGTATACCTCCGCGCCGAATTCCTGATCTCCGCAGGTCAAATATAGCGCAATCGCAGCGGCCAGTTCGCTCTTGCCCATCTTTTTCGGTATCTCTACATATGCCGTGTTAAACTGCCGGTATCCGTTCGGCTTTTTCGCGCCGAAAATATCCCGGACGATCTGCTCTTGCCATGCCAATAGGCTGAACGGTTCCCCGTGCCATATGCCTTTCGTATGTTTCAGGCATTCGATGAAGGCCACTGCCGCGTTTGCCGCTCGCGCGTCGTATTTGGAATCAGGCAGGATAAAATTTGAAGGCTGAAAATCGCTTTTTCCTTTCGCCATATCTTCATCCTATCCTCATTAACCCGCTGCCAACTCACTCGCCGATTGAATAGCGTCCGCGTGTGGCATTTCCTGCCCGTCCCGGCGCAGAAAAACGTCCCGGTCTGTATTCGCGGCTGCTATATAGCGATTGACTATGACATCGCAATAGCGCGGATCAATCTCCATCGTGTATCCTTTGCGCTGGGTCTGCTCTGCCGCGATCATCGTGCTGCCGCTGCCGCCGAAAAGATCCAGAACAATTTCCCCGATCATGCTGCTGTTGTTTATTGCGCGAACCGCCAGCAGAACCGGCTTTTGCGTTGGATGTTCGAACCCGGTTTCCTTTGAAATTTCCCACGCGGAACCTGTCGCATCGTCTGAATAGAGGCGCAAATTTGCGCCATTTTTCAAACGAACCGAGCGGATTTTCTTCCCTTTCGGCGCTTTTTCCGCTATGAAAATCTGATCCCCGGCCCCATCCGTAACTACAACACCGCCCGTCACGGTCGTTTCAAAGCCGTCAGGCGTCCGTGCCGCTATTCTCCACACCGTCTGATTTGTACGGTCACCGAAAAATCGGACTGATTGCCCGGCCTTATTCGCATAAAAACACGGTTCATGGCCCCAATGGTAATCGGCGTGCCCCATTTGAAAGTTATTTTTCACCCAGACTAAATACTGCCGCTCAATAAGCCCGACTGCCGTCATCGCGTCCTCAAACTCGCGCCGTGTTGAACTCGCATGCCATATGTAGAATGCCGCGTCATCGGCTGCAAACTCGTATAGGTTTTTGAATGCCGGAATCAGAAGGTTTGAATATAGGTCATCGCCTTGTTTGTTGTCGGCCTTTATCATGTCCCAGGTCTTTCCGACTCCACCCGTGTATTCGACGCCATATGGCGGGTCTGTGAATACCAAATTGGCGCGCTTGCCGTCCATGAGGCGTTCTACGTCCGCGCGGTCGGTCGAATTGCCGCACATCAGCCTATGCCGCCCCAGAAGCCATATGTCCCCATACCGCGAAACCGGAGCGCCCTCATCCGCTTCCGCGTCATCCTTTACTGCGCTGTAGTCATCCTCATCGGCGCTGTCCGGGTCTGTACCCTGCAGTAAATCCTCAATTTCTGCCGCGTCAAATCCGGTCAGCGTCACGTCAAAAATGCCATCGTTTAGTTCGCCGATCAAATTCGCGAGCAGCTGCTCATCCCATGCGCCGTTTACCTTGTTTAGCGCCAAGTTGAGGGCCTTTTCGCGCTGTAGATCCATGTCTACTACTACGCAGTTTATACGGCTGAAACCCATGTCTTTTAGTACCTTCAGCCGTTGGTGTCCGCCGACTACATTGCCCGTTGCGCGGTTCCAGACAATCGGTTCTACATAACCGAATTCCTGTATTGAGCGTTTTAGCTTTTCATACTCTTTGTCACCCGGCTTTAAGTCCTGCCGTGGGTTGTACTCAGCCATGTGTAGCCGTTCGACTTTTACTTCTTGTATATCCATTATTGAATCCCCGCGTCAATTTTAAATGGTTCCCAATTGTCAAAGTTCCGCTCAAAGCTGACAATCCCGTCGAAAAAACCTTTATAAAACCTTGCCAATTCACTGTTTATAGTAATAACTGTGTTCTCTGTTCGCGGGTTTGTGTTTACGTTCGCGCTTGACTCAATGGCAAAATCATATTTCTCCCCAAAGCCACAATAAACTTTAGCGTGGTTTCTGAAGATAGCCACCCTTCCGCCGCGTCTCTGGTGTAAATCGCAAAGTTGAGCGTATTCGCTGGAATAGCTGCCTTTAAAAATTTCACCCACATAGCTGTCCATTCGGCCAATCCTGCCGCGTGAGAAATACCTGTCGATTTCTTGTATATCCTGTTGTGCCATGCACCACGTTGACATTGCCAAATACCGCAGCGGTTGTTCGCGCAAAATATGAGCAAGGAATGAAAGGCTGTCTATGTCGCCGCCGCTTATGATGTGGTATGCCGCGCCTTGCTTCAGTTCCCAATCGATTGAATCCTGAAGCTTTCTTTCCGACGTGAACCGTCGATAGAAATGCTCATCCTTTGTCTTGATTGAAGTCGTTTGCGCCTTTTTTATGTCGTTATTTCCCTCGGAATAGTCGTCAAATTGTCCCATTAAATCTGTCATGTTTACCGTTGGTAGCATCGAGGCTGTTTGAGCACTCGCCATATAGTTATCCTCCAAGTAGCCGTTCCATCACGTCGTCTTGCGGCGTTTTACCCTGAAGCGGTGTGCTGCAATTCTCTTTTACTATCTGGTATATGAAGAGCCATAGGTTGTTGGCCTGTTTCATGTATATCTGGGACATATTGACGTATGGCGTCGGAATCGCGGCCCCTGTTGTCGGATGTTTCGCGAGGAAACCGAATTCTGTTACTGCCTGTTCGCACTGTACCCACCGCGCCACCGCCTGTGCATATCGCTCGATTATCTCGATGGGTATCAGTTCCGCGCATCGGCTTTCCTGTAGCCATGACCACGTCGAGGCGTATATCTCAGCGGCGATTGTCGGTTCACCGTCCCGCTGCCGCGCGGATAAATACTCGCGCGGCTTTGGCATTCCCGCGCCTTTTAAATCGGCGGCCCCATCGTCGAATGTAAAGACCTCCAGCCGCCTTTTCCCCGGATTCCCGTTTAATATTTTTTCGTTTAATGATTTTTTGTTGCGGCCCGCGCCGATGCGCGCGCCCCCGTGCCCGTCTGCCATGTTTTCACCCTGCTTTGCTCTCCGTGATTTTGTCGGAGCGCCGACAAAATCGACGAGCGCGCCGATGCCGCGTCCGACGCGCTGCCGAAAGCGTAAAACACGCCCACCATACGTGTTTTCCGCTTCAAAAATCAGCCTTTTTACGGCTTCTCCCGCCGAATCTGGGCCATCCGGCGCGCGGCAGCCAATAGGCCATCTTGAAATCGCGTTTTTTCGCGCGAAGCTCCAGCGCCGGTTCCAAAAAAATTTCCAGCAGATATTCAGATTCCCCCCGCCACTAATTTTTTTTTCTCCATCGGCTTCCGTCGCGCGCGTGAAGGCGCGAGTGGCATGCGTTACACAGGCTCATCAGATTTTCAGCGGCGTGTGTGCCGCCGTCCTTTAATGGCTTTATGTGATGGACAAGTTCAGCCGGGGTCATCCGGCCAGCGCGCTCGCACTCAGCGCATATCGGATGAGCGTGGATATATGTGGCGCGTATCTTTTCCCATCTCGCGTTATACCGCTTTGTGGAAACCGGATCACGCGCGTTGGTGTCGTATTGCCGCGCGTATTCTTTCGAGTGCTTTTCACAAAACCTGCCCGTGACTAGTTCAGGGCAGCCCGGCCATGAGCATGGGCGTTTTGACTTGTATGGCGTCTGAATCACCTTATCTACGAAAAAGACCAGCGCGACAGCCTTTGCTGTGTGCCGGTCTTTATAGGGGAGAGCGTATGCTCTCAGGCTATATAATATCATTCGGTATTGTCCAATTGTGTCCAATCTTTTCAGGTTTTGTTGCCCGCGTTTATTACCGCGTTAATACCCGCTATAAAAATATCTGATAGTTGATACCCGTGCGAGGCTCTGAGATTGTCTGCCGCGGCCTTGACCGAAACCGGCACCCACATTCCTATCATGACCTTTTCCTCTTGCGCTGCGTTGAATACGGCTTCATACTCTTTCGCCGTCATTCGCGGCGCTGCGAAGGCTTGCGCCTCTGTTATCGTCATCGGCGTTATGACTTCCTTACGTGTAGCAGAATGGCTGTGTTCGGATTCCTGAATGAATCCGTATGTCCACAGGAAATATTCCCCGTTGCGCTTTCGGTATAGTTCCATCTCTTTATGGCTTTCCGCATTGCCGAGGCCATCGTCAAAAGTGAAAACCAGTTCCGCTGTGTTTGGATCGTATGCGCGCCCGTTGAGCGTCTTTTTATTTCTTTTCATGAGAACCCCTTTCAGCCGGGTTTAGCCGCCCGGCCCGGCTGTTTTGTTTAAGAACCGACTGTTACTCTTTCGAATCCAAGTTCCCGTGCTTTAATTCGTGCCTGTCTGCAGGCTTCCGTATACGTACCAAAGAATGAATTCGCCTTTTCAATATCGCGTGTATCGCTGCCCATCCAGAAAGCCCAGTTTCCTAATCCGCGCGGTTTCTTGCCGTGTGCGCGTTCATATTCGTTTGTCCGTACCTCTATTTTCATTGAAATCCCCTTTCTGCCGGGTTTAGCCGCCCGGCCCGGCGTCCTATTTATTCCGCTGCTTTTATTTGGCTTTCTTTGTATCCGAAAAATGTATTCCCGCAGCCGTCTTTAAATTGGTATACAAATCCTTTGTATTTATCGCTTTCCCATCTTCCTACGTGGGTAACCGTGCCTTTGTGCTTTCCTTCTTTCGTTTGTACCTTTGAGCCAATCTGGTATTTTGCGCTTGTCATCTTGGAACCCCCCTTATTTAGTTTCCTCAATAATAGCGTATTTTTTAAATTTTGTCAATTTAAAATACCGTATTTTATATTTTTTAATATGTAAACTTTTCGTGAACGAAAAAAGGCACCCGCTATTGCGGATACCTTTTTCGATCATCATACAACAAAAGGAAAGGGGATTCCCTTCCTATTTTATAATATCGGCTGCAAATAAAACAATATGTTATTCTATCTCTTTTGTTACGCTTCCGCTTATTTCCGCGAGGGCCAGCTTATGATACCTCATTATGCTGCTCCTACAATAATTCGTTGTTTTCGTAATTTCTGTCCAACTTTTCAGGTTTATATACCGTGCCTGAAGTATGTAGCGATAAAGCGGATTTTTTATGCCGTCTATGGCCTTTTGAACGTCGCTGGTGACAACCAGATACCGCACTATATTTTGCGCGTATATGTCTATGTAGTCCAGTAGTTGTGCCGTCAAATCCTCCAGCTTTCCCTTGCGCCATTTTGGGCGACCGCATCCGCTTTCGGAGTTTAGTATCCGCGCGGCCTGTTGTTGTTCGTCTTTTAGCCGCTGAATGTGCTGTTTACAGGATTCTACCATTAGCGAGGCATAATATGGCTGATATAGGTAATTTATTATCGCGTCGTTTGCCGCGTCGTTTTGTCTTTTCATTGTTTGCCTCACTTATTTGCCGTCAGGAATTTATTCGTTTAACGCCTTTTCTACGTCATTGATCCAACTGACAAAGTGAACCCTGCCGCCCGCCTTTGTTATCTTTTCGGCCATTTGCCGTTGAAGCGGCGATATTTTCCCTATTAATGGACGCTTAACCTCAAACCCGAAAAACCGGCCTTTATATACGACGCATATGTCTGGTATCCCGCCCACCGCGTATGGCCCGGCTGCCGCTTTCCATACCGCGCAATCAGGGCGATTTTTTAAATAATTAAGTATATTTTTCTGCAAATGTTTTTCAAGCGGCAAATATTCGTTGAGGGCCTCGCGCGCGTCCTTCATGTTTCGGGCGATGCCGCTCGCGATCATGTCCTTCATGACACCGTTTATGTCTTTAAACTGTTTTATGTATTCGCTCCACTCTTTTCCGCTCCAAAACATGAAATCGCTTGACGTCACCACGGGCACCCCATTCTTTTCGCTTCATCGTCTGTGATTTCGTATCCTATGTCATCCAGCGCCGTCTGTGTGGGTATATGGCAGCCCGCTTCTGCTGCCTTGTCCTGTATCTCTTTTATAACCGCGCCGAGCAGGTCGTTCAAAAGCCGGTCATTGGGAAGTGCCGCTGCTGCCGACTCCATTTCTTTGGTTCCCAGTTCGCCATATGTATGCCTGTATCGCTCATAAAAATCATAGGCTTGCCGAAAGCAACCCTTTACCCGCTTAATATTCCCCGCGTCGGACGTCATTTCGGCCTGTAGATATCTGATCGCCTCATCTTTATTTGCGCGTACTTGTTCCATGAGGCGTTCCGCGTAATCTGTGCGGATACAATGCCCGGTTACGCTTATTTTACTATCTGAGGTTAAACTTACGTTGAACCCCAGCTTTCTCAGGTCGATTATGGCTTTCATTGGTCATCCCTCTTATGTCATTTTATTTCTTAGTCGAACATGAATCGAACGACTTTGCAAATTTTTTTTCTGTATACGCGATCCCCGCGTTTTCTCACGTCAGACGCGTCAGAGACGTCAGGAACCTTAAAAAACGTTGATATCATGCGCTTTTTTCCCTGACGTTCTTTGCGGTATGTACGTCATGAATCTGTCAGGAACGCGTCAGGGCGCGTCAGGGGATGTGCCCATCCTATATCCTGACGTGTATTTATTTATTCTGACGTGTAATATATATATACACGTCAGGGAAGTAATGGCGCTATTATCGCATTTGTGTGTATCCCTGACGTGCCTGACGTGTCTGACGTGTGTTTTCCTCGCGCGCGCGTATAGGTTCCGCGCGCATGTGTGAAAACTAGATTATCTCTTTTATTTCCCCGGATTTTACAAAATCATCGGACAAGTATCCGTCTATTTTAGCTTTTTTTATCCATAAATATCGCGGCGATGAGCCGTCTTTACGCCATTTTCGCTTTGTCAAATTGGAATTTTTATCGTCTACGACTATTATGCCGTCATCTCGAAGGCGCTTTCTTACTGTCTTATCGTCTACAGTAAAATTGCCGTGATAGAAGTCGCTGACCGCTTTGTATGCCGTCCCCGGTATCAAGTAGTAATAATTTGTATCCTCATACCCGATAAACTGTTTCATCGGCAAAGCCGGAGGCTGTGCCGTCGGGTCATCGCTGCCGTCTATGTCCTTCACCCAGCAGTCCCCTGTACGGAGCATTTCTGTTAAAGTGTCTATGTATATCCGGCCCGGATTTTCGTTTACAATCGCGATATTATTTATTTCTATCAGGTTTAGGATTATCTGTTTAGCCTCTGCCGCTAATACTGCCATATAGCTTTGATCCTCGTATCCTGCCGAAGCCGCGTATTCTAGGAACATGCCAAAGCCAACCATAAGCCAGGCTGCCGCCGATGCCTGTCGCATGTGTTCGCTGGACTTTATGAATTCCTGCTGGTATCCCTCGAACCGGCTTGCCAGATCCCCTTGGAGAAGCCTGTCCGCGTTTTTTAGTATGTATTTTATATATCCCTGCATGGCGATGTTTAGCTTCCACCAGTCTTGTTCTAGTTCGATTACACTTTTTAGGTCTACATCACCCTCCAAAACCTCTATACTGATAATTCGTGCCATCGTACTTTGCTTCAGCGGAGGCAAAAACTCGCCGGTCATTACTACACCGCACCGTGGTCTAAATCCGGCCACAACTGTGCGGTCTGAGTTCATCCGGTTACGGCCCGCGTTATTTCCTATCCCTTGAATCACGCGTTCCGCGAAGGCATTCATTCTTTCGGCGTCCTTGCGGCTTTCTGGATGGTAGTCATCCAGTATATATAGCGCGTCTTTTACGTCGAACATGCCGCGTTCCGCTCCGCTTGAAGTGTCGTTAAAACTGCCGGGGAACCTGTTATATTTGAACGTCCCAAAATGCCACATCGCCGCTGCCGTCGTTGAACTTTTATATGAACCTGTTTTCCCGTATAGGAACATAGCGAAAGAAGGCTTGATTCCAATTCTGTCCAAAAATTCTATTAAAGGGCTTAAATACGTCATTGCGAGCAGCGGAATTGTTATCTGCCATTTTGCTATATTTAAAAACGCGATGTCTGTTTTTATCGCTTCCGCGTAACTTATTTTTCTATCTGTAAAAATGTAATCCTCCAGCCCAGCCCGCATCTCTACGGTTATAGCTTCTTTTGCTTCTCCGATTAGCCCAGCCGAATGTAAATATACGTCTTTGCCGCTTATGGTTTTAATCCCCATGTACGTGTATATGTATTCCTGTTTTCGGCAGTAGTATATGGCTTCCTGTACTGCCCGATAAAAATATTCGCCTTTTTTGGGGACAATTACTGCCGCCGATCCCCATTTCTTTTCCCAGAGTCCTTTCGCCGCGTCTATCGCGGAGATCGTTATTTCGTGGAGGCTGCTGCCGTCCTTGTATCCGCCGAACCTATATAGTATTTCTGGCGAATCGCTGATCCCATCGTCTTTCATTATTTCGGCCAGCGGAATTGGGACAAACTTTGCAATCGGCGTCATGCTCTCATCCTCTTTTTTCATGCAAAGTCTACCGCCCCGGACAAAATATCCGGCCTTTTCGTAATACGCGGCCAGTTCCGCGTCGCGGTCATCCACCGAGTGATCGCCGCTGCTGTCTGGTAGGTCGAATTGATGCGCTTTTATTACCAATTCCATCACGCTGTAGCGGAACCGCTCATTGCCGATTTTTTTATAAAGTCCGTTTATGTCGGTTACGTCAAAATCTGCCGTCGTAAACCAATATATAATGTCTTTATATCCGTTATGTGATAGAATATCCTTTATGGCGTATGCGAAGGATTCCCCCAATGCACCCTGAGCGGCGTGTATATATGGCGTTATCCTTTGCAGCGCCTCTGTTAATTCGTTTTTCACGGCTTTGGCGTCGGGGATTGCTATGGCTGGAACCTCGTACCGTCTGAGCGTGTGAACGTCCTTTTCGTTATCGACAATCACGACAAACTCGGATTTTTTAAATTGGCCTAATCGCTCAAGCCCGTATATTTTGCCCTTTGGGCCGCTCCCCCATGAAAAGCGCGCCGAGCCGGAAGACTCCAGCGGCGCGTATCGTTTACGGTAGTTGATTTCTGTCCCGTTTACGTCAAAATATGGAATCTTTATATAGCCGGTTCCGTCTTTGTCCTTGCCGTCCCGAAGTTTAAACTCGTTATATAGCCAGAGCCTGTCCAGCGCCGTTTCTTCCGCGTATGCGTCGAGGCTGTAAATGCATTGTTCGTCTGTTACGTCATCCTTTGTGAGTTCCGCTGTTTCCGTCATAGGAATCCCCCGTCTGCGATTTCCCGCTTTCGATTTCAGCCGCTTCTTGTTCGGTTATATCGTCTATATAATGGCGCGTGAAACCGTTTTTTAAAAGCCATTTCGCGGATTCGATCCGCGTTTGCCGGTCTATGTGAATCATTCCCGTTATGGCTTTATGTACCCCGGCCCAGAAGATGGTTTCATCTTCCGGCACCGGCACACTGTATTTGCGGCAGAAGTCTAGTATCCTTCCCTTGTCCAAGGATACAAATAACGCGTTCCGCTCTTTTACAAAATCCTTTAAAATCCCCTTTTGTATTGATATAATCGCCATCAGGCTGCTGTCCCTCTCATTCCGTATGCTGACCATACCGTTATACCCTGACCGCTTTTAGGGCGCACTCTGTACATATGGCCCTTATGTCGGTTTTTTTCTTGAAATCGCGGCATAAAGGCGATTCCCAGCATGCCCTTCCGCAATTCGCGCAGTATACTGTTTTCCAGTCTTTTGGATTAGTCTGCGCGTTTACGTTCCGCTGTAGCGGCATACAAATATAGCTGACGTTTTTTTCGATCATGGCGTCCCCCTTAGAATGGCAGATCGTCATCGTCATAGATCGGAGCGCCCGGCGTGGTCAGCGGCCCCTCAATCATCATGTCCGCTTTGCCCTGCTGTTTTATGGCGCTTGCCATATCAATTATTACCTTCCACGTATCTGTATCCAATTGGCGTATTTTCTCGAACGTCAACTCAGAATACTCTATCAAATCCCTGTTTTTGGCCTTTTTCAGCCCTATTTTCACAAGGCATTGGCTTAACCACAGGCGCTCGTTAAACACTATTTTCGTTCGGAAATTGTCCCACCGTATGGCGCTTGATGGAGGCACGTTCAAAACCAGCGGAAGCCCCGCGCCGCTCTCTATGATAAAAAGCTGATGCATATTTTTACATGCCTTACCCGCGTTCCGCGAACCATACTGGTTATACTTACACACGGCGCACTCGTACCGTGTACCGTTGCGATCCTCGCCATATATGCCGTCTTTGCTGAAACAATCCGGCATTGTACCGTTGCCGGTGTATGGGGCTACCCAGTATGCGTTTTGCGGATAATGGTATGCTATGACGCCAATTATTTCTTTTGCAATCCGTGGCGATTCCGGCGTTTCACCCGGCAGTTCAAACGCCATCCCGCCCCCCGCTGGCATCTTGATTTGGTCATATCGGATGTTGTTTATTCCGGCCAGCTCCACTGCCGCTATTTCGGACACCTCTTTGTAATTGCACACCTCGAACGGATATTTCTCTTTAGTTTCGCTCACTCTATACTCCCCTCCAAAGTAGAAAAAAATGACTGCCAATCGTCCATGATAAAATCGGCCAAACTTTTTTTGGCGCGCATGGCGTCCAGCACCTTTTCGTCTATACTGTCCTTGACGACTAGATTTATATATGTGCATTGGTTCCTCTGTCCAATCCTATGTATCCGGGCCAGCGATTGGCTGTAGTTCGCGTAATTAAAATCCATGCTGAAATATACAGCCGTGTCCGCTGCCGTCAGTGTTACTCCCAGCCCGGCTGTTTGTATCTGCGCCAGAAATACTGTCACGTAGGGGTTCGTCTGGAAGTCTTTTATGTATTCGGCGCGGGCCTCTGTCGGCGTCTTTCCTGACAAACACCGATATTGTATCCGCAGGGCCTCCAGCCGCTTCTCAATCGCGGTTATTTCCGCCGTAAACCGCGCGAAAACCACAAGCTTTTTGCCGGTGTCCTTCCAATCGATTAGAATATCGGTCAAGGCGTCTATCTTATGCGTGTTCACCGTCTTTATCTCTTTGGTTTCGTCGATTACCGTGAAGCCCCCGGTCATTTGCTGCAGCCGGAGTAGTTTTGTCAGCACCATCGTTGCTGTTACGCTTTCCCCGCGTTTGAGTTCCGCGCAGCTGGTCCGGCTTAATTCGTTATATACCCGCCTTTCCAAGTCTGAAAATTTGAGCGGCCTTGTTTCGAATACCTGCTCTGGTAGATCCAGCGCTTCCGCTTTGGTCACGCGGTAAGAAATCGCCTTTGTCTTGTCCTTCAGTTCCTGCAGGTTTTTATAGCCGACAATCTGCCGGTTATTAAATCCGCCCATCCGCGCGTATCGGCTCCGAAAACTGTAATAATTGAAACCGAAGATCCGCGCGTCCAAGAATCGGTATTGGCTGAATATGTCTATGGCTTGATTCTGAATCGGCGTCCCCGAAAGCGCCAGCTTGTATTTCGCCTTATCGCCGAGCATATGCATGGCCCGGCTTTGTTTAGCGTCGTGGGTCTTTATCCGCTGGGATTCGTCTGCGATGACCATCTGCGGGTTCCACTTCCAAATCTCGCGGATCAACCTCCATACGCTTTCATAGTTTATTACCGCGACTTTCAGGGCGTTGCTTCTGTCGTTGGTTATGGCGTCCAGCCCCTCTACCCGCTTTCCGTGCGTTCCGGTCAACTGCCGGACTACATTCGGAAACCCTGCGTATGCTGAAAACTCCGTTTCCCATACGAAGCATACCGATGCCGGGGCGACAATCAATAGCCGCGTTACCTTGCCCATTTTGTATGCTTGCCCGGCCACGGCGATTGACGTGATCGTCTTGCCGCAGCCCATCTCCATAAAAAGCGCAAACCCTCCTTGCGTATTTTTTTTTGTTTCGGTAAATCCGAGCGCGGCCATTGCCATGTTCGCGCCTCTGATTTGATGCTTGTACAGGTCTGCCGTCACCGGGTATTGGAAAAGCGGCGCAGGATCTGTCGCAGATCGTTGTCTTTCGATTTCCTCTGTCATGTGTCGTTCCTTTTCGGTTTTTCATCTAGTATACATTATGTCGACCTGCCTTTAAATGCATTCTATGGCCTCTATTTTGCGTTTTACCCTCTGAAGGTCATATAATACCTAAAATTGATTTGAGGCCCCTTAAACGTCAAATTTGAAGGTATATGGTTTATGCCCGTCCTGTGTTATATTTCGCTCACATCGATGCCGGTTTC
>Ga0209629_10002437_pt1 | contig 12673 bp, 7 predicted proteins | sample TergutCu122P5_FD_187286 | JGI IMG/M metagenome (GOLD analysis project Ga0209629, IMG submission 187286) | Cubitermes ugandensis P5 segment gut microbial communities from Kakamega Forest, Kenya - Cu122 P5 (SPAdes) (version 2) | ecosystem: Host-associated > Arthropoda: Insects > Digestive system >... | reverse complement strand
TGGTGGCCTAGCCGTCAGACGGCTAGTACAGAGAAAAGACTAAGCAGAGTACAAAGATTTGCATGCTTAGGGAGAACAGGAGCCATGCACACTACTCCTACTGGTGCTACGGAGGCACTCCCTAGCCTCCTTCCATTGGTTCTGGTTATTCAGGATGAGGCGAGGTCGGCAGCGCATCGTCTCTGGAGTCTGGGATGGTGGTCCTACCTTCAACCCTGTCGAGGACATAGTAGCATATTGATTAGGCTTCAGAGGTCGGACCCTATATATAATATGGGAGTTCATGTTATTAGGTCAGCTTTTAACCTGGAACTCAAATATAGGGTTACTATGTTGACCAGGGAAGAGTGGACCAGAGGACCTGGGACTCCTTCTGTAGTCCAAGGGCTCGTCTGGTTCACAAATGGGCCGAGGATGAAGGAGGGGACCGGGGCTGGAGTCTATAGGCAATCTTTGGGAAGAAGGCACAGTATCTCTCTATGAAAGTATGCTACAGTTTTCAGGCTGAGGTATATACTATCTTGGCATGTGTATATGAAATTCAAACGATTGCAAGGCCAGAGAAATATGTTAGTATATGCTACGATAGGGGGCTTTCCGGCTGCCAAAACAACGTCTCTACTGGCACAACGGTGCCAAACGGCGTTGAATGATATCTCTGCCCGGCACGTAGTGGGACTGTATTGGGTCCTTGGACATGCTGGGGTAAGAAGAAATTAAATCGCCGTAAACCTCGCAAGAGACGGTTCTGTTCAGAAGTTTGTTGGACCTGAGCCGTCCTTGAGGGTCTCTAAGCAGAACGCAAAAAGTAAGATAAAACGCTGGGTGGTTAACCTGCATTTGACAATGTGGCGTGGTCCTAGCAGTGCTCAGGGACAGGCTCGAAAACTGACTTCGAGTCCTAGTCCGACTACAAAGACCAGATGATTGTCCTTTAACAGGACACATCCCAGGGTTGCTACCGGCTTCCTCATCGGACATAATACCCTGAGAAGACATCTTCACTAAAAGGGGCTGACCGATAGCCCCTTATGTAGGAGGTGTGGTACAGAGAAAGAATCCTCAGTCCACATTCTGTGTGAGTGTGAAGCCTTGGTTTCACTCAGACACGCATATCTGGATTCTTTGTCTCGGACCCAGAGGACGTTGGGAGTGTAAGTCTGGGGGCCATCTAGAACTTCAGTAAATGAACAGGTCCTCCTTGACCTATTGTCAGATTATGGGGCACAAAGGACCCGTTTTAAGGCTTAGGTGCATCGGGACAGCAAGAGCTCGAAAACAACTACTAATCTAATCTATTATAATCTAATCCCTGCACAGCATTAACCGAATGGTGTTTGTAATAAAGCGTGTCGTTTTTACTGAGAGGTAGTATCTGGATCTTTGTACATTCCCTTATGGCGCAAGAGCCCCTAGTGGTCCAGGGCCTCCTCATCATCGAGGCTTCACAAACACATTTAGACACACTACAGTCGGTAGGATTCCTCTGGACAAGTGATCGGCCTGTAGCACAGACCTCTACCTGGCAACACAATACAATCACAAGAGACAGACTTCCATGCTCCTAGAGAGATTCGAACCCGCAATACCATCAAGCGAGCGGCCGCAGAGCCACTCCTTAGACCGCGCGGTCACTGGGATCAGCGTTTTTCCACGTAATTGTATTGATTATATTTTCCAACGTTTGATACAGACGACAAATTAAAACGCCTTGGTACGAAATAAACACAATTTTTTCCTTCTATGGCGCAAAAGCCCTTATGGGGCCAAGGCCGCCTTGTCTTGTTTATAGATCACACACAATTAGACACACACACACACACAAACACAAACACCTGGTACGACTCGTTGCAACAGGTGATCAGTTTGTTGCGGAGGCCGCTCCCTACACAGCACACAACAAACAAGAGGGACAACATCCATGCCCTCAGCCGAATTCGAACCCGCGATCCCAGGAATCCAAAAGCTGCAGACCTACGTCTTAGTTTGCACGGCCACCGGGATCGGCACACTTACATTAACAAACCGATTCAAGCCTACAAATTTATTACTTAATTATTAATTAATACACTGTAACAACGTTTTTCGAGGCAGTAAGCTTTCAGGCAAGAAACTGCTGCGTCATTTAGTAAGTTGAAAAGATGACATCTGACAGCAGCACATTATACGGTTAGGTGCTGAGGTTTTTATGACTGGAGTGCGGTTAGAAAAGGAGTGCTGCCTTGAGGCACAAACATCGGCGGCTGCTAAACTCCTTCTCAGTTATTTGTACTACTTAAAATTTTATTTCTGTCTCGCAGAAAACAAACTGGGTCTCTATTACAAAGACCAATCATTTAATCATATTGAGGTAAATATTATGTCTGTGTTAATACGAAATACATTTTGTAAAAAAAAAACGTAGTTTTCAATTGTTGCAGGAGGTGATGCATGTGTTCTGACGGTTATCAGGTGACACACGTATGTGCACACTTAAGGAAAGGCCCCTAAAAACAAGAGAACTTAGGCATTTGTTTCCAGGTATGGAGCAAGTTAGTACTAGTCTCTCAGTAACCTTGAAAATAAGATTATTAATTCATAATATATGTCTGCCATGCAGGAAAAAATCTAAATCCTTTGAAAGGGTGACACAGTTCAGATTTTTGGGTGAAACCCTAATAAATCAAAATTCCTTTCACGAAGAAATTAACAGCAGGTTTACAAAATGGATTTTTTGCTATCATTTGGTGCATAATTTTTTGTCCTCCAATTTGCTATCGGAAAAAAGATACAAAGATCAATATTAAAACTATAATGTTGCCATTGTTTTGCAGGAGTGTGAGGTTGGTTTCTCTCATTGTGAGGGGGGAGAGTGAGAGCATAAGCTAAGAGTTTCGAAAAGAGGGTGCTGAGGAAAACATTTGGACCTAAGATAGACGAGGTAACAGGGAAGTGGAGAAGACTACATAACGAGGAACTTTATGATCTGTACTCCTCACCATATACTTTGGGGTGATCATATCAAGAAGAATGAGATGGGCGAGGCATGTAGCAAGTATGGGGAAAATGAGAGGTGCATAGACGTAGACAAGAGACTAATATTAAAGTGGATTTTCAAGAGGTGGCATGAGGGAGAAGGCAATGACTAGATTGCTCTGGTTCAAGATAGTGACAGGTAGCGGCCACTTGTGAATTCGGTAATGAACCTTCGTGTTTCATAAAATGCGGAGAACTTCTTGACAAGCAGAGGGCTTGATAGCTTCTCAGGTAGTACTCTGTTACATGGAGTTAATTTAGTTAATGTATGTCTGCATCTCATTTTAATACTGTCCACTCTTCTTGGCGTAGGACCATTCATGGCACGAAAATCTAATTGCTAAACAATTCATTTGGAGGAGGTACGAGTAAGACTAAGAGGGTAAAGAAATGTCATCACTAGCCTATATTCAATAAATATATAAATCCTTGGGCATACTGTACATTCCATTGCTCAAATTATTCCATCCATCCTCTCGGCGCTACAGCTCTGGATGAGCCTTGGCCTCCTCAGTAACCAGTCTCCATTGCTCTCTATCTTTCGTCTTCTCTATCCACTGCTTTATCTTCATTACTTTCAAGTCTGCTACATCATCCATCCATCTCAAGCGAGGTCTTCCTTTTCTTCTTCCTATGAACAGTCTTCCTTCCATCATCTTTCTCGGCATCGCTCCAACTTCCATTCTCTTTACATGTCCCAGCCACCTTATTCTTTGAGCTTTTATAAATTTCACACTATTTGTTCAAATTATTACAAGGATACAAACTAATTGGCTGCAACCGGAAGTGCAGTCCGGTGAAGCTGTAACGAGACTTTATACAATGCATTGCAGTACTTTCTTTCCTTAGTTATTCCATTAGCAGTTTCAGTTTCTTTGCGAGATTTGAAATGTCTGGGTACTCCCAGGAAAGGGAGTGAAATTCTAGCCCATATTTACCCTTGTTTAAGAACGTAATTAAAGTACAGGTACAATGTCTCGCCCGACAATAATCGGAAAAGTTACAAAAACTCTGATTTTCTTGATGGTACTCCATCACATATCAAGGATGTTAGAAGTTTTGATAGAGAGACTGAGTCTGTATTATTACTCAACTTGTCGGTCAAATACATGTAAAAACAAATATGTCGATGTTATTTTACATTATTTAAATCGCAGCGTGTTTCGGCAGCGGCTGACCATCGCTGCTGTCGAAACAAGTTGCGATTTTGTGATACAAATTCCACCCACACGGTGTTGTATTTGACGGAGACATTCAATATCATAGTATGTCCACAAATAACTAATTAACAAACTGTTCAGATATAGTAGGATCCTGCTTGAGAAGCTAATAATTCCTCATCTATTCCAGAAATTCACCGCGTTTTATGGAAACCGAAGATTCAAAACTGTGTTTACAAGTGCACACCGTCTGTATCTATCCTGAGCCAGACAAATTCAATTCACTCCCCTTTTCTATTTCATGAAAGTGAATTTTAATATTTTCCCCATCTATGCCTAGGTCTGCTAAGCGGTCTCTTTCCATCAGATTTCACAACCAAAACTCTGTATGCACCTCTCCTGTTCCCCCACACGTGCCACAAGTCCCGTCCATCTCATTCTTCTTGGTTTAATCACGCTAATAAAGTTTTGTGAGTGTACTACACTCACAAGAAGCAACAAGTCACAAGACTGTAATATTCTGTGTTTTGACGTCGTGTACGTACTTGGATTGACACCCACTTTTCGGGGGAAAATGCAGCCTTCAGCTATGGAATTTGCAACATAAGGGTCCTAAGTTGTGCTGAAGAAGGAGGCAGTATGTTTCTCCAAACCTTCGGTATATTCTGTATAAGTATGCGATATAAAACGCAGGAGATTACATAATGAATAATTCTGGTAGTGAAAATAAGAAAACTTAGAATGCCAAAAATATATGTGTAATCACTCATAATGGAAACTTCACGTGAATAACTACAGTAGTATCTGTATGAATTATATACCGGTTATTTAACGACGTTTTAAAACTGCATTCCATAGACTAGATGGCGTCATGTAGGATGATGTCTGATTTGTGACGGATTGTGAAAAGTGACGGAATGAATGATCAGGACTTCTGACACGTGACGCCACGTGGTTCTCGACGTTTCGGAGGATCTCATTTATATTCAAGGGTAAGAGGTCCATAAGCCGGTCGCAGTGGTAGCGCGGTCTAAGATATATGTCTGCTGCTGCTCGCCTTCCGAGACGTTTGGTTCGAATCCCGCCGGATTCATAGGCTTTTTTTCTCTTGTGAGTGTTGTGTCTTGTCAGGTAGAGCTCTCTGTGTCGGGCTGATCACTCGTCCAGAGGAGTTCTACCGACTGCGGTGCGTCGTTGTGTGTCATCTGCAAACCTCAAGAATGAGGAAGCCATGGCCCGCACTGGGCCCCTGCGCCACAAGAAGGAAAAATTATTCCTTGAAGAACCTCTGAAGATTGTGGCGGTACATTCCTTACAAACGTCCAGAACGACATGCTCAGCGACAAAGCGTCACAACCCAGAAGACAGAAATCCTCGATCACACCTCTGTTAAAACCTCAAACCTCGCAGGATATACGGTCGGTTTAACACTAAATTTTTTTCCACATAAGCGCAGTATTTGAGCATCCTCGACGGTACCCGTTGTCTCTCTTTCCCCGTGCAGATTCTAGCCCTCATGTTACCACCATAACGGAGAGAGTCAAATCGAATATTTAATACCTTATAGCCAAGTGGTCACTTAACATACAAGCAGGTTAGGTAGGTTTCACCCTATCACAGGCCACGAAGGCCCTTAGGGAGAGTAGAGGTATAGCTCTACTCTATTTTAGACCTCTGCACTAGAAGGGGGTGAGGGGTCAGCGTCACGCCCCCGCAGCACCTTATCCCCGGGAAGACACCGTACCCATTGTACAGGAGGCTGGGTGGGCCTCAGGGCCGCTCTGGACAGGTGCGGAAAATCTCGCCTCACCGGGATTCGATCCCCGGACCGTCCAGCCCGTAGGCAGTCGCTATACCGACTACGCTACATACAAGCAGGTTAAACAGTTAAAAATACTACATTCTACACAGGAAGTACATTTAGGTGTTTTCTACGCTTGTCATAAAAACACTGACTATATACCATGTTGTATTAACTGTTGTATTCTTTCTTTTGGGTGATTCCCAGGCGACTGAATTTTAAATGTGGACTTTTCGGAACACCCTGTCAATTCCATCTTCGTAGGCGGTGCAAGCAAAATCTTCCTGCTTACACCATCTACGAAGATGGAACAGACAGAGTGTTCCGAAACGTCGGCACTTAAAATTCAGACGTCAGGGAATCACCCAAAAGAAATAACACAACATTCAGAACATGGTGAAATTTTGAAATCCAATATTAACTGATCTATACTTATAATGGAGATATAGTGCTTACTGTGCGGTACGAACTGTAAAAAAGGCAATGTTTTCTCTACCCACGTCCTTAAGACATACAGGGGAGTAGACGTATATTTCCACTCTTTATTAAACTTGGCAGTGGGTAAAGATGAGTGGTTATCTTCATGACACAGCCGCATTACCCCTGGGAAAGAAAACCGGTACTCATTGAATAAGTTTGAATATAATTATAATCCTCAAAACGTCAACAGCATGGGTAATGTAAAACCCTGTCTTCAGTGTCGCAGTTTAGTACTGGATATCTGGCCCAGGTTATAAATAATAAAACCATAAAAATTAATAATGCTTTACCCCGGGTCAAATACGAGTATAAGAATATTACACCATACCATCCGCCCCTTTCGTCAAATTCGTCATCCGATGCTCTAAGACATTAGTTTATACGAAACAAACTAAAGCGAACCGAAGTGTACACAACGGGCCAATACTTCAATTCTGGAAAGAATACCAGGCTCTGACACACAAAGTTTCGCCATCACAAAGTGCCCTACCAAAACTTATCCTTAGAAAAATTAAATTCTTCATTTCTTCAGGAATATTATTCTGATTATTCCACGAATTATGATCCGGTGTTTGAATCCCGGCAGGGACAAAAGATTTATCTTTACTCCAAAACTTCCAGACCGGTTCTGGTGAACTTCCAACGTCCTACTCCGTGGGTACCCGAGTTCCTTCTCTGGGGAGTAAACGGCCGGGGCTTCACACAGACTATTCACCTTCAACCAGTGCCGAGGTTAAGAATAAATGGATCTCCACTTCCACTACTCCTATATGTCTTTACTGCGTGTATAGGATCAACTGTACCTTTACCACCAACTACGTTCGGCAACGCAATCAAATTCAACCATAGTTTGCAGCAAATATTTATTCTTTATAGACAATACATGTTCCGTCAGCTAAACTTTCCGAGGCTATCGATATAAAATACTGGGTGACGTGCACACATTTTGAAGCTCCTAGGCTTGTAGTTACGTAATTTCCATAACTTCTGTGTTGCGTTGTCTCGCAGAGGTAGTTGAAACAGTGCTCCTAAATAACTTGATTGAAACTTCATTACAAAGTCAAATGTCTCATAATACTACATTTCCTTTAGGAATAAGGTAACTAGGACAAGAAATTTGTTCCAAATTGTTTGACTTTTCTCTCGGTTGGATAAGAGGCAGTGTCTATAAATTCCTGTATACAAGGATACAAGGCAGTCGTCTGAAGCCTGGGGCATTATCTGTGTTTCTCATGCTCTTGACTCCTTTTACCAAGACTCTTAGAAGAAGTATAGCTCCAAGCGACGGATTTGGGGATAAAAAAACATCACAAGCAGTTTCCTTTCAGTACAAGAAACGTGACTCAACACAAAGGCAACAGATTATTCTAGGCAGCATTTCATGGCTCGAGTTACTTAACAGTCAAGATACAAGTTATCATAATATAGGTCTTCCACATAATTTAATTATTACCATGCGTGCATGATCACACAAATATTAAGTTCCCAAACCTCGAAAGGAGTTTAGGGTCTTGGAATGTCTCTCATTTCATCAAGAAGTTACAGTGCATGTACAGCAAAGTTCGATTTTCTGGAACGTCATTACAGGAGGCGCTGGTGTGCTTTAATACTGCATGGAATAAAAAAAAACTATGGTCTACAAGATTCCGTCCTCCAGAAGAAATATACTGGTCTTCGAGTTTTAATAGAAGGTACCAACATATGGACACTAAACGATCAATTATATTGATTTATCTTTTGTTTCAGTCGGCGCCACGGGAGTTATGAATCTCTCATAATTGTCTACTGTGGACATCGCAGTACAAAATGAATTTAAAGAAGCTGTTGACCGCACGGAAGCCAACCTGGTTTCTTGACAGGAAGTCAGATGAAAGTGACTTAATTTCTGAGGACTTATCCACCCTTAGAAGACACTTTCGAAGAGTTCGAAGTATGGTTTACAAGAATCTGTTTCCATATAAAGTTCGATGTTCTCCATAACGAAATGAAAGAATGGTAACTTTTAATCTACTTTTTCCCCCGTGAAGGGTCTCTGTAAGTATTTCCCCATTTTAAATTTTGAATTAACTGGCTAATTTTTACGAAACTTTGTAAGAACTTCAGCTACGCCACTGAAGCCCACCAACCTAGCCGTGCACTTAATCTTACACAGTCGATTCTCTAAAGTGTCTATATAGACTGTGGGTCCCACCCAGCCCTTATTCAATAAAGGGGCCGGGGCATGAAGCTGGCCACTCACATCCATCTAGTTTTGAAGGTAAGACTGAGTGGAGCTGTGCCTTCACTCCTCCATATGCTTTCATGGCGTGCATACAGAAAACTTGAACTTTTTGCTCTGAAATATTAACAGAGTGGAGACTCGAACATGTGACATTGGAAGCGCCAATGCCGACTTAATGCTTTCTGCCAGGGGGAAACCCATCACTCAAAGGATCCCCATACTTGCTCCTTTTCCAGGATACGGGGAAACACACTTACGAGTAGACAGTTCTTACCTCGCTCGGGGAAGTCACAATGCCGATTATAGCGCCGTTGCTAGGATACAGAGCAATCACAAATTTTTGCCTTCAGGCTCTTCAGCCCATTGTATTATATCAGTGACAAGATGATCTCGTCTTTAGTAATTACTTAAAATTCTACATTCTGAACACCGGCAAAAGTTGACAGTCTGACTGAATAACAATGCTCTATCGCAAAGTAGCCTGGATAAAAAAAATTCACTACAACAGGAAAGCAGGGTTTATGAATGTTCCCGTAACTCTTCGTGCCGAATCTCCACTGACAAAACTGTCAATCAGCTCTTCTTAAAGATTCATGATTTGTACTCTTCGATTTCAGGTAAAAAATTAAGGAGAATGAGATGGGTAGTGTTGTAACATGGAAGGAAAGGCCGGGGCATGGGTACAGCATATGAGGTGAAAATCAAAATTGTTTTGGATGCCATTTGTGAGACCTGAGCATTTTGGAAGGATGACGCTGACTGGATCCTAAAAAATAGTGCGAGACGACATATGCTGATTTCATGCGTCTCTGGATAGCTTCCAGCTGTGGTTTGTAGTGAACGTGGGATTAGACAGTTTGACAACATCGTGACCCGCTGAGGAGATATCATCTTCTTAATGACTGCTCCATGGAGACTGATAATAACATCTGAAAACTGAACAAATATACAGAAACAGACACATGTATCACTTTCTGAAGGGACAAAACTTTCAAGTTTTAATTTGAGCTTTGCAAGGTTCTGTAGTGTTTTTCAAAAACATTCGATTCAAAGCTGCCATATTCATACTGTTTAACTATTACAGTCATAAAACAAGAGGGACCCGGAATATGTGCCATTTATAACTAGGTTTATAAATAAAACTACATTGTTTTACGTGTTTTTGTGGTGATCATCGCATTCACTTTTTTCTTGTATCGACAGAAGCATCACATCACAAAGTTTCGTAAGTGATACGCCACCGCAACAATATTAGAAGGTCAAAGACGATTCCTACCCTCCCCTTCGACCTTTTCGTGCTCCCTAATTCCTTGTTATTTATTAATATTGCAAACTGTAAATTACTTACACCACTCGGTATTTTTTTTATTTACGGTCAGAAGCTGGAGTATAAATTATTCGGAAAGCGTTACAGTCTACCGGCTTTCGACTTTCCTTGGTAGCACGCATGTGCTGATTAAATATTGAAAAAAAGCACGTCCACATTCAACGTCCGTTAAGGTTAAAATTAAAAAAAAATACAGTTTTAAACAAAATGCAAAAATCCTGCATTAATCATCCCACATATGGCCATTATATTCCCTTCGGATTTTAGGATTAGACAAATGAATTACGATGTTATTACATTTTAATTGAAATTGCGTTTAAACACTTTTAGTTTACGTCTGGGTGTCTAATATTGACAAGTGTTAAATTTTATAGTGCAGAATCATGAAGAAGCCGGCCCTTACAAACTCTGCTCCATAATTTTCTAACGATACGACTAGTTTGAAGTCTAATGATTTTTTAATCTTAATGTTGATCTACAAGGAAGAAATTAGGAGCAGATTGAAGTCAGGAAATGTCTGCTATCGTTCGGTGCAGAATATTTTGTCTTCCAGTTTGCTATCCGAAAATTTAAGGATTAAAATATATATAACTATAATTTTGCCTGTTGTGTATGGGTGTGAATCTTGGTCGCTCACAATCAGCGAGGAACGTAGGCTGAGGGTGTTTGAGGATAGGGTGTTGAGGAGAATATTTGGGCGTAAGAGGAATGAGGTAACAGGGGAATGGAGAAAACTACATAACGATGAGGTTAGTGACCTGTAATCCTAACCCCATATTGTTCGAGTGATTAAATTGAGAAGAACTAGATGGGCGGGATATGTAGCACGTAAGTGGGAGGGATGAGGAGAGGCGCACACAGGGTGCTGGCGGGAAAATCTGAGGGAAAGAGAGAATTTAGAAGATAATATTAAGATGGATGTTCAGGAAGTGGGATGGGAGTCCATGGACCGGATCGAGCTGGCGTAGGATAGGAACAGGTGGCGGGCACCTGTGAATGCGGTAATGAACTATCGGATTCCAAATGAGGGAAATTTCTTGACTAGCTGAAAACCGGTTAGCTTCTCAAGAAAGACTCTGCTCAATAGAGTAGCTGGGTATGTAAGTAAGTAAGTAAGTGCTGCTCTTCTGAAAATGCTCATGAGGAAAACGACAAGAAGTTGAACACATTTCTGAAATAACCTTGTACAGATTACACGTCGTTCGCACACGAAGAATACTGTCAAATGACCAGAAAAAACCCAGGAATATAAAATTGTAATGTTCACAATTTTCTTTTGTCACTTGTACTAATTTTTACTATCGTGCTACAATAAATATCAGCTTACTATGATCTATATAAAATGTTTTATAATTGTCGAATTTCAATGAGGGGACACAGCAGTCTAATGTAATTACAAATGTAGACCCCGAAGGACAAGACACTAATGCACGGCAAATCAGGGCCGGTCCGAGACATGTTGGCGCCTATGGGCGGGCTAATGATTTGACGCCTCTTAAACCCGATATTCTTTAAATCTTTTCAGCATACGACAACGTGGGCGAAATTTTGTGAGCGCGTGCCCAAATTGCGAATAGTTTTCGGAGAAATTCCTTCCGCTTGTGGAAAACCTGAGTTTACTGGCACCACAATTCTCATTATTTCAGTGACGTCTTAGCGCCCATTACAGGTTGACATCCCGGGTAGCAGCCCGGCTGGTCCGCCCCTTTGTTCGACACTGAGCATAATAATGTACATATAATACGTTCAGGAAATATAAAATATTTTGGAGATATAGTACTACAAAAAGCCGGAAACCCTGCAGGAAAGGAAGACTAGGGGTAAGTAAATTTTATATATATGGGGGCAGAAGTATAGTTCCACTCATTATTAATTGCGGCTCTAGATGACAGTGAGAGGTCAACCTCATGCAACTGCCGCATTTCCTCCGGGAATAACTCTGTTACCCATTCTATAAGAACCTTGATGTGGACGTTTTGGAGAACAGAAACATTTCTTGCTCTTACTTGAATTCGAATCGCCGACCTTCCAGCCAATATTGGGCGTAGATGGAATGATAATATTAAAATGTGCTATAGAAATATAGCACGGAATGGCATGTACTGGATTCATCTGGTTCAGAATAGGGGCATGTGGCGGGCTCTTGGGAACGTGGCATTGAACCTTCCGATTCCAGAGAAGGAAGAGCATTTTTTGACTAGCTTAAGATATGTTAGTTTCTGAAGAAGGATTCTGCTCCACGGAGTCTGTCACTGAGTCTTGTAAATAATATCAGAGTGACGCTTTGATGAGTTTATGTTATCCGGAAATATAAAATATTAAAACTTCTTGTTCCGTGCTTTACGTATTTAGCTGTCTTTTACAATAAACATTAATATTATTTAATACAATGTCCCTCGCCTTGATTTTTCACTCACAAGCAGTTTTTATACAGCTGCATTTATTTCTACCAACAATCCAATCCAGCATTTGAGATTAGCTTTTTAAACAACGCTCAAATGAATAAGAACCTTTGTATCCGATGACGGATGTATATACAATTCCTGAAACAGTGTGGTTTAATAGCCCCAAGACGATGGAGATTGTCTAAAATAATTGCCAATTTCATTGTAACAGATTACTGCCACAGTAATTTAAACTTAACTCTGTGTTACAGCTTAGAATTAATT
>Ga0209629_10002436_pt1 | contig 12673 bp, 12 predicted proteins | sample TergutCu122P5_FD_187286 | JGI IMG/M metagenome (GOLD analysis project Ga0209629, IMG submission 187286) | Cubitermes ugandensis P5 segment gut microbial communities from Kakamega Forest, Kenya - Cu122 P5 (SPAdes) (version 2) | ecosystem: Host-associated > Arthropoda: Insects > Digestive system... | reverse complement strand
TTCCATTGAATCATTATAAGGTGTTGCAGTTCCGTGTGCGTTTATAAATGATAATTGAGAATTGATAATTGATAATTGAGAATTATTAGATAAAACATATTTCAATGCTCTGAAACTGCCTTCGCCCGTTCTTGAGGGCGCTGAAATATGGGTTGCATCATTTCGGATTGCGCCTGCAACCAATGCTGTCTTGAAAGTCTCATTTTCCGTCATTGCGAACGGAGTGAAGCAATCCATTGAATATAAATAATATGGATTGCTTCGGCTGCTTCGTTCCTCGCAGCTCTCGCAATGACGATGTGAAAAAATAATTGTCGCTGCCGCTTCTCCCAAATTTAATCCATTTCGGTCTTTATCGAAGGGACGACAAATTTCCGGAGACAAAGCTTTGAATGATTGAAAACCTGAAATGATAAATTTCGACAAAAAATCTACGCCGGCGACAACGGCATAATCGTAATTTCCTGCTTCCAATTCCCGCATTGCTGTAATTTGAGCTGCCGCACCGGAAATACAGGCGTTGGAAACAATAATCGGAGTATTGGGATTTCTGAAAAAGTAGGCAATTACTTCGGCGGTATGCCATAAATAAGCCCCTCCTAACCTCCCCGAAAGGGAGGAATGTTCTCCCCCTTTGGGGGAGTTAGAGGGGGCTAACAAATCAATATTTCCCTTTGTCGTTGATAAAATAAACAGCGTTTTTTCACTCGATAAATCAATATGCGCTTCTTTGTTTGCTGAAGAAACAGAGAGAATTGCAGCTTTTTCGAGGTCAGTAAAACTGTTATTCCGGCAAAAGCCGGAATCTCCTGTTAGAGGGGATTGCGGGTCAAGCCCGCAATGACAGGAAAACTCATCATTCAATTTTTTCTTATCAATCAGTGAAGCCATAAATGCTTCCGGCAAATCGAAAGTACCGGCATCGTAATGCTTTAAACCTGGAATACCTTGTTTCACTGCATTGAAGTTTTCTTCAGTCGTGAACCCTAATGATGAGATTATATTGTCGCCGATTTTATATATCATATCAACCCATTTTTCCGTTTCCATTCTTCAAAAAACGGCGGATTTACCCAAATCAACTGATATTGCATATCCAAAAATACCTGAACGGAATTTCCCGTAGCAACCAATGAGCCATCTTCTAAATCGTAAATTTCGTAATCGAAAATAATTTTGGCTGCTTCTGTATTACGTAAACTGATGTCAGTACGGGCTTTTCGTCCGTAAATCAAAGGTTTTTTATAGCTGAACTTCAAATCAACCAGCGGTGCATAATACCCATTTCCGAAAATATCGAGGTAACGTAAACCGTATTTTTTACCGAATTCCTCGCGAGCATCCTCAAAATAAAGAGCATACGCACCGTGCCACACAATATTCATGGAATCTACTTCGCTGAAACGAACTTCAAATTCTTTTGACGCTTTCATATTTTTCTCATTACTCACTACTCATATCTGTTATTGATATTTTCATTTCACAGGCTGCTATCAGTTTGTCTCCCACTTCTATTTTTGCATTGACAAGCGTAATTGCAAATATCTCGCTTACAACTTCTATCGTAGTTATCAGTTCATCGCCTTCTTTTGGAAGCGCCTCAAAAACTAAATCCTTGATAGAACCTATAAAACCAATTTTAACCTTGTCGGAGGTAATAAATTTATTTATGTACCCCATTCGTGCCGCACAAGTTTGGGCTATATTTTCTATCACTCCGCTTTCGGATAATCTATCATTTTCTACAAAAATATTATCTGCAGTAACTTTAGTTCGAGTGCGAGTAATTACTTTGTCAAAATGCGTTAGCTCATCCAACATGATAAATGGCGGTCGCTGCGGTAAAAGTTCCAATATATCTATTTTTTCAAATTCCATTTATCAATTTTTGATTTTACATTGAACAATTGAATGAGCTTTACCGATACCGTCTTTGATTTCTTCAACTTTCAATCCTGCATTTTCTATGCAATGAATCATATCTTCGGAATGATACATTTTGCTGTTTCCATTGGCTAAAGCCGTGAAATACAGGCTTATTTGCGTTAAAGCGTAAGCGGCTGTTTCAAAACGCTGTCTATCCCAAAATGTTTCCATGATGTAGAGTTTTGTGTCGGCATTCATTGATTTTGCGGCTCTGGCGAGAATGCTCGTAACCTCCTCTTCTGAAAAACAATCTAAAAATTGACTGAGCCAAATTACCTCAAAATTTGCAGGAAATGGCGTTGTTTTGTCAAGTAAATTACAGCCATGTCCGTGAATGCGCTCTGCTCCGTTTTTGCAGGCAGTGAAATGTTTCATCAGTTCAATCTGTTGTGGCAAATCCATAATTGTAACATGTACATCGGCATTGTAATCGACGCAACGTAAAGCCCAGCGACCTGTGTTCCCCCCAACATCGAGCAAAGTTTTCGGTTGGTTTTCAAAAACTATTTGCAATGCTTCGTCAAATGATTGGTCACTGTAATAATGATCGAAACGAAACCAACTTTCCTGCACTCTTTCAGGAAGTTGTGAAAGTCCTTCGTATATTGTATCCCAATTTCCAAACACTTTAAGACCTTCCGGCTTACCGTTCAAAAGCGCTTCTTCCAAATGAAACCAACCCAGATAATTTACATCATGATTAAAATCAATATCGACCTTGACGAGCGGGTCGTTGAGTATAAACCACCCGGCTTTTGAGCAAGTAAACCTGTCATTCAGATAATGCACTGTTCCAATGGTCAATGATGATTCCAACAGGCATTGGCAGACATATCTCGACAGCTTTGTTTTTTTAGTTATTTCGTCTAACGTCAAACCTTTTTCTGAATTGATGAGCATCTGCAATATACCGAATTTGATCATCAGACGCGAAACTTGAAAAACAATTGGACCAAATGAAATTTCATGCGCCAAACGCTGCGCTTCCAAAGCGGACATTTGCTCTTTGGTGTACCGTTTTTCTAATGCAGGGAAAAGTTTCATATAATTATTTTATAGATATTTACATTAATTTTATTCTATCAGCCAACTGCAAAAAATACTCCGTACTCCATATTTCAATTTCTTGCTGGTTTTTCAGAAATGGTCGAACATCGTTTTTGACAGCCTCAATATTCGTTTTTTCAATCCGTTCTCGCAGCATTCTTTTAAAAATATCAGAAGTGAAATCTTTTTCGCTCAAAGCATTAATTTGTTCTGTCCTTTTTTGCAAATGACTAAAATTCAATGCAATATCATTTCTTACATAAAATTCAAAATCGTACCAATCACGCCCTTTTACGCGGTTTTGCCAATTTCGGAAAAGAAAAGCGTGCATTTTTCCCGCATACAAATCGGGCAATGAATAACAGCGCGTCATAAACGAAAACGGCAATAAAAGAAGTTTGTATTCGGTTGAAAAATCAAGCGGTGGTTGCGTATCAATTTCAATTTTTATTTTAATTCGATTTTCGGTAGTGAATTGCAAATCGTAAATTTCTGAAGATTCTTTCAAAAAAGCCGATTCTACGTTCGTTTTCTTTGCTTTTGCTTTTTTGTGAATAACAACTTCTTTTCCAAGCGCTTGAAATTCAGCAATTATTGTGTCGAAATAATCTTCTAACGTAAATTTTTCATCAGTTTGCAAAAGTGAAAAATCCAAATCTTCTGAAAAACGTTGTGAACCGTAGAAAATACGCAAACAAGTGCCGCCGTAAAACGCTGCCCTGTCAAAAAAACCGCCGCGATACAATCCCGCGAGCGCAATTTGTTGCATTACTTCGTGCGTAGCATTGGTCAAATCGTCTTTTGTGGCGAGTTGGTAACGAGAGAGCATATTGTCAAAGATACTATTTTCCATTTTGCAGTAATCTCAAAAAATGTGTTAATTCCGTTTTCTTTTTTCCAACCTCAACACACTGCTTTACAATTTCTCTGTCCAATGTTTCCAAAACGTCAAAATCAATCCGCAAATCCTCAATCAAATAATTTAGCATTGCCTTTACAGATTGCAAACGCAAATTCGGAGTAGCGATAATCATATCGCAAATAGCTTTTGTTGGCGTAGCAATAAAAAAAGCGTAAGAATTATTGATTATTTCCTGTCGTATTCCAATACTGAAATAATCTATCGGGACGGTTTTATATACAAAATATCCGAGAGGTGTGGAAAATATTTTTGCTCGTTTTGTTGTCATTGAACACACGGAATAAACTCGTTCGGGAATCATTCCGTAGTATACCAACGCCGTTTCGAGAGAAATATAGGAAATTCCATATAAATGATTTGCAATAAGTTCTTTTGATAGTGATTTTTGACTTGTTTTACCAGAAACAACATACAAATTCTTTTTCAAACGCAAAATTTCACCGCTTTTTTCCATTGCAGCAATTTTGTTACGTTGAAATTTATAGTTGTCTGTAATATTGTACAGTACAGACGCATCAATCGGTATATTTCCAAATTTTTCTAATGTATTCATTAATCTATAAAAATTCGCTGCAAAGATAGTAATTTTTGCAGCAATAGTTGATTTTTTTTCAACTATCTATGTAAATTCTGCTATTATTTCCAAAACTCATAAAAATTAAACCATTGTAAAGGGTATTGTTTTACAATATCTTCCAGTTCTTTGGCATACGATTGCACAAGGTATGAGATTTGAGATTGTGAGACCTGTGAATTTTGATTGCCGGTTGTCTCATGTCTTATATCTGATTGTCTCAAGTCTTTCACGATAACTTTATATTTTTTTATAGAAATTTTTATTACAAAAAGCGCTAAAACTTCTAAATTATAACTCTTGGCTAAAGCGAAAGGACCAGCAGGAAAATCTGCTTTTCCGTTCAGGAAATCGCATGCTATGCTTTTTGCAGAGCCGAGATAACGGTCGCAAGGCATACTCACTATTTCTCCGTTTTGCAAAGCAGCATTCAGAGCAAAAAGATGAGACATATCGTTTAACACCGGAATGAGATTTATATTGTTGTTTTTTAATATTTTAGAACGATTTTTTTGTACGGTTTCAGTTTCTCCTGCATAAATTAAAGCATTGATTTTTTTCTTAGTCGAATTAAGTAGATAACCTCCAATTTCAAAATTTCCCACATGTGATCCGGCAATCATAAAGCCTTTTTCACCTTTTGACAAACGTTCGTAATGTTCTTTGCCTGTGATTTCAACCTCAAAAATATTTTTCCTGCCGGCAAATACAGCAAAACGGTCAAGCATTACCTGACCGAAAAGAAAATGATTTTGATAAGTTTTCAAAAATGATTTCCACACAGAATACTCGAATTGTTTTCTAAAATAATGATAAATAGCCAAATATCTCTTTCGTGCGAAGAGCATATAAAATGGGACAACCATTGCCATAATGACATAGCTTAAACGCAAATTCCACCAACGAAAAAAGAAAATCAACGAACGCTGTCCAAATGTTCCGCCGCCGGTGTCGCCTTTCCAAGCACGATCTGTATTCATAGATTATTTATCGCCGACTTTCGATTCAATATAATCATAAAATTGCCCCAAAGTATGAATGCCCTGCATTTCTTCAGGTCTAATTTTGAAACCGAAATTGCGTTCCACAATGACAATGATATCAACGAAATCAAGGCTATCTATACCCAAATCATTCTTTAACATCGCATCCGGTATAATTACATTTTCATCTACTTCAATTTCTTCTATCAGAAAATTTTTTACGATTTCTTCAATTTCTATTCTTGTCATATATTTATATTTTCTTAATTATCAATGCGCTATTTGTTCCTCCAAAACCAAAGGAATTGGATAAAATGATGTCCAGATTTTTATTTATAGTTTTATCGGCAATATTAAGTTTAACGGAATATTCGTCCGGTGTTTCAAAATTGATATTAGGCGCTATGAATGAATTTTTCATCATCAAAAGCGAATATATTATTTCACTCGCGCCGGCCATCCAACACTCGTGTCCTGTAATTGATTTAGTTGAACTCACAGGTGGTCTTAAATCTCCAAAAATACGGTCGAGAGCGACTGCTTCTGTCGCGTCGCCCTGTGGTGTTGAAGTGGCGTGCGCATTCACGTAATCAATTTCTTTTACGGCCACATGGGCGTCTTTCAGCGCTCTCTCTATGGCAATTAAGCTACCGGCATCGCTTGCCTGTGAAATATGCATTCCATTGGATGAAAAACCGTAACCAATTATTTCTGCATAAATTGTAGCGCCCCGTTTTATTGCGTGTTCATATTCTTCCAGCACTAAAGTTGCCGCGCCACCGCTCGGTATTAAACCGTCTCTACCGGCATCAAACGGGCGGGAAGCCTTTGACGGTTCGTTGGTGCGGACGGAAAAAGTGCCCAGCGCATCAAAAGAAGCCATGGAGTGAATATTGGTTTCTTGCGCCCCTCCACACAACACTATATCTTGAAGTCCTTGCTTGATAAACATATAGCCCAAACCAATAGAATGAGATCCACTCGCGCAGGCAGCGCTGATGGTCATATTTACGCCTCGTAATTTAAAAATTGTAGAAAGGTTCATTGTAACTGTGGAGTTCATCGACTGAAAAATGAAACCCGATCCCATAAGTTGAGTATCTTTTTTTTCAATAACGGTGTTATAGGATTCAATCACAGATTGTGTTGAAGAGTCATTGCCATAAAAAATACCCACCTCGTTTTTTTCAAGGTAATCCATATCGATATTGGCATTTTTCAATGCATCCATTGTTGCTATATATGCATACTCTCCCTCTTCAGCCAGACCGACACGCATACGGCGGTCGAGCAAACCTTTCAATTGAGGTCGTTGGACAATACCGGTCAATGGAGAACGATATCCATATTTCATCCGTTCAGGGTCGACACCGATGCCCGATTTGCCCAAATACAATGAATTAGCTACCTCATCAAGGGTTTTTCCTATACAGGAATAAATCCCCAAACCTGTTATGACTACCCGTTTCATCTTATAGTCCTCCACTAATTGAAATTACTTGCCCTGTGATATAACCGGCCTGTTCTGAAGCTAAAAAGCCTACTAAATCCGCAACTTCATCCGCTTTACCAAAACGCCCTGCAGGAATGATTTTTTTCAATTCGTTCTGATCAAGGTCTTTGGTCATATCGGTTTCAATAAACCCGGGGGCAACTGCATTAACGGTAACTTTTTTCCTTGCCGCTTCGAGTGCAAGCGCCTTTGTCATTCCAATAACGCCTGCTTTAGCCGCTGCATAATTGGTTTGTCCCGACATTCCATTGATTCCTGAAACAGAAACAATATTAATCACCCGGCCAAATTTCTTGTTCATCATATATTTTATCACAGCACGAGTTGTGTAAAAAGCTCCATTCAGACTTGTATCAAGCACATTACGCCACTCATCGTCCGACATCCAAAACATTAAATTGTCTTTTCGGATACCTGCATTATTTACCAAAACGGAAATATAATCTTCTGCGTTGGCAGCCTGCCATTCGGATAAAATTTTATCGACCATAGCGCCGTCTGACACGTCAAAGGGCAGAAGGTCTGCTGTTCCGCCGCTTGCTTCAATCATCTTTTTAGTTTCTTCGGCAGCTTCTTTGTTGGATTGAAAATTGACTAAAACAGAAAATCCCATTTTTGCCAATTTCAAGCAAATTGCCTGTCCGATGCCTCGTGAACCGCCTGTTACTAATGCGTATTTCATATTTGCATCAAATAATTTTTCATTCGCTCAATGTCCTCATATTTAGGAGTATCGTCGGAAAATACAGGGAAAAAATCCCTAATTTCATTGTAAACCTTACGTGATTGCGGCGATATTGTATCCTGTATTTTCAAGCAGTCAACCGCCTGAACCAAAGCCATAAAATGGATAGACATTACCTGAAAAGAATTTTCAATTACTGTTTTCGCAATCAAAGCCGAATTTGTTCCCATACTGACAATATCCTGATTATCATTATTATTTGGAATACTGTGCACATACATCGGATTGGATAGCATTTGACATTCTGCCGTAGTGGAAGTTGCCGTGAATTGCATAGCTTGCAAACCATAATTCAAGCCTAAAGTACCCAAATTTACAAATGGAGGTAAAATTCCATTGATGCGGTCGTGGCACAAATAGTTCAACTGACGTTCCGCAAGCATGGTTAATTTTGTAATGGCAATCTTCATTTTATCCATTTCGAGCGAAACATAATCTCCATGGAAATTTCCTCCATGATATACATTTTGTGTTTCAACATCAACAACCGGATTATCGCAGGTTGAATTTAACTCGTTTATTAAAATTTTCTCGGCGTTTTTCAGCGTATCGTAAACCGGACCTAATATCTGGGGCACACAGCGTAAAGAATAATAGGATTGTATTTTATGATCAAACCTCTTTGTACCGTTATGTTTACCGTTATAGAGCTCATTTTCGCGTTTGTTGACGCAACGGCTGCCTTCGGAAAGTTGACGCATTCGGCGTGCAATTTCCGCTTGTCCTTCGTGTAATTTGGTATTATTAAGCGCTTCCGACATAAAATCGTCGTAAGAGGATGCAATTTCATTCATCATTACTGATGCTATAACAGCCCAATCGAGTATTCGTTTGGCATATAGCAAATTAATTAACCCGATGCCGGTCATTACTGATGTTCCGTTGGTTATGGCTAAACCCTCTCGTATGTGGATGGTAAAAGGTTTTAAGCCTTCTGCTTCAAGCGCTTCTTTTGTACTTTTCCATTCACCTTTGTAATGCACTTTACCTTCGCCTATTAAAGAAAGCGCAATATGAGCCAGTTGTACCAAATCTCCGCTGGCGCCAACGCTTCCATGCTCAGGAACGAGCGGATAAATCCCTCTGTTAATAAATTCAACCAAAAGGGTTGCCAAGTCGGGATAAATTCCTGACTTTGCTTGCACAAATGTTCCCAGACGGGCAAGCATTGCTGCTTTGACATATAAATCGGGCAACGGACTTCCGGCTCCTGTTGAATGGCTTCGTATGATGTTATATTGGAGTTCTTTAAGGGAATTATCATCAACCCGGTATTGAGCCATCGGCCCAAATCCGGTATTTATTCCATAAATAATTTTTTCGGAAGCAAATTGTTTAAGGAAAACAAAACACTGCATGATTTCCGATTGTGTTTCTTCGGATAGGGCAATGTGTTCATTTTTGAATAAAATATTTTCTACATCATTGATATATAGAACCTTATTAACAATTATCATATTGTGATTTCAACCTTAAAATTCGTTATTATTATGTGCAAAAAAAGAAAAAAATGTTAAAACTGTCAAATAAAAACTCTGCAAAGATAAAAAAAAAATGGGAAAAATAGGACTTAAGACTAAGATAATTACATAAACAAAACAAAAAGAGGCTGCTTTTCTTTGAAATACAACCTCTTTTTATTATTTGATAAAAGATAGGGAATTAACTTAAAACTCTTTTTTCTTTTATTCTTGCTTTCTTACCGGTAAGTTTACGTAAATAATACAATTTGGCGCGACGAACTTTTCCTACTTTGTTGACAGCAATACTGTCAATGAAAGGCGAATTTAACGGGAAAATACGTTCAACGCCAACATTATCCGACATTTTACGTACTGTAAAACGCTTTTGATCGCCATGGCCTGCAATTTTTATCACTACGCCGCGATATTGCTGGATTCGTTCTTTACTTCCTTCTCTAATCCTGTAAGCTACCGTTACGGTATCGCCACTCTTAAACGCGGGGAAAGTTTGTTCTTTCGGATTTGCAAAAGCCTGTTCTGCAACTTTAATAAAATCCATGATTAATAGCTATTTAAATAGTTTCAAACACTTAACGCAACATTCGCGAGCCACTCTTTTTTCTCACCAGCGGTTACGTAAAGCGAGTGCAAAGGTAATTATTTTTTTTTGAAAATCAAATTCCTAATATCTCCTTCTATCCCTATCCCTATCCCTATCTCTATTGTCCCTATCCGGTCTGCGAGATCTGTCGTTCCTATCGTTCCGGTCATAATGATTATCACGAGGCGGTCGGTCTTCTCTTTCTGGACGCTCAACATAACCTTCCGGTTTCGGCATCAAAGCCCTGCGCGAGAGTTTAAATTTTCCTGTTTTTTGGTCTATGTCAACCAATTTTACCTGAACGGTATCACCTTCTTTCAAACCGGATTCTTCAACTGTTTCCAAACGTTTCCAATCAATTTCGGAAATATGCAGCAAACCGTCTTTTCCCGGTAGAAATTCTACAAAAGCGCCATACGGCATTATCGAGCGAACGATTCCTTCATAAACTTCATTGACCTCTGGAACTGCGACAATGCCTCTGATTCTTGCCATAGCTGCATCAATAGCAGATTTGCTTGGCGCAGCTACTTCTATTCTTCCGATTCCGTTGATTTCTTCAATGGTAATAATTGTTCCGGTTTCTTCCTGCAAGCCCTGGATTATTTTTCCACCCGGTCCGATTACTGCGCCGATAAATTCTTTTGCAATAATCATCACCTCAATTCTCGGAACATGTGGTTTGAAATCAGGACGCGGTTCGGAAATAGTTTCCAGAATTTTTCCCAAAATATGTTCACGACCTTGTTTGGCTTGAGCCAAAGCATTTTCCAGTATTTCGTATGAAAGTCCATCAACCTTTATATCCATTTGGGTAGCGGTAATTCCATTGCAAGTACCGGTTACTTTAAAGTCCATATCGCCCAAATGATCTTCGTCGCCCAAAATATCCGAAAGAACGGCGTATTTTGTACCTTTGTTCTCAGAGATTAAACCCATGGCAATTCCGGAAACCGGATTTTTGATTTGTACGCCGGCATCCATCAATGAAAGGGTTCCTGAGCAAACGGTCGCCATAGAGGAAGAACCGTTCGATTCAAGAATATCGGAAACGATGCGTACAGTATAAGGAAAATTTTCCGGTATCATATTTTTCAATGCACGATGCGCAAGATTTCCATGACCGATTTCGCGACGCCCGACGCCTCTTTGCGGTTTAGCTTCGCCTGTAGCAAAAGGAGGAAAATTGTAATGCAACAGAAAACGTTCCTTTTCAGTATCCAAAACATCGTCCACAATTTTTTCGTCCAACTTTGTTCCTAAGGTAACAGTTGCCAAAGCTTGCGTTTCTCCTCGAGTGAAAACGGCTGACCCGTGAGGGCCGGGAACATAATTCACTTCCGACCATATCGGACGAATTTCCGAAGTTTTACGTCCATCCAAGCGGATGCCTTCGTCCAAAATGCAACGGCGCATGGCTTCTTTCTCTACTTCGTGATAATATTTGCCAATCAAAGCCTTTTTCTCATCCGTTAATTCTTCTTCTGCAAATTGCGCTTTGTATTCTTCAACAATTGCTTCAAAAGCATCGCTACGTTCGTGTTTACCTTGTCCCGAACGGGCGATGGCATATACTTTATCGTATAACTTTGTTTTAATGTCTTTGCGTAATTCTTCGTCGTTAACTTCGTGGCAATATTCCCGTTTTACTGTTGTACCAACTTCTTCCATCAGTTCGATTTGCGCCTGACACATAACTTTAATGGTTTCGTGGGCAAATTTAATGGCGTCGAGCATTTCAGTTTCAGAAACTTCTTTCATTTCACCTTCTACCATCATGATGTTGTCGATTGTAGCGCCCACCATAATATCTATGTCCGCTTTTTCCAATTCTTCAAAAGTCGGATTAATTTTAAGCTTTCCGTCTATTCTGGCTACGCGCGCCTCGGCAATAGGTCCATTGAAAGGAATTGTAGAAACGGCTAATGCTGCCGAAGCAGCCAAACCTGTTAACGCATCTGGAATGTCTTTCCCGTCTGTAGAAAACAAAATCAGATTTACAAACACTTCTGCGTGGTAATCGTCTGGGAATAAGGGACGTAAAGCGCGGTCTATCAACCTGTCTGTCAAAATTTCATAATCCGAAGCTCTTCCTTCTCTTCTTGTGAATCCTCCGGGAAAACGTCCGAAAGCTGAATATTTTTCTTTGTATTCAACTTGCAACGGCATAAAATCCGTTCCGGGAACAGCATCTTTGGCAGCGCATACTGTTGCCAAAATCATCGTATCGTTCATTCTCAACTCAACCGCTCCATCAGCTTGTTTCGCTAATTTTCCGGTCTCAATAGTGATGACTCTTCCATCACCTAAATCAATTTTTTTTACAATTGGATTAACCATAAATAATCTTTATATCTTTTTTTCTCTTTAAAATCGTGCAAAGATAATTAAAAATAAAGGAAATATCGTATATTTGCGGCTAAAATTCTATAAGCAAGACAAAATGAACATGAAAGTTATAAAAAAAATTGCTTTTTCCTTTTTAATTATTTGTATATTCGCTTCATGTACAAACAACAAGTTTACAATTGAAGGGACTGTAAAAAATGGTTCGGGAGAAAAAATTTATTTAGAAAATATTACCGCATCTGCAGTTGTGAAGTTAGATTCAGTGGATTTGGGAAAAGAAGGATACTTCTGTTTCAAAAGAACGCGGCCTCAAGCTCCTGATTTTTACCGTTTACGTTTAAAACATCAATTCATTAATTTATCAGTCGATAGTACGGAAACTCTCAAGGTTAATTCCAATATGTTGAATTTTGCCGCCGATTATACTGTCGAAGGTTCATCGGAATCGGAGAAAATAAAAGAACTGACATTCTTACAGTTAGCCACTAATGAAGCTTATAATCTATTGCAAAAAAAATATAATGCCAAAGAAATCTCAGTTGATGAATAT
>Ga0209629_10002435_pt1 | contig 12673 bp, 10 predicted proteins | sample TergutCu122P5_FD_187286 | JGI IMG/M metagenome (GOLD analysis project Ga0209629, IMG submission 187286) | Cubitermes ugandensis P5 segment gut microbial communities from Kakamega Forest, Kenya - Cu122 P5 (SPAdes) (version 2) | ecosystem: Host-associated > Arthropoda: Insects > Digestive system... | reverse complement strand
TTACAGTGCTCATGGCAAAGTACTTGCTCCAAGTTTTAACAATTTAAATATCTAGCCATTTGAAACATAGTTCCTAAATTATAAAAAATTACATTCATTACACTGTCACTATTATCCCACTCATACAGAAAGCAGCAAAACTTTGTGTAGCCAAGCTGCAAGCCAAGCAACAGAACAGGGTTTTTAAAACCCCGCAGATTTTCCAATTGTTTTGGGGTCTTTACGATAGTATTGCCATATTTTCATAGGATTCTGTCATGTTAGCAGCATGGGCTGCAGGTACAGATGGGAATTTATTCCTGTGATGTAGAAGCACAGCTGTTAATTTAACTTTTGAAGGGTCAGTAAACAATTCTTGAGAAAAAAAATTTCTGTGAATTAATTTTGGCAGTTGCGAAAGAAACATATTTCATTATCTTGGTGGAGAAGACTGGACCCTTTTAGTCTGGAACTTAGGAGTTCAGCTTGTCTTTTAGACAAATTCGTGTAACATACAGGGTCATTAAGAGCTCTGGTGTTACTAAATGGTGTTCAGATGAGGAGCAACTTGCTTCAAATGTCGTATCACAAGCAACATTGTCCCCTTCTTGCTGTCTGTGATCTTAATCAGAATCAGAAGTGTTACCACTAAAAGTTTTTCTGGAGGCTTTGGTGCAGGAAGCTCTTCACTGTGTGGGATAGACCTCATTGCAATGTTTGGTTTTGGAGGAGATCCTTATTATGCTTATTAGGGAAAAGTAACAGTTGGGTGAGTGGTCTTTTGGTTCCCTCAAAGCATGGGAATGGCAAAGGGCCTTTTTGCATGAACCATTTACCCATCCTGTGAGTTGTGCCACACACATTACACAACAAATATGAGAGGCCCAACTTTTATCTTGGTCACTCACTTTACACCCAAATTAAAGCACACAACATTTCTTAATGAGTGGGTTAAAATTTTGCCTCTGAGATTTGCAGGTAAATCCACCACACACACATAGTGGAACGTGTTGGGGTGATTAAACCCTTTCTTGGAATGTTAATGTAATAAACATAATTCTGTTACACAACACTATTTACTAAAAAGAACACACAACACATGCAACTTATCACAGCAAAGTCTGGCACAGCAGTAACAGTGCAGTGTTCCTCAAATGGAGCTTATTGTTAGTTTCAAGTCCCCTGTTAGTACATTACTGAGCTTGCACGGTCTGGCTGTGATTTGGCTCACACGTATACAATCTTTGTTACGATTAAGTTCTCATGCCTACACTACGTTTAACATATAATTAAGTGCCTCAGCCATATTTAAAACGTACTAGTAGCATGACAGAAAAACTAAATTCATTAGAATTCCATTTTAAAAATTCTGTCACACAAGAATTGTGGTTGATAGATCAGTTCTAATAACATATTTGAATTGAGCATGAAAAAATAAACAGGAAACACAAATTAGTTTTCATGTGACAACAGTTATGTTTACCAGTGTAATCAGCATTGTGTCAGTTTGTGAATGTGCCATCAAAGTATGTGACTACTGTGTTTTGGACCTTGAGCACACCAGACGTTCAAGTCCTGAGCCAGTTGAATCTAATCCAGTCTTTTCCATACCACTTAAATATGATATGAAAATTAACTTCCTGTGTATGCCTTGCAAGGTCGTTCCATTCTTCACATTTACAAGCAGAAGCCCTTAAGCATCTCTCTTGCATGCACGCCACATACATAACATGAAACTGTATTTTTAAATGATATTCTGGGTACTGTAGAACATTAATACAATCTTACATTCAGATTATATGTGCGTATGCTGTTGTGCCATTATGTGGGTATCTGTTTTCCAGCTAACCTGTTTGTGATGCTGTACTGTGTACTGTAACTGAATGATTGTGTACATACAGAGGAAATCATGCGAGCGTGAGGGTAATGGTGATAGTGGAGGTACAGATACTACTACAGGAGCGCACACCACAGCAGCCAACACGACGTCTCACAGTAAGGCAGCCGCCGGCCCGGTGCCTCAGGGCTCCTCAAGTGCCGACGGTGACTATCAGCTAGTTCAACATGAAGTCCTGTATTCTATGACCACACAGTATGAAGTACTAGAATTTCTGGGCAGAGGAACCTTTGGTCAGGTGAGATGTTGACCCATAGTGGTAACATTTGTGCAGCATTGGGTCCCATTCAAAGTTTAGGGTGATTTTCTGCCCGTCTTGTATTCCCTTTAATGTCACTGCAGAGCCAAATGTACCCCAGGTTTTCTGATAATTTCTTTCTCTTAGTTAAAGTTCCACGTTCTGGGTGCAAAGTGCATTTTCAGGTTTATGATGAATTACAGTAGGAGTTAACAATGCATGCAATATGTATTTATTTCTATTTATGTAGAAGAGTTGCTTAGTATGCAGTATATGAGTAAGCTCTCAGAGGAGTCGCATTTTCAGGCGTTTCATTCTTATTCTGCGAGTTTGTTGTAATGTGTAGCATTTCATGGTTTATGTCCATTACAGCAGATGTTCAGGCTCTATAACTGCTTCCATGTCCTTAACAATGTAACATTCACAATCATCTTATTTGATGCTGTATAACAGTGTGTTTCAGAAAGGACCATTGTGGTAACTAAGACACATAATGTTGGTTGTGTTTGTAGATGTTGGTACCATGTGGAAGTGATTGGTGTTGTGCCAGCAGTTCAAAGGAATGTACTGCTTCCATCTTCATTGTTGAAGAAGGATTGGTAAATGTTCAGGTGATATGTGTCTAGAGACTGAGGGTTATGTAGGTAACTCAAGCACCTGCAAACCCTGCTGAGGCTGGCAATACAGGCCATTTCCTCATGGTGCCAAAATGCCCCAAAACAGGTTAAAATTGAGTCTAGCCACAGAAGCCTAGAGTCATTAAAAGAGTCTTTTAAAAATATTTATCTTAATTTAATTTCCTTCTCATCTCCCACTTTTTGCTTATGTAACTTAATGGAATGATCATAATTATTCCCTCTGAGTGTTATATAATAGATGAATTCCTCGCTGTTGTAGGTTGTAAAGTGCTGGAAGAAAGGCACCAATGAGATTGTTGCTATCAAGATTCTCAAGAACCATCCATCTTATGCTCGACAAGGACAAATTGAAGTAAGTTCCATGCCTTCTCCTCCCCCCATAAGACAGCCAGTATTATTACACTTTGGTGTCCTCAGAATGTCAGCTTTAGTTTTAAAATGTTAAGCATTGGGTATTGTGTTCTTTTGACTGTTTATCTATAGATACTGTGAACTCTGAACTTGATAGATGGGGAAGGCGGTGATGTTAAAATGAAAGTTACACCAGTCTGTTATGAATGGCTGTGAGAAAAGTTACCAAAGAATTTTGCATTGACCATAAGTGACAATGATATTGGAGGGAGGAGCGTTTCATAGTTCAGTATGCACCTGTTGGCATGTTTGTAGGTAGCAGTATGCATTATGTTCATAACTGTGGATCAGGGAAGAGTGCAGGTTTACTTATGTGAGAACATTGATACAGATTTATTTTCTTTACTTTCATAAATATGTAGATCTTTTGGTCAAAGAAAAACTATAGAACAACAGGTAGCTGCCATCTGTTAAGTTACAGAATACTAGCACAGTCTGGAGTGTGAAGACCAGAATGTTTTGATGTGTGGTATAGATGTTTGGACAGACAGAACAGCATTGTCTCAAAAATGTGAAGTGGACGCTCCATCAAAGTGGATTCTGTGTGTGCTGAACGATGAACATTGTACCATATGTTATATTACTGTCCACATATGCAGAATGATAAAGTGTACCATATGTCACATTTCTGTCCGCAACTTGTAACAGTTGTTGGCAAAATTGTATGATCATTGATTACATTCTGAATTATAAGTCATGGATACATTCATTTGACCCAGAAATGAAGTGGCAGTGTGATGAGTGGTGTTTCTTTATTGCAACATAAAGGAAGACTGCAGGTTGCAGTTAGAATGCACTTATAAAGTGACTTGTCAGAGGGTTGTGTTTGACCATCTTGCTGCTGTGTGCTATATGCCTGATTTAAAAATAACCACCACTGCCCACATCAATGTCATTGTGATATGCAACATGTGTTGTAGGACTTAGCTGTTTGGTTCTGGCACATTGTTCTTTTTCTTGGGATCTGTATACACAGGGATTGCTTCGCTTGAGTGATGGAGCCATTTCGGAGTTTAGTCTGTGGATGATTTGAGCATGTAGCATACCATTCTGCTGGGTTGAATGCAGTATTTCACTTGATTTATTTGCACCACTGATGGGGTAGAAGTTGATTTTTTTTCTGTTAGTTTATTGTCCCTGGTGTGTGCTGATCGTATGCAGGAGACTTCTGAAAAGCGTGTTAGAGTAGTGAATCTTAAGTCTAGTAATGACAATAGAAACAGGAACAATGTGTTTGTAAGAGTGCTCTTTGTTCAAAAACCCTCATATCAGACGTGCTGAAGTAACATTATATTTTATGAATTGTGGTAGAAGGTGGTGGTTGTGTGAGTGGTATTCATGTTTTTGTTTATACCATTACAATATGTTAATTAGTTCTAGTTTATCTTATGCAGTGTCACTAGCAACTGATGTTATCAACTGGTCCTCATTGTGTTAAGTTTAAGCTTGTTTGTTTTATTCTGCCATATCTCTTCAGCATGGCCTCTTATGTGTCTGTTAAGTAGCCTTCATAGTTGAATCAGTAGCATAACTGGTCATTTATTCAGATTATAGTGTAATTGTGATGAATTTGGTTTTAGGTTAGCATCCTGTCACGTCTTAGCCAGGAAAATGCCGATGAATTCAATTTTGTCCGAGCGTATGAGTGCTTCCAGCATAAAAACCACACCTGTTTGGTATTTGAGATGCTGGAACAGAACTTGTATGACTTTCTCAAACAGAACAAGTTCAGCCCTCTGCCACTGAAATACATTAGACCAATTCTACAGCAAGTTTTGACTGCACTTCTGAAACTTAAGGTGAATATGTAGTGTACTCTTATTCTTTGCATTGCTCATTGTTGAATTGGCAAGAGGAAACAAAGATAAGATATCACATTCAAGGTTATACAGGGTTGAGGTATTCATGGTGGTGAAGATTTATATCATGATTGGCTTTGGACACCATGTAGTCATATAACATAATTTTAGAGGAGTCTGCTGCCATCACCTTCTGCCCTAAAGGTAAGAGTATGGTCCTCTAAAACATTGGTACTCACCTTTTTGACTGTTTGGTGTCATACATAATCTAGAAGACTGTGTAGTGATTATACAACATGCTTAGGGCATGAGTGACATGTAGTTGAATGTGTGTGTTTCTTGTTTTCAGCAACTGGGTTTGATTCATGCTGACCTGAAACCAGAGAACATCATGTTAGTTGATCCTATGAGGCAGCCATACCGAGTCAAAGTAATTGACTTTGGCAGTGCATCCCATGTTAGTAAAGCTGTGTGCAATACATACCTGCAAAGTCGGTACTACAGAGCTCCTGAGATTATTCTTGGTGTGTTCCTTTGTACATAAATTGTAAAATTAGTCTATACAAACTATATAGATGATGTAGTAACACCATTCTTGAGATACTGTGTCTTAAAGGTGTAGGGGGTTCTTTTTCTTTGGGGAAGGGAGGGCTCCTTGCAACATACAAGTTGTTACTATTGTGTAGTTAAACTGTACATGCTCCTCCTGGCCTGCAACATAATCACCAATGTAAGTATATACTGGTTCCTGCCAAATGATCCTCTGTTATTGCCTAAGTATGCTGCTCGACATTGACAATGTGTTTTTTTTTAAAAGTATGGTTATATGGATTCTGAACCGATTTGTTTCTTTATGACATCAAAAGCCTTTAATCAGTGTTGTCTCCGTCTAGTCTGCATAAGATTTTATGTAGTGAATTCAGTGATCACACCACCATTTGACACATCTTATGAAAATGTATTTTTGAAACTTTCCAGCAAGTGTATTGCATAGTGTTGCTTGAGTCGTGATGATATTAAATCTCTTTCTCTTTATTGCCATTGTGACATTTGGAAAGAAAGAAGTCACACAGGAAATCTGGAGGAGGGAAGGGGGTTGTGGAATTACATTTTGTTTTTAGCCAGAAATTCGTGTACAAAGTGGAGTGAGCAGGTGCTTTGTTGTGGTGGAGAAAAACCATTTCCCCGAATTCCGCTTTTGAGATAATTTTTGTTGCACAGCTGCATGAATGTTGTCCCAACCATGGGTATGCTGTGCACATTGGAGGGAACCTGTCTGCTGTGCAAAACAACATTAAATGGTCAGTTTAACATGACTGTGTTGTGTTCAGTAGCTATATGTTTAGGTTTCAGGGTTGACTAATGTCAGGCTAGATACACATTCATTAGACAGCAGGTAAAAAATGCAGTAAATAGTACATATTCATGTTTTTGTTTTGTGGGTTCCCACAAGTGTTTCATTTCTTTTACAGTAATATTGTAAAATTTTTGTATACAGTTGATGGTAGCTGGATGGTAATTAGATTATCATTTTTTTCCCTTAATAGCAAAGGGATGAAATAGATATTAGTGTATTTATAAATATTAAAATGCAGTTAAAATAGGTGGAGTCGTAGACATTGGTTACAGATGTGGACCAGTTGAATTTTTGTGTGTGTCACATGAAGTTTTGGGAAATTACTATACAGAGTGTTATATTTCTAGGTTATTCTTTTTGTTAATATTCATATGTTTTGCGGGTTTTTCTTCAGTGTTCGTAATCCCTTGAAGTATAGTTAGTAAAGTGTTGAATAAGTATTTAGATGAATGCTTAGTCTGCAGTGTTGTGTTTGTCATCTTGATGTGCACACTGTTACATTGGACCAGACAACTTTTTGGGGGGGGGGGGCTTGGAAATAATCGGGTCATCCACAGAGGTAGCATTTGGTGTCTGGATCATACCAGTAGACCCCCATCGTTTCACCTGTGGTTATCTTTGAAAGCAGTTCTGGGTCTCTTTCAAGCCTCGCTTGAAGGTTGTGGCACATAGTGACATGATATTTCTTCTGCTCCCCACTTAGAAGGGGGGCACAAATTTGGCAGTAGTCTCTCTCGCAGATTGTCTTTCAGAGTGCTCTGGATGGACCCAAATGACATAACCCAATATGTTAGCAACTACTCAGGTTGTGATTTTTTCCTAGATTGAAATTTTCATTGTTTTGCTCGTCATTAGACATCCTGAGTGATTGGCTGATTCAGCAGAGGCCACATGCAGATATGGTGAACCATTAAAAAACTTGTGTTTTTCCTGTTTCCTGCTCTTCAAATACTACTTTCAATATTTTAGATGCTTACGTCATATGTTCCTCCGATTTAAAGTAAAATTTGGTGCAGGCACTGTTCTCAAAAGTCTGTTGAAACTAAGTACACAACAAATCACCAAGGGAGGAGCAGCACATACTTGTAGTAGGACAGGCTGAAAAGTTTTTGTCTTCTGTGTCATATTTTTTATTAGAATAATGAAAACTGGATAACACTGGTTCCCCGCAGTTATGCGATGTCTCACCTCCACCATATGTAACCTTGAACCCACAGCTTTCCGTAACACCTGTTCAGTGCCAGTCAAAATGGACCACTGTGGGGATGTGCAATTCAAACAATGTGCCTTGATTGAGTTCTTGACTGTGGTAAAAATTCTTCCCAGCATCATCCCTTGCTGCATTCAGGCAGTGTATGGGGATAAGTGTGTTGATGTTAGCACAGTTAAACACAGAGTATAGAAATTTTGGCAAGAAGAAGTTGGGGGAAGCAAGTTTATTTGGCAAAGCAAGGTCATGGAGGTTACTGACTGCAACAGATGAGTCTCATCAAGAACGTGTTGAAGAAATGGTTAGAGAAAATTGACTCAAACAGCAAGATGTTGCTCTTAAAGTGGGAGTATAAAAAATAGTGGGCCACTATGCAATGCTCTCAGTATTTACTTCAAGGGATGCTGGGGGCCTAAAACTCTCATATGGACAATTGTGTAGCCTCTGTTGGAAATTTTTCGAAGGGAGTAATATGGAGGTATAATTTGACATTAAAATAGTACATTTTTGGAACTAAACTCATTATTTAAGAGCCATATCTTGCCTTATACATCTTGCATTGCTCATCATTTTGACTTACAAATATAATTTGTTGTGACCAGTTTTGGAATTCTGTGAAGTTGCTAGTGTTATGTAATTCTGTTACTGTTATGTCCCAGCAGGTGTGTTACAAGGTGCTGTATGTTCTCACGGCATGTTGTGGTTTATGTAGTATATTGTTACTTGTTAGAATTTGGTATTTATTGTGTGAAATAAATAGTTGCAATTTTTCTGTTAAATTGACATTTCGCATACATGCATGGTTGAAGAATGATTTTGAGCTTTCTGTTTGGGGATGCCAAGAATATATATGATGAACTGTTAAGCCAGATGTAGCGTCTGAAACAGTGATAACCTGATGTTACAGGTCTCCCCTTCTGTGAAGCTATTGACATGTGGTCACTTGGTTGTGTGGTGGCAGAACTGTTCCTTGGGTGGCCCCTCTACCCTGGCTCATCAGAGTATGACCAAATCCGATATATCAGCCAAACACAGGGCCTCCCTACAGAAAACATGCTCAATAATGCATCGAAAACAACAAAGTTCTTCTACAGAGATATGGACAGCACATACCCCTTCTGGAGACTAAAGGTATGCTGAGAATGCCCTTTTTAAAGCAGTTGCTATTCTGTTTTTTGGCTAGCCATTATGTCATGGGTTTTAGTATCTTCCTTAGACCTTCCAAAGGACTACCAAGAAGGTACAGCTTTTCCTGCATTTGTAAATTACTTGCATTCCAAGACACTTAGCTGTATGACTGTTGACAGTTTTTCCCATAAGATGTGTACAGTGGAACTTGGATTTGGTGTTCCTTCATTGTAGGTTTTTCTTTATTTTTTGCATGTTTTTACCATTCTTCCAGAACTTATGTAAAAACAATGATAAGCATTCCTAGAATGGATATTTGTACTTTCTACCTAATTCCTTGATTACTTGTCCAAATTGGGCATTGCTGTCATTTTCAGTACTTTTATTTGGGAATTGGGGTAAGAGTTTATTTTCAGTTATAATTTCTTGTATCCTTTATTCTCTTTGTGTATTCTTACTGTTCTTTGATTGGGATCTTGCAAGCAGAGTGGAGTTTTGCATCCAAGATTAAATGCCTGGGTGTAGTCAGCCACCAAAGAGATGATATCTGCAAGGAATACAGTAGATATGCATGTGTAGAATTTCGAGGTACGTGATGAGTTGCTGCCACCCATCCTGAAAGCATTTGTAAAGTGCATTTGCTCACAACTTGCTACTTAATCCTTGATTCCTTGAGTTTTTTATAGCAGAACTGTCTGGTGCTGACACCAGTAACAGTCCTGTACTCCTCCCTATAGTAGTTTTGACATTCTTGTACCACCACACCAGATGCTACCACCACAGCTAGAAGTAATGGTTTTACCATTACAGATTATCCGTAATTTAAAGAACAAACTAGTACTCAAAACACGAAAAACAGAAAGTACACTCACACAAACACAACAAAAGAAAGGGATCACATTTACGTAGTACAGTCCACTCATATACAAAGTTACCATCTGAATCAGAAATACTGTCTTGGACATGGCCTTTAGAACATGTAACACCATATACAGCTAATTTTGCAAGAGGATACCACCAAACAAAATAAACTCTAGTGGCATGTATAAATTACAATGCAAAATATGTAACAAATCATATGTTGGTCAGACTGGAAGATGGATAAAAATATGACACTAAACTTTTATATCACAACAGATAACCCTATCTCGGCACATGCATTACACATTCACAACAATAAATATGAATATGGAAATCCGGAACAAACACTACAATTACTAAATATGTGCAGTAAAGGAAAGAAAATGAACTGTTGGGAGTCATTTTACATGCAAGTTCTACAACAGGACTTATTGATCGATGAGCAGAAGGTCATTGAATCCAACCCACTATATTCCTTGGCCAACATAACAAGACAACACGTCACATAATCCGATACCCACCCGACTCAGTACATGCCAGACCATCCCACTAACAAAAACAAAAAGGGGTAGGTCCATCATTAAGTATATCCAATATGTCCATGATATAATATCCATATATCCATACTCTTAACTTCCACAAATACACACTGCTTGCACAAGATGATATAACGCCAAACAGATTGTATTGTATCACTAAACGATGACCAAATAATATTTTATTATACTTTAATCTAATAATTTTATGGAACTGTAATTTTAACGGCTTCATTATTAAGAATTTTGTGGAACTTAGCAAGGCACAAACGTAAAACTCCCTGAAGATGACATAGAGTTGTCGAAACATATAGGTGTGTACATTATATAAAGAAATGCTGTTGTGGTATATATTTGTGCATTAGTTGGTTGAAATAAAAACCTGTAATGTATATAAGTTAGTGGTTCAAGTGTTGTAAGGCTTGGATTGAGAATTTGTTTTTGTGTTATTTGTATGGCAGTATTAAATTGGTGTATTTGATTTAAGTAGCTAGATGCAGTGTTATTTGCTTGATTTTATGTTCACTTGAACTGGACCCTTGACCTGTAATTACCATATTTACCCTAATGCAAGACAACTCTAGAGTTGACACCCCCCCAATTAAAATGTGTTTGCCAAAGGAAGATGTATTTATCCAAATCTAAGAAGACCTCCGCTAAAATAAAACATCTGCTAAGAAGAAATATTTTACTATTTCATGCACATAATACACAAAGCATGTCAGATTCTGTCTCCCTCTATCAATCAGTGTCACTCTCTCCGTCTGAATAGTCAGTGCCTTCATCTTCCTTGCACTCACTCCTAACATTCATATTCTCTTCACTGCCATTCCACAACATGTCATCATCAGTCCCATCCACAGCAGTGGATATAGAGTACTTCTTAAAACTCTTCATGGCCACTCCTGATGAGGTGTGCTGCCACGCTGTTATGGTTCACATTGACTAAATAATTCTGTAACAAATAGGCCTATGGGTTTAACACTAAATCACTTGTGAGTGTCTGTTTCAGTTACTGGCTCTTTTAATTGTTTGAACTGTAGGGACAGTAAACACTTACAAGCGATTACCCTACACTCATAGATTCAGTATTCTGGGGTCATAGCCCTGTCTACAGTTTGGTTAGTTCTGTTGCTACTGATGCTTACAGCATTGACAACGGTCTTGAACACGGTACTCCACAGATACATGAACACGGTACTCCACAGATACACTAATCCACTCACTCCACACTATGCAGTTCCACAGTTACAATCTCTCTTCACTCTGACATCCACTCTGACTCGCCCTGGCGCGACTGTCTCTCTGTGTCTCTCTCTCTCTCTCTCTCTCTTGCTGTCCGCTGGCCTTGTATGCTGCTTATTCCATGTCTCGAACTTTCTTCGCTCTTCCAATCAGTCCTTGATATACCTTTCTTGAATTTTCTGTCTCTTTCTTGTACAGGAAAGGTCTACCATACAGGCAGCCTTGACTCAGAAGCTTCGCGGGTTGCCACACTACTAGGCGTTTTTGCCCCCTGTTACAATACATTTATATTTTTTTGGTTTATAAACTCTTGAATCCATGAAGATTCACAGTTTTCTCCACAGATGGCATTACTGGTGTTAAGAGTTTAAATACATGTGTTCTGGATTTTTTTTGACATGTATGTTGTCTGATCAGTTTGAGTTCAGGGCTCTTTTTATGGTTTTTAATTTGTAGATTGGTCCAGGTTTTATTTTTGAGCCATGTAGTTAATTTTTCAGTAGGCATTTTCCTGTTACTACCCTTGGACGAGATCTGTTCTCAGGTGTCTATCTTAACAAGTTACTGTTTCTTTGGTGTGCTGTGGTTGAGAATGACTCAGTCTTAAGGGGTCCATCAGGTTAGGCACTTCATTCCATGAAATTGGTAACACAGCCATATCTGAAACATCCTGCTTCTTTAAAAAATTAGATAACTGTTGAAGTCCCAAAAAAGAAGAATGTGTCAGTGAACTTCAGTCATGCTCTGTTCTCTCTTTTGGATTTCTTGGTCCTTGAAAATGGGACTGTTGGTTTGTCCCAAAACGGCAGTAAGGAATTACCGGTCTGCGCTGTGTAACATCTCTTAAGAGCACAGATCTCACATGATTTGGTGATGCAGGCCATGGTTTGACTCCATTTGGTACAGTTCTGAGGGATCTGGTTTGACCCTGCCCGATTCAGTGCTTCATAGGTGAATTTAAGGTGACCTCACATTTTTAAGCACCAAATTTGAGGAAAACCCCTTATTTTGCATTCGAGTAAATATGCAAGTTTCAAAATGGACCACAGTAGCACATTTTATACGGACAACAGAATATCAAAAGTTACTGTCTTGTGACGTGACAGCCATAATTTGGTAGAAATTTATATTATGTAGGAACATGCTGCCCTTTTCTTATAGCCTGAAGATGGAAGCAGCTGGTTCATTTACACCTTTATGCAGCAGTGTTTTTTATATTGTGTTAATTTTTCACTGCTACACCTCACTCCCCCCCCCCATTAAATAGGTATAAGTCAACATTCTGTATATACTTCAATGTAACTGGTTACAGGAACAGTTGTAACACTGCTAAGATTATGTACACGCTGTAACCAACCATCTGAAATAAAACCA
>Ga0209629_10002433_pt1 | contig 12675 bp, 8 predicted proteins | sample TergutCu122P5_FD_187286 | JGI IMG/M metagenome (GOLD analysis project Ga0209629, IMG submission 187286) | Cubitermes ugandensis P5 segment gut microbial communities from Kakamega Forest, Kenya - Cu122 P5 (SPAdes) (version 2) | ecosystem: Host-associated > Arthropoda: Insects > Digestive system >... | reverse complement strand
TTCTAATTGCTTTTTTTTTTTATTTATTCTAAAAATAATGGAGCTATGCGATGATTTTCCCCAAAATATAATTCCATAGCTCATAACCAAGTAAAAAAAAGTAATAATAAACCACTGTTAATGACGAGGCAGACATGTATGTTTTGGCATTTCTAATTGTATAACAGGCCTTACTTAACTTTTTCATAAATAAATCAATATGTTTATTCCAAGACAAAGTATTATTCATTGTCACCCCCAGGAATTTTGTGTGATAAAATTATCATTAAAACCTATTTTTAAGTTAATTGACATATTTCTCTTAGTTGTAAAGTGTACATAATTTGTTTTATTAAAGTTTAAAGATAAATGGTTTGCTCTCAGCCATTTATTTAAAGTTGTAAAAACTATGCAAATGTTTTTGTTAAAATCTATTAGATTAGAGTGAGCAAATAAGATACTAGTATCATAAGCAAAAGTTATAGGTGCTGAAGTTTTATTTATAATCTTGGGTAAGTCATTTATATATAAAAGAAAAAGTAGAGGTCCCAAAATAGAACCTTGTGGGACTTCATGTCTTACTTTAGCCCAATTTGAAACTTTATTACTATTCTTGCTGCCATTATATATTTCTGTTTTACAATATCTGTTACCCAGATAAGATTGATACAGTTGAAAATCCTTGCCTCTAATTCCATAAAATTTCAGTTTAATTAATAGAATATCATGATTAAACACAATCAAATGCCTTCTCTAAATCACAAAAAATCCTTCCTACCAGTAGTTTATTGTTCATAGCATTTTAAATCTCAGTTGTTAGTTTATAAATTGCATTATCAGTCCTCAACCCTAATCTGAAACCATACTGTTCAGTGCTTAATATGTTGTAATTGGTGAGGTGTTTTAAAATCCTCTGCATTACCGTTTCAAATATTTTTGAAAATGATGTTAAGAGTGATACAGGTCTACAGTTAGCACTTCACTCCTATCATCATTTTTATGTAGTGGTTTTATTATTGCGTATTTTAATCTGTCAGGGAATACACCCCAAAACACCATTTCATTACATATGTAATTTATTGGAGAACTTATAAAAGGGCAGCTTATTTTTAGGATCTTTGAAGATATCTTGTCGTACCCCTAGATTTTTTTGTTTTGAGGGATTTTATAATTCGTTCAATTTATTTTGGTGTTGTGCATTTATATTCCATACTTTTATAATTAGCTTTTACTTAACTAAGGTTTAGTAAAAGCTTGTTCCATGAAATAGGTATGACTATCCATATTATCATTATCATCATTAATAATATTATTTTTACTTTTTCTTTCAACATTTTTTCTGTGATAGCAATAAAATACTCATTAAAAGTTTCAGCAATTTTTTGTTGATCCGTGATTTTTCTACCTTCAGCTTTTAGAGCTTGTATTTTACTTCTTTATTTAATTTTTCCACATTCTTTATTTCTAATACCCCATGTGGTTTTAACTTTATTATGGGAGTTTAGAATTAATTTGTCATGTTCAATTATAGACAATATATAAACTGGAAGAAGCCTGTTGATAAAATTTTACCTAAACTGAGTAGTGCATGCTTTGTTGTTAGATCTAATACTCTTATAGTAACATGTCCACTCTTAAAATGGTTTGTTTTGCATATTTTCATGCTACAATGGAATATGGTATTATATTTTGGGGAAAGTTGATAGATAGCAAAAAAGTCTTCCTACAATAGAAAAGGATAATTAGAAGCATTACTGGTTACCTTTATTTTGGAGATCAGAATTATTAACTTTGTCTTTGCTATACATACTTTCCCAGATGAAGTAATCACAGAACTTGGAAATTTATACATTTAATTCCACAATTCATGGTTTTAATACAAGAAATAAATTACATAAACTATCAACCACTGTTACAATATTCCAGAAAGGGGCATATGATGATAGCATACAAATCTTCAAGAAATTGCCTGAATATATTGCTGAGTTGGTTCTTAAGGCAAAACTGTTTTATATCAAATTTGTAGAAGTATTTAACAGACAGTGCTTTCTACTCTGTTGAAGACTACATGAACTCTTAATATTCTAATTTGATGTGAGGCCTGATTGGGGTTTTTAATTTTCTATTAATTAATTAATGATCACTGTTAGTGTTTTATACCAAATATTTTTACTGCTTTTTAATATTGTATTATTTTTATGTATGATGTTTTTTACCATATTTGTCCTCGTGTGAAGCTTCTTTATTGTGTGACTATTGATTGTCTTCAATCAGATTTATTCTTGTGACTTGTTTTATATCCTGATGAAAGTGAAATCTGTGTATGTATGTATGTATGTATGTATGTATGTATATATGTATATATGTATGGATGTACTTGTATGAACATTCGTCAGTACATCATGCTTGGAGTGTCATGTGTCACATGCCTAGAACCAATATGCATATAAATTTTTGATGTAATTGTTCATAATCTTACACAGTTTGCTTTTCTTAAAGGTCTGGTTCATGGAAACTATACTCTGGAAGGAATATTAGTTTTTCTTCGACATGGTGACCGAGGACCACTTGCCCATGTTAGAAATATCTCCAGCGTCAACTGTGCAGGAGATCTTTTTAACTCAGATAATTTTGATTCTGATGTAAATTTTCGTTCATATGAATATTTTCTTCAAAATCTCACAGCATCAGGTAAATTGTCAAACTTTCTGTCCCAGTTTTTGGGTCCTTTTCATGGTTTTCCTTTGGTTCCTCCTAGTTCAGGGGAATGTCAGCTGGGGCAGTTGACACCGGTTGGAGTTTCTCAGCATCTTAAAACAGGCCAGATTTTGAGGATTGCTTATGGAGATAAGTTAGGTGTTGGAAATGGCTCCATTTCAGCTGGTGATATAGCTGTGTATAGCACACGGTATAGACGGACATTCCAGAGTGCTCTGTCATTCCTTTTTGCTTTCCTTTCCTCTGAGGATTTTCAGAAGGTAACGTTGCAGGACAGTCAAAGTATAGCATTCTGTTTTAATGATTGTGCTTGTCCATCAGCAGAGAAATATAGACACCGATTCTCAACAGAGAGTTCAGAACATTTCCGTTCACACCCAGCTGTGGTCAAACTTGTAAGTACAGTTGCTGAAATTGTTTTTGAAATGCCTGATCCCACTCACACTTCTGACCCTATTGCACTGAGGGATGCTCTGTTAACTTATGTGTGCCATGGGGCCCAGTTACCTTGCATTGATGGGTTGTCAATAAATAAATCACCACAAGAAGCTTGTGTCCGCATGGAGCAGGTCACTGGATTGTTTGCATATACAGAATGGGAAGCTCGCCAGTATGTGAAGAGCAGCAATCTGAAGAGATACTGTTTGCTCCGGGCATATGGTCTTATGCGTGACATTGTGTCCCACATGCTTCGCATCATCTCTGAGAGAAAACCAAAGCTTATTTTATATTCTGGTCATGACAGAACCCTTCAGTACCTGACTACTGCCCTCGGTGTTGTATCAGAAATGACGACAGTTCCGCACTATGCTTCTCGACTTGTTCTTGAGGTATATAAGAATAGGGGGCAACAGGTCACCTCCAACCAGCCAAAAGATGGCCCTGTTGCAAGGGATTTTTTCTTTCGTCTTGTTTTCAATGGTAGAGATCTCACAAACCACATTCATTTTTGTAAAGGTGCAATTATTGTTTTAATGCATCAGTTGAATAAATACAACATCACTGAAATTAATCATAATGCTACAAATTCACAGTCATGGACCAAGAAACAGTCACCTGTTTATCTTTGCCCTATTGAGTCCATTATTCGTTTTCTACATGATGATTACTTCCTTAGCTTTAATGCAACAAATTTCAAAGATGCATGTGCAATTCACAGTTAAAATTTGACGGTAAATACATGGTTCAGAGTTGTGGTGCATTAGTGTTTGTCCTCTCCGTATCTTATTTTTGTTTTAGTTTTGCCATTAATAATACATTTGTTATATGAAAAATTTCATAAATAATTATATTCTTAGTGAGTATATGATACATATATAACCACATTTCCTTCTAATTATATCTGTGTGTGTTGTCCTTCCATTGATGTACACAGTACATTCATTACTGAAATTTTTGAGACAGAAGATCTAATTTCCTGATTATTCATAATGTAAGTTCACAATTCCCATACTTTCTACGTATCAAAAAATTCACAACTGGAAATTAAATGCAATGGGATTTATCTCTTTGGAAGGTGGAAATTCTGACCTTTCGACTTATTAACACTTTAGAACTATCCTACGTGTATCTTGATGGATTTTGCTCATCATGTAATGCAATAAAATGTTAGTCTTTATAGCTACCAAGCCTTCTTGGTCTGTGCATCGCTATTTCAGTATTATAAGAAATGAATGGTTGTAAAAGTTCCTTATCATTCTTTGGCAGTGATTTATCTATTTTATTTATTTTATGTGTTATTAAAATATTTCCTCATATTGAGGTTTTAATAGCTTCATAGAAAAGTAATAGTAATCAGTGGTTGTAACAGTGTTATTTTTCCTATAAAAACACAACTGTTTTTGAACACGCACCCCATCTCAGAACTGTTACTGCCATCTGGTAGGGACTTTTCATAAAAAGTACCTGTAGCAGGGAAGAAGAGTAAATTACAGGAATACTATTTTGAGATGAGTGAGCTGGGTAGCATAGTCGGTATAGCAACTGCCTACGGGCTGGACGGTCCGGGGATCGAATCCCGGCGGGGGCGAGATTTTCCACACCTGTCCAGACCGGCCCTGAGGCCCACCCAGCCTCCTGTACAATGGGTCCCGGGTCTTTCCCGAGGGTAAGGTGTGGTAAGGGCATGACGCTGACTCCTCACCCCCTTCTAGTGCTGAGGTCACAAATAGAGTACATCAATTCCTCTACTCTCCCTAAGGGCCTTCGTGGCCTATGAAAGGGTGAAACCTACCTATTTTGAGTTGATACAAAAAATGAGTTTCTATATGGCGTGTTTGTGCTTGTGTCAGGTTTGCCAATTTGTTCAGTGTCAGTTGTTCTTGACGGTACCATCACCATCCTGGCAGACGTCTGCTTCCATTAAAATATTAAATTACAGTTTGTCAGGAGACTTTTTATCTGCTTCCATGAGATTTTACCTCATGCTGACAAAGAAATATAAATGAATAAATATTGAAACCCAAGAGAAGAAATTTGCTGTGACGCTGCACTGCACAACCTTTTTATGTCCATTACCAATAGAATATCAAGAACTGAATGTACTGGAGAGGTTTATTTGGAAAAATCAGTTAATCACACTTACATTGTATTTCACAGATTCACCAATAAACATTACAGGGTATGAGGTTCTCATGTCACTGCTGATGATAGATTCAAGTCTGTTGGGGTATGACAGCATTATGATTGGTAAACAGGCTACTTGGACTTAGAAGATGGAAGCTGCAAGCTCCTCCAACATGTACTAACTGTTTGCCATTCAATGCACATCATATCCCAGGAAACTTGATCCAGATCAGCATGGCTGCTGACACAAATGTTGTTTCTTATCTCAGAAAAGCTTCCATAATCAAATTTTTTAAAAATGTGTACTGTCCTTTCATTCTAAATATTTCAGATGAGGTCCTTAAACTAACTCTACCCATCCCACTCTTAAATAGAGCATTGCCCATGGACACACCAAATTAGCCAAAGATACTTGGGGACACACCTTACATTTAATGGACAAGTGTCTGTCCCATCCACACTGTCCTTAATAAAAGAGACCAAAGAGGAATGTGTCGCAGCACAGACAGGCAGAAACAACCAATAATCAGTGCATAATATAGAGCAGTGTTACCACATATTTCTGAATGAAAGAAAGTTCTCCAGTCATTACAATATGTCTCAACACTTCTGGAATCTCATGGCACACACTGATTTGCCACACCATGTACACTGCAATATATTGATGTGACATGTTGTACACATAAAGACATTTCATGATTATTAATGCTAATGAAGAATAAACATACATTTTTGCTACCAATGATGAAGTGTACAATGTCTTTATTTTCTTATATTTGGGCATACTTTAGTAGTCAATTGTACAATATGCACAATACATAAAGTATTTGATTAGTGCATGAAGTCCTTTTATAAACTGTTAAGTCTGTTATGCAGTAATACCATACTTGACAAATGTTCACAGGGTTTCATGTAAAGTTGTTATGCATATTTAACATGGACAGAAACTGAAGGTATTACCTTTTACAAGGGTTACAAAGATTACATTTCAAGGAAAGTGTTTTGAGTTCTTTTATGTGTACAAATGCACAAACCAAAGAAAACTGACATTCCACACTATCACGAACATGCCTGAGAGATGATCAAAGATATTATTTTTTAATAACTATAATGTACATTCTGATAGCTTTATTGCCTTCTGAAATAGAAATTAAAGGTTGTTTTTCTACGTAATATGTGTATAGTACCACAGACGTTGTTGTTATAGTCGACAGTATTATTAAAAAAATTAATGAACACTTAACTTTATGAACATATGTCTGAATGTTAAGCAAAATGTAATTTTCTGCAAGAGACTAGTCCTTTGGCTTTGCCTGTTTAATAGTAACCAAACTTAAATTACTTCTCCTTCTTATATAGACACTCAAGATTTGGTAGTATGTTTTCTAATTGTTAGAAAAGAAACATCACCAAGAATTTTATGAAAGTTTAAGAAAACAATATAATAATTAGGTCCATTGTTCCTTTAGGAACATAGATTGTCTATGAGTTCTTTCCACGTCTGTCTATCAGCTGCCAGGAACGTTAGTTCATTCCAGCTTCTACCCACTTCTTTGATGACTGATCTTCTCCAGTTATTCTTAGGTCTTCCTCTCTTTCTACTTCCTTGAGGGTTCCATAGTAGGGCAGCTTTTGGTATTTCCCCATCCTCTTTTCTTAGTGTGTGGCCAATCCATCTACATTTTCTTTTTCCAATTTCTAAATTTATATCTTCTTGGCCTGTTACTCTCCATAAATCTTTATTAGAGATGACGTTTGGTCACCATATTCTTAAAATGTACCTTAGGCATCTGTTAACGAAAGTTTGTATCTTACATCGAATTTCACTTGTAACAAGCCATGTTTCACATCCGTACAAACGTACTGATTTCACACAGGCATTGAATATCTTCATCTTAGTATCTTTTTGTATCAATGTAGATAGCCACACTTTTCTCAGTTTAGAGAATGATCCTCTGGCCTTCTGAATTCTCACATGAACATCTGTATTGGCTCCGCCATCTTCCGCCACCACACTACCCAAATAACAAAAGCCTGATGATCTTGTAATATTCTCTCCATTTAATCTAAGCCCTTGGTTTATTACTGTTTACCCTTATTTCTTCTGTCTTTAAGGGATTAATTTCGGGTCCTACTTTCTTAGATTCCTCCCAGAGATCATCCAGTTTCTTTTGAAAGTTTAAGAAAATCAAGGAGATTATTCACCAGGAAGGTTGTAAGACTCCTGCATGAGTAATTCCTCATACAAGAGGAAATGTAACTGAAACTTTAAATATTTCTTTGTATTCCCTTCAGGTAAATGCTGGGATATTACTTTAAAATGGGACAATTTTGTCATGTTGGTTTCAACATATATCTCATCCCCACTTTATATAACATTAGACCAAAAAACCACACATAAAGAAAAAAGAAATTTACATACATTTGTTTATAGCAGCAAAGGAGTGTCAGTAAACATGAAATAATTAAGATGTTTAAAAAAGATTGACTGAAACCTTGATCTTACAGTGGACATCCACATGTACTCAATGAGGCTAAACTTCCTTTTGCCTATTAATATTTCTGTCACGGAAAAACTTGTAAACCAAAACCAAACAGAGGAACTTCTATCACATCTGATGAAAAAGTTCCCATCGGGTGATTAGTACTTGGATCCTTGCTTTGCTGACTGCTGTATTGTATTTGTTTGTTTCATATTTTGACTAAGTGTTACAATATAACCCCAAATTACTTCCAAGGAGTTGCTGTTGTTTTGTTTTATGATTGTGAAATCTGGTTTGCGTATAAGTTATGTACACTGCTGTAAGTCTGAAGACATACCTAGACAGTACTACACATTAGCTTGCATGAATCCAGATTACTTTTGTTTTTGGATGTGTAGTACTGAATGTCTGCAGAACACATTGGTCCTCCTTTCACACCAGTAAAGACAAAGTAAGACAACAACCTTAATGTATCCAGGCAGCTAGATAACTTCCCAACAAGCCAACATTTGCAGTCTAGGAATTGCAAGTGTTAAACATTATACTCCCTAAAAATGGTTTGATCTGAAAATTTAACACAAACCATTGCATGTCTGATTTTTGTATAATACAGGTAAAATGCTAATTTACTCTACCTAAAAAGTTTTAATTCATTTCAATGCAAAATTGGAATGTACTACTATATTGAAAGCTGCTTACTTTATATTTCGAGGAAAACATTCCATTATTGAAATGAAACTTGTAATTAACAAAACATATGATGATGCTTGCCATTTATGATGTTATATAAAACCTGGTACTGGCCATCAAACATTGCAACCAGCATTGATTGTTTAAGCTTATTGTCCAGTTTGATACATCATATGATGCAACCATTAAACAAAGTGTGAATTAATATAATTAAAAACAGTACTGGAACTAATTCTATTCTATGTTTTAATTGCATACATTGCTGATGTATGACTCCCTGTTTATATCCCCAGTTGTGCTCAAATAGAAACAAATTATTCATGCTCCTACACATACTGGATATTTTTAAAGCATGTACAAACATCAGATATGGTAAGTATTGTGACAGTCGTGTGCTTTGTTGGATGCAGTCCAAAACTGTTTTAATTTTGAAAGTGCTGCTAGTATGGCTAGTCAGTAGTTTTACAATAAGTATCAGTTGTTTCATCACTATGTCTTTTCAACATTGTAATATATGTGAAAGTGTGGTACAATAGTTTTAATGAAGAACAATTACTGAACATGACAGTATTGCAATGACTTTGTTCGATACAAATGATCTCAAATTAGGGTAGTAATGATAATAGTTAGGATTGTAGTGTTTAATCTTAATAAAAGATAAATACATGAATTGTATATGTGTATTTATGATGATTTGTGATGAACTGTGCATACATTTGAGTTATATATCAATGTATGCTGATAATGAATTTTAGTATGTTGTGAAATAAATGTGTGATTTAAGATTTTTTGCATGTCCTTAATAATGCCCAACCCTGGTATTGTGCAGTGGCATCTGTACGTACAACATGCCATAATAGAAACTTGAATTTGTAGGCTTCTTTACAAATTGTTAGAATAAATATTACTTGTTGATGATGGTTCTGTGGAGTGTTAAATAAAAAAAGTGAAATTCAAGATCATGATATGCAAGATCTGAATTTAAGAATAGTACAAGATAAATGGGTGAAATTGAGGGCAGTGGCAGCAGGGGGTGGTGGTACAGACTTACATGAGGCCTGGATAACAGGATTTCTTGGCCAGCATAAAAATGAAATGGAAAATAAGCAACTTTTAGGGTCAAAAAGGATTAGGTAGAGAGATCACATATAGAAACAAAATAGGAAATGAGTTCGTACAGATGGGAAATGAGCACCTCTTACAGAATGAACATTTTTTCAGACACACCACACGATGGTAATGCCAATGAACAATGAATATTTACAAAACACTGTAGATTGAATGCTCGCAACATTCCGAAACAGAATATGTCAGGTATTACATTGTAATGAAGATGATGTTAATGGCCAAAATAGGGGACCTGCAGATTACTGCCATCCCCAGATATGACAGGGGCCTGATATTCTTCACAGTGACAAATGCTGACTCTGGATGGAGAAAACTGCATAATGAGGAGCTTCATGGTGTGCATTCCTCACCAAATATTATTTGCATGACCAAATGAAGGATGATAAGATGAGCAGGGCATGTGGCATACTTAGGAGAGAAGAGAAATGCATACAGGGATTTGGTGGGGGAACCTGAAGGAAATGTATCACTTGGAGGAGCTCAGCATAGATATGTGTATAATATTAAAATTGATCTTATAGAAAGACTGGGAGGGCATGGGTTGGATTAATATGGTTTAGGATAGGGGCAAAAATGTGGCAATGAACCTTCAAGTTGCACAAAATATGGGGAATTTCTTGACTAGCTGAGGAAAAATTAGCCTCACAATAAGGAATCTGCTGCATGGAGTAAATGAGTTCGATTCTGTCAAAGGTTTGAAGAAATTACACTGAAAAATTTACACAGGATGTGGCCAGTCCTAAAACACACACATTTTGAAGCCTGTACGTTAGATTCAGATTTGTTCTAAAAACATTCAGAAAGAGGATGTGCCAGGTATTCCTTACAACATTGTGATGAAGATGATGTTAATGGCCAAAAGAAGGGACCTACAGATTACTGCCATCCCCAGTTATGACGGGCCTGATATTCTTCACAATGACAAATGCTGACTCTGGATGGAGAAAACTGCATAATGAGGAGCTTCATGATGTGCATTCCTACACCACCAAATATCATACTGAAACAAACAACACTAAACTTGCAAGTAAAACTAAATATCCACAATTTGCACAGACTAAAAGCAAAGCTAATGTCAAATAATAAATCACATACATATATATATATGTATATATATTTCTATTTGAAAATAAGGCAAGCCTATGTACAATTCAAATATAGGCAAAATAATATTCAGCAGTGAGAATACTGTACCAACACCCTGAATAAGATTATATCAGTGAATTCTGCTTCATAGTTTTGTTTCATTTACATACTTGCAAAGCTATCTGTAAACAGGTCTGGAAAAGATAATATGGCACATTTGGGCAGTTCTTCACCCAGTTCCTTGAGTATATACAAAAGTGACACATCAACAACAAATTTCACCTTTCATACACATAAACTGAGCCTGAAGAGATGTTAATTAAACAAATGTGTTCAGTACACAATCAAACGTCCCTTAAAATATCCAAGGTGAACTTTATGCATGTTTCAGTTTGAAGAAGACTAGAAAATTCATATTCTGTTGAATGAAATGTTCCATCTGAACATAAGAATGGCAATGAACATATACCTGCAGGTTGGAAAACTTGATTTCTTATGTGTGTAACTGTAATCCATGAGTAATCACAAGTACATTACAATTTTTCTCATTTAAAATATACTAGTAGTATTTATCAACACAGCAACTGCACAGAGTGATTGAGGTACCAAGTAGTTTCCACCTCAAAGATCTCACTTGCTGTCACACTGTATTAGTCTATATTACATGTGTATATGCACATTTTCTATAATTGAATTGTTTAACAATTCATACTCTTCTTATAGCATGTTCACAATGTACATGACTTACTCATATGCACTTTTGTTTCTATTTTTCATGTTGTTCCTGTATGTCATACAGTAATATCTCATTTATCTGTCATGAGTAATTACCTGTAAATTACAGACTAATGCCACAGAGTACATTACCTGCATTACTTCTGGGTAAACTTAAAACTGCTTACATAAATGGCATGTACAATATTTTAATCACTTTATATAACATTATGAGACACAGTATTGCATTTCTTGAAACCTTTTAATGCAACATTTTATGGTTTTATATTCTCATGTTTTAAGTTTTTGTATCACAGATTAATCTACTATATTGTATGTTATTATTGATATATTAAAAACTTAGCATTTTATACTTAGATACCTTTATAAAAGCCCTTTATCATAATTTCAGAATGAAAACAGATAATACAAAAACTGCGTATACAAACTGTCTTTCTGATGATGAACCCATGAGGTTCGAAACATGTAGAAGATGTAAAAATTGAAATAAAGGTTTAATTTGAAAAGTATGTACTTTGTTGGTTTATGTTGCATAATTGTGTTGTTACTGTTCAGAAATTGAAAGGTGACTTTAAGCTCTTTTTATTTCAGCAATCACACAAACATATTACCCATAAAACAACTGTTAAAGGAGTGACACAAAAACACAATTTTGGAGCTGTAACAACATATCTAGTTACAAAACTTTACTGATATGAGATATAAGAAGAAACTGAAAGCGTAACTCATAAGAGTATAGCTCATGGTAGACATTTAAGAGAATAATTTCAGTTACTCATATTGAGGAAGACATATACACACACACATACATACTCGTATGTATACATATATCCTGTTTTCTTTCACCTGGCCAATACAAGTACCTATATAAATGCTTCTGAGTGGTCCTAATATATACCATAAAAATAATACCTTCAGTTTCTTTGGACTGTTTAAGCCACAGTATTTCATTATAATATTCAAAGGCAAATAAAATACAGTGAAACTCAGTTATAACATCATGAAAGGGACTGAATGTTTTGTGTCATCATAACCAAGTGTTTTTCTGACTGACAAGTATAATGTTATGGTTAACAGTGAGAAATTAATTGGTATCTCAGAATATTTGACACTATAGACAAGGTGTCACATAAACTGATGTCATTATAATTGGGTTCATCTGTATGCAAATCAGAATACCAAAAATGGAAGAAGCACAAGTGTAAACACACACTTACTCTGTGGCCTTAGTCCGCGAGCGAACTATACCGACAGAGCGGCCGCCGCCGGTCGGCGAAGTTAGTGCCAACTT
>Ga0209629_10002432_pt1 | contig 12675 bp, 13 predicted proteins | sample TergutCu122P5_FD_187286 | JGI IMG/M metagenome (GOLD analysis project Ga0209629, IMG submission 187286) | Cubitermes ugandensis P5 segment gut microbial communities from Kakamega Forest, Kenya - Cu122 P5 (SPAdes) (version 2) | ecosystem: Host-associated > Arthropoda: Insects > Digestive system... | reverse complement strand
AGCTGAGGAGCGGAGCGAGGAAGCGGTACGTTAGCCCGAAAAAAATGCAAAATCACCCAAATACCGAAGAAATTTTTTCTCCCGCAAGCCAATGCGACCGAAGGGAGCAAAACAGAAGGAATCGCGAAGCGCTGCCGCCGGAGGCGGCGCAAAATAAATGTGATTTTCCGGGAAAATCACTCCATTCGTAACCCCCTCATAGTATGTTATAATTTAAAGAATATGAAGAAGATAAAAATCGGCGTTATAGGCGCGGGCAAAATGGGGTCCTTCCATACCAAAACCCTGTCCAAAATGGAAGGCATGGAACTCGTCGGCGTGGCCGACCCGGACATGCTGCGGGCCCAAACCCTCGCCTGGGAATACAACTGCACGCCTTACCAAAACTATGAAAGCCTTGTGCCGCTTGTGGAAGCCGTCGTCGTGGCGGCACCGACCCCTCTTCACCACAAAGTAGGCATGTTCTGCCTTGAACACGGCGTGCACACTCTGATGGAAAAACCCATAGCCTCAAACATGTCCCAGGCCAAAGAACTCATAGAACTGGCCAAAAAGAAAAACGTCATTTTCCAGATAGGCCACGTGGAGCGTTTTAACCCCGCCGTGGTGGAAGCTTTCAAATATATAAAAAACCCCCGTTTCGTACAAATAAACCGCCTGGGCCCCTATGACCCGCGCATGGCGGCCGTCGGGGTGGTTTTGGATTTGATGATTCATGACATTGATTTGCTGCTGACCATGATAAATTCCCCGGTCAAAGACATTGAGGCGATAGGAGTCAGCGTTTTTTCCGACAACGAGGACATTGCCAACGTGCGTTTCCATTTTGAAAACGGGGCTATCGCGGACGTAACCGCCAGCCGCGCCAGTTTTGAGCGCGCGCGGTACATGCATTTGTACCAGGAAGACGCTTATATTTCCGTGGATTTCATGAACGCCGGCATAAAACTTTATAAGAAAGAAAAAGCGGTCGTAAACGACATGAAAGACATTTCCGTCGTCTATCCGCAGATAAACAAACAAATGCCGATAACGTCTGAACTTCTGTATTTCAAAGACTGCATTTTAAATTCCAAAACGCCCGCCCCCAGCGGCGAGCGCGGCGGAATGGCGTTGGAAATCGCCATGCTTATCGAAGAAAAAATCACGCGTTATGATTTACCCAAAGGCGCAAAAACCGGCCCGGCCGCCGCGCCCGGCGCGGTCAAAGCGGTTGTGGACGTGGCCCGCGCGGCAAAAATAGTCATGGGCGAGGCGTTCGGCAGCCTTAAAGGCAAAGGGCGGTAAAATATGCCCACAATATTACCCACCAGTAAAAACATCCTAATAGTCGCCGGCGATTTGAGCGGGGATTTGCACGCCTCAAACCTCGTCCGCGAAATGAAAAAACTTAAACCGGATTTGGTTATAACCGCCATAGGCGGCAAAAACATGCAAAGCGCGGCGGACAATTTTTTGTTTGATTTGGTGTCCAAAAGCGCGAGCGGTTTTGTGGCCCCGCTGGTCAAACTGCCGCTGTGGATAAAACTGCTGGGCACGGTGCGGGAATATCTTGACACGCAGCACCCCGCGGCCGTGATTGTCGTTGATTTTTACGGTTTTAATTCGCAAGTCCTCGGCATGGCAAAGCACCGCAATATCCCGGCGTATTATTACGTAACGCCGCAGGTGTGGGCCAGCCGCCGGTACCGCGCCAAAAGCATAGCGGCAAACACCAAAAAAGCCATAACAATTTTCCCTTTTGAGCCGGAATTCCACGCCAAATACGGCGGCAACGCCGTCTTCCTCGGCAATCCGCTTTTGGATATTATGCCTTTGCCAAAAGAGCACGTTTTCGACGGCACTTTCCGCCTGGGCATGCTGCCCGGCAGCCGGCGGGGGGAATTGGAAAAGCACGTAAAACTTTTTTATAAAACTTATAAAGAGGTGGCAAAAGTTTTCCCGGGGACAAAAGGGTATATGTTCTGCGTGCCGGGTTTTGACGACGAATTTTATTATTCTTTAACCGGCGGAAAAGACGCAAACGTCACCCTCGTGCGCGAAACGGATTACAAACAGCGGGCGGACATGGATTTTTTAATCACGTGTTCCGGCACGGCGACGCTTGAAAACGCGCTGCTGGGAATTCCGATGCTGGTGGCCTACAAAATGTCCGCCGCCACGTACCACATTGCAAAAGCGATTATAAAAGTGGGCTACATTTCGCTGGTAAACATTTTATCCGGCCGCGAGGTGGTAAAAGAATTTATCCAAAACGCCGCGACGGTAAAAAACCTGGCGGGCGAAGTGATGTCTTTTTTCCAAAGCCCCGCCAAAATGAAAAAAACGCGCGAAGAGTTATTAAAAATCCGCCAGTCCGTGGGCGAGCCGGGAGTTGCCAAACGCGCCGCGCAGTTAATAGTAGGCGAAGTTTTTCACGAGTGATTTACAGCGGCGTGATTTTTCTAAAAAATCACACTTATTTCACAACGCCTGCGGCTGAGGCGCTCCGCGTTTGTTTACCGTTTCGCTCCCTGCGGTCGCTTGGCCGGGGGAGAAAAAATTCCTTCGGATTTTGAGCGCTTTTTTATTTTTCCGGCCCTCGCCGTACGCTTCGCCTTAAGTACTTGGTCGGGCCGGAAAAATAAAAAATCATCTCAAAATCCTGTGAAATTTTTTTTGACAGACTGCGGGTGAAGGCAAAGGCCCGACACGGCAACCGCTTTTTTATATGAACAAAGAAGAAATGCTTGAGAAGTTTAAAGCCTATAACCCCAACCAGGATATTTCCGTCTTGGAGCGCGCGTACGACTTCGGCGCAAAAGCCCACGAAACCCAGCTGCGCGCTTCGGGCGCGCCCTACTTTGAAAACCACTGCATGGCCGTTGCCGAAATTCTTCTTGACCACAAACTGGACATAGAAACCGTCTCCGCCGGCCTCCTGCACGATATTCTTGAAGACACAAAATACACCGTCGCTGATTTGGAAAAAAACTTCGGCAGAACAATAACCCACATGGTGCAGGGCGTCACTAAAATAAGCAATCTCAAATTCACTTCGTCCGACGAGGAAACCGTTGAAAACTGGCGCAAAATGCTTGTGGCCGTGGCGGAGGACGTGCGCGTGATTTTGGTCAAACTGGCGGACCGCACGCACAATATGCGCACGCTGGAATTTTTGCCGGACCCTGATTTGCGCAAAAGAAAAGCCACGGAAACTTTAAATCTTTACGCCCCGCTGGCCCAGAGGCTGGGCATGTTCAGCGTGAAAACCGAACTTGAAGATTTGTCTTTCAAATATTTATATCCGGAAGAATACCACAAACTGGTCGACCAGGTTGAAAAAAGAACAAAAGACCGGGAGGCCGCTCTTTCGTCCTTCCGCGCCAAACTTACGGAAATTCTGACTAAAGAAGGCATATCTTTCCGCCTCCTTTCGCGGGCGAAAAATTATTATTCCATTTTCCGCAAAATGCAAAAGCAGGATTTGACTTTTATGCAAATCCAGGATTCCCTCGGCGTGAGAATAATCACGCAGACCGTGGCGGACTGCTACCGCGCGCTGGGCATTGTGCATTCAAGTTTCCGCCCGATAGCCGGCTCTTTCACCGATTATATAGCAATGCCCAAGCAGAACATGTACCAAAGCATTCACACGACGGTGGTTTGGGAAACCGGCGACATTGTGGAGATACAAATCCGCACCGAGGAAATGCACCGGGTATGCGAGTACGGCATCGCGGCGCACTGGAGATACAAAACCGGCGCTAACAAATCCGACAAAAATTTTGACGAAAAAATTAACTGGCTCCGCCAGTGGATTGAGTGGCAGCAGGATTTGACCGCGCCGCGGGAATTTTTGGAAAGTTTTAAAACCGACATAGCGCTCCAGCAGGTTTTTGTGTTTACGCCTAAGGCGGAAGTAAAAAGTCTGCCCGAAGGTTCCACGCCGATAGATTTTGCCTACTCCATTCACACGCACATAGGGGACAAATACTGGGGCGCGAAAGTCAACAACAAAATGGTGCGCATGGATTACGTTTTTAAGACGGGCGACATTTGCGAGATAATCACAAGAAACGGTTCCGGCCCGAAGCACGACTGGCTGGAGTTTGCCAAAACGTCCCACGCCAGAAGCCGCATAAAACACGTGCTGAGAGAGCAGGGGTTGGACTAAAGTTTTTATTCTCCCAGAGTGGGAGAACGAAATACAACGCCTTTCCCCTCGCCCGCAAGGGGAGAGGGGAAAGTAATTTATGAGCGATAAAAATTGTTGGAAGTGTAAAAGACCTGTTGACGAACAAGACAACTTCTGCCGCTGGTGCGGCATGGGGCAGAACGGCCGCGCGCCGTGGTACTATAAACACTGGGGCATAATTTTGGTAATGCTGATGGTGGGCCCGTTCGCGCTGATAAACGTCTTCCTCTCCCCGCTGCTGTCCAAAAAATCAAAACTGGTTTACACAATAATAATACTGGTTTTCACGGCGTTTCTCGTCTGGCAGTTCTACAAATTCACGGTCACCATGAACAACACAATCAACAGCCTTTTGAACGGCGACCTGGACAGCCTTACCCAGAATGTAACACTTTAATAATACACGTTCTTCTAAATTTGTGCTAGAATGACAATATCTAATCTTAACAGGAAGAGGTAAATATGAGCACCGTAGCCATCAAAGAAAAACACCCCGCCGGTCTTTACCTGTGTTTTGCGACGGAGATGTGGGAGCGTTTCAGTTTCTACGCCATGCGCGGCCTGTTTGTTTTATATCTGACAAAAGCGTTAATGTTCCAGGACGCAAGAGCGGTCTCTCTTTACGGGACTTTAAACGGCCTGATGTATATGGCTCCTCTTGCCGGCGGTTATATAGCGGACAGATATTGGGGGCAGAGGAGGGCTATAATAGTCGGCGCGGTTTTCATTATCCTCGGCCAGATTTCAATGGGCATACAAAGCCTTAACTTTATATATACGGCCATAGGCCTGCTTACGGTCGGCGTAGGTTTGCTAAAACCCAACATTTCCACCATTGTCGGCGAATTATATGAAAAAAATGACGCCAGAAGGGACAGCGGCTTCTTAATTTTCTACATGGGCATAAACCTGGGCGCTCTTTTAGGTTTCCTAGTGACCGGAATACTGGGAGAAGGAATAGGCTGGAAATGGGGTTTTTGGTCGGCCGCCGGCGGCATGGTTATAGGGCTTGCCATTTTCCTGTGGGGCAAAGACAAATATCTTAAAGGCAAAGGCCTTCCTCCGGCAAAAAATAAAGAGCTTAAAGCGGAATTAAAGGAAGAAAAAAAGAAAACCGGCAGCGACAAACTGACCAAAGAGGAGTGGCAGAGGATTATAGTAATTTTCGTCCTGGCTTTCTTCTCGATATTTTTCTGGACGGCGTATGAGCAGGCCGGCGCGTCTTTAACTCTGTTCGCGGACAAATTTACGGACAGAACGATAAATCTTTTCGGCTGGCATTGGGAGATCTATGCCTCGTGGTTCCAGGGAATACCGTCGCTTTTCATAATCATATTGGCGCCTGTGTTCGCGAAATTTTGGATAGCGCTTGCCAAAAAAGGAATGAATCCTTCCATACCGGCTAAATTTTCCATAGGCCTTGTCATGCTTGCGCTGGGTTACGTGGTTATGGTCATAGGCGCGGTAGTTTTGGGCACCGGCGTGAAAATAGGAATGTATTTCCTCGTTCTGACTTACCTGTTCCACGTGTTTGGCGAGCTGTGTTTATCCCCCATCGGCCTGTCAATGATTACAAAATTGGCCCCCGTCAAATTCATCTCCCTATTCATGGGCGTGTGGTTTGCGTCGACGGCGGCGGCGGAAAAGCTGGCGGGCACTTATTCAACCCTGTTCGGCAAAATAAGCAATGTGCAGTTTTTCACGTGGCTGGTCATAGCGCCGCTGTGCGCGGCGGGCGTTTTGGCCCTGATGAATAAGCCTTTGAAGAAGTGGATGCACGGAATACAGTAGTTTTAAATTAAAAAAACTCCGCCCGTAATGTTTACGGGCGGAGTTTTTATTTTTCCCTCTCCCTCACAGGGAGAGGGAAACGGCATTTCTATTTGCTTTATGTAAATTTGACGGGCAGTCTGCCGGTTACTTTTATCTTTCCGCACAGCGCGCCGGCGCAGGCGGTCTGGAAATCTTCCACGGCGCAGTAGGCGGCCAGGTGCGTTTGGACCGATTTCAAAAAATCTTTGTGGACGAAAGGGCTGCCGAAAGAGACCATTACGCTTTTTTGCGCGTTTTTTACGGCGGTCTCAGCTTCGGTTTTCTGCTCCGGCGTAAAATTTACGTAGCCTTTGAAGGAGCGGTAGCCGCAGTAGGAAACCAGCAGCAGGTTTTCCGCCTTTTTACCGTCGTGCGGCATCAGTTTCACGCCGTTTGCGGACAGTTGTCTGGCAAAAGGCGTTTCCAAAAAATTTTCTTCGTCAAAAACTTTGTAAAAAACTTTTTCCCCCGCGGAATATTCAATATTCCCGGAGCCGAATGCGGTAATACACTTGGGCGCGGCTTTAGCGGAATAATCGGACTTAAAAAAAGTCTGCTCCGGCCGCCGTACTTCCGCTTTGGCGTTTTTGGCGAGCAGCAGTTCCTGCGCGGACAGGGAGCCTGTAAAAACGTCCGGCCATTTTTCGTCCTCCGACGGCAGTTTTTGGACAAATTCGATAATTTCGTCCGGGTCCGACGGCGCCAGCAAAATATCCGCGCCCGCTTTCAGCGCCTTTAAAGCGGCTGTTTTCTGGTCCCCTATCGCCTTCATAAGCAGCGCGTCCGTCAGCACGCAGCCTTTGTAGTTGAGGCGTTTGCGCAGCAAATCTTTTATGACTTTTTCTGAAAGAGACGCCGGCTCCTCCCTGTCCACCGCCGGAACAATCAGGTGCCCGGCCATAACCGCGTCCGCGAATTTAAAAAGCATGCGGAACGGAAACAAATCTTTGTCAAACAACTCGTTAAAAGTTTTATTGATGACGGGAAGAGTGAGGTGCGAATCTTTTTCTGTCGCGCCGTGCCCCGGAAAATGTTTCAAACAATTCAAAACGCCGCCCTGCGAAAGACCGGCCATAAAAGCCATGGCCATTTTTGTAACCAGCTCCGGTTCCGCGCCGAAAGCGCGGACATTGACAATCGGATTTTCCGGCTCCGCCGCCAAATCCACGACGGGCGCAAAAATCCAGTCAACCCCGAGGCTGCGCGCCTGCCGCGCGGTGATTAAACCTTTTTTGACGGCCAAATCTTCTTCCCGTCCCGCGCCTAAGGCCATGTTGGACGGCAATAATTCGCCCCCGTTCACCCAGCGGCCCAGGCCGTCCTCGTAATCCGCGGAAATTAAAATGTTTGAGTGCGGGCTGAGGGAGCGCATTTCCCGGCAGAACTCGATAATTTCTTGCGGCGCGCCCCAGTAAATGCAAAAACCGCCTGCGCCGGCCTTTGCCCAGCGTCGGGCGTCGTCATATTTTGTTTTGCCGAACCAGAAACCGGGGTGAACTAATTTGGCGGGGTTCATAACGCCACGCTCCCCAACATTGTTTTTTGTTTTGCGCCCGTCGCGCGGGGCAGGTGGTTTGTTTTTCCTTCAAGCGCGAGTTTTGCAAAAAGCGCAAATGCCGCGCTTTCTTTAGCCATTACGTCTATGCCGTAGGCGGAACTGAGCGAAATTTTTACGCCGGGCAGGCAGGAGGAAATATTTTTCAGCAGCGTCTTATTGAACGCCCCGCCTCCGCTGACGATTATTTCTTTTGCTTCCGGCGGCGCGGATTTTTTTACTGCTGACGCGATAGTTTTTGCCGTGAACATATTTAAAGTGGCCATAGCGTCGCGGATATTTTTTTTGTTTAACAAGTTTAAATATTTTTCAAAATAATTTCTGTCCATGGATTTCGGCGGGCGTTTGGAAAAATATTCGTCTTTCATCATTAGGTCCAGAATTTTTTCGTCAACTTTCCCGCGCGCGGCCGTTTTTCCGCCTTCGTCAAAATTTTTGTTTGTTGATTTTTGCGAAATTTCGTCCATCAAAGCGTTGCCAGGCCCCGTGTCAAAACCGAAAGCGACTACATTTTTACCGACGACAGAGATATTGGCCACGCCGCCCACGTTCAAAATTATTTTAGGTTTGCCGCCGCCGAAAATATACTCGTCAAAAAAAGGCATAAGCGGCGCGCCCTGCCCGCCCAGCGCCATGTCTTTGGCGCGGAAATTGTGGACGACGCGCAGGCCGCGCGCGGCCAAAAAAGCCGGCTCCCCTATCTGCAAAGTATTGGGCGTTTTGGCGTAAGGGTTGTGGACGATTGTCTGCCCGTGCGAACCGACGGCAAAAATATTTTCCTTTTTAATTTTAAATTCTTTCAGGAATTTTGAGACGGCGGCCGCGTAAATTTTGCCAACTTCAAAATTGAGTTCGGACAACTCCGCCGCGGATAAAAAACGCGCGTTTAAGAGTTTTTGTTGCAGCATTTTGGAATATTTGTAAGTTTTGGATTGAAGCGTTTTAAAGGGGGAATTTTTGACTAAAGTCACAGTCACCCCGTCGGCCGAGGTGCCGCTCATCAGGCCCAGAGAAAAGATTTTTTTATTCATTTAAAACTTTCCTCAGAAAACCGTTTTGCTTTTTCAGCAGATTCCGAGCCGTTTTTTTGTCCGCGTTTTTTTTAATCATGACGACGGCGGTTTTAACGCCGTAATCCGTTTGTTTCAAAAATTTCTCGGCCGTTTTCGCGTCAACGCCAGCTATGGTTTGCGCCAGCCGCTCAGCCCGCGCGCGCAGTTTGTTGTTGCCGGCCTTAACGTCAACCATCAGATTTTTATAAATTTTGCCGCACAGCGCCATGGCCGCCGTCGTAATAATGTTGAGCGTCATTTTCGTCGCGGTGCCTGCTTTCATGCGCGTGGAGCCCTGCAAAACTTCCGGCCCCGTAGGCAGATAAACAATCAGGTTCGCCGCGTCTTTTTTCACGCCGTCATTGTTGCAGCAAACCAGGACGGTAAACGCTTTAATTTTTTTCGCGGCCTTGAGCGCGGCGAGAACGTATGGCGCGCCGCCGCTTGCCGACAAACCGAAAACAACGTCCCCTTTTTTCGCGGCTTTTAAAATGTCTTTTTTGCCGGCGTTTACGTCGTCCTCGGCCCCTTCTTTAGATTTAAAAACCGCGTCTTTTCCGCCCGCCATTATGCCGGCAACCCGGCCCGGCTCAAGGCTGAAAGTGGGGTAACATTCCGCGGCTTCCAAAACGCCGAGCCGCCCGCTGGTGCCCGCGCCGATAAAAATTATATTTCCGCCGGAAGCGAAAATTTTTGCCGTCTTTTCCGCGGCTGCGGCAATTTCTTTTTCCGCGGCCGTGACCGCGCGCCAAGCGGCGGCGTCTTCCTTATTAATAAGTTCGACAATTCCGCGCGCGGGCAATAAATCCATGTTTACGGTATTTTTATTTTGGCGTTCAGTTTCCGTCATAAAGGGATACTGTTAATGTCTTGCGCCGCCGGAGGAGGGACCTCCGCGCCGGGTAGCGCGGCGCTGTCCTCTTTCACGCCGGGAAAGGCCGGCACTTTTACCCACGCCAAAATATTGGGCGTGATATACGCGTCAATCATGTCCGTGCCGTCTTTGTCATACGAGGTGACAAAGGTTATGCGCCCCGGGCCCTGCTGCAAAAACGCGATATTTCTTATAAGGCTGGCTTCCAGAAATAATTTTTTATTGTCCGGCGCGGCGGCTATCAGCAAAGGGATTTTGCTTACTTTTACGCCCGGTATGGCCAGCACGTCGCGGATATTTGACGACGGGGAAATCAGGGCCACCCCGCCTATGTCATTATTAAAAACTATGCTGTTGGCCGCCACGTTCGCGCCAAGGCCGCTGCCCAGAATAAAAATGTTTTGGGGTTTTGCCTGTTTGGCGGTTTTCAGATAATTTACGGCGGCGTTTACGTCTTTGTACATTTTGTTAAACTGGTTATCAATGCCGGTTTTGCTGAATTTTAAATAGTGCAAAGGATAAGCGCTTTTGCCGTGGCCCCGCAAATCCAGCGCGGCGTAACCGAAGCCCGCGTTGCTTAAACTTTTGGCCAGTTTGGCGTAAGAACTTTTGTTTTTGCCCAAATCAGGCAGAAGAATTACGTATTTGCTTTGCCCGTCCGCCGGGTCCTGCAAAGTCATGGTAATTTTCCAGTTGTCGTCGGTTGTGATAGTGACCGGGGTTCCGTCCAGCTTTGCGGTTTCAACCGAATCCGCCGGAGGCGCGGGCGGAATGGCGGCGGCGGTGGGAGAACTGGGCACGACGGGCCTCTGCGCCAAAACCGCCAGCGGCGTTAAAATTAAAATAAAGGGTATAAACTTTTTCACTGAAAAATTTCCTCTTTTTTAAACCAAAGCGCTATTTCCCTTTCCGCCTCTTCCGGGGAGCCGGAGGCGTGCACCGCGTTTTCCATAATGCCGTTTCTGATTGCGCCGAACTGGCCGCGCAATGTCCACGGGTCCGCCTTTTCCGGGTTTGTGGCGCCTATCATGGCGCGCACTTTTGAGACGGCGTTTTCGCCGCGGTAAACAAAAGCGTAAACGTGCGGTTTGCCGATATTGTTGACCTTTCCCATCATATAATTTATGACGCCGTCCAGATAAGGCGTGCCCTTCAGGTTGTCATAATGTTCCCGCGCGAGTTTTTCCGTGACGGGAGCGACTTTGGCCGCGGCCATTTGCAGGCCGAGGTTTTCCAGCCGGTCAATGATGATGCCGGCTATGCGTTTTTCAATAGCGTCAGGCTTGATGAGTATAAGTGTTCGTTCCATAAAATTATTATACAAATATACAAACACAAAATCCCCGCCCGAAAGGGCGGGCAGCGCGCCCGCGCGCGCGAATAAGGCTTTAGCCGTCATCAAGCCGTGGCCTCAAGCCGTTTGAAACCCGGCACCGCAAAAACCCCAATAGTCCCAAGCGCTTCCAGATTTGAGCGAAGTTTCAATTTTCTTGCGACGACAATCAAGTACCCGCAGGGTACGGTGAGGAGCAAAAAATTGAAAATTCGCCAAATGTGGAAGCCGCAACTTCTGCGACCATAGCCAGTTGCGCGGCGAAGACGCGCAACATAAAACAGGTGTGCGGAGGTCCGCACACAACAAGCAGTTCGCGCGCCTCGGAGCGCGCGCATAGAATTAGTCGTATTAATCCGACATAAAGCAAAAATGATATAATTTACGAGGGAGAAAGTGAAAAGGACCTCATAAAACCATGAACAAACACGACCTCCTTATCAGCACGCAGCTTGGTCTCCAGTTCGCTCTGGCCGTCTGCCTGTTCGGCTTGCTCGGCTGGTGGGCGGACACAAAACTGGCCACGTTCCCTGTACTGACAATAATAATGTTGTTTATCGGTTTTGCCGCCGGTCTTTATTACATAATAAAAGCCGCCGCGGCCAAAAAGGGTAAAAAAAATGATTGAAGAAACCCTTGCCCACCATATTATAGACCAGACCATTCACGCCAGAATATTCGGCTTTATACCTCTGACGGTTGATTTGGTGACCCTTTTCTGCATAACGCTGGGCCTTGTTATTCTGCTGCCTCTCATAATAAAATACCGCAAACCCGTTTTGCTTTACACCGCGCTGGAAGCCATGGTGGTTTTCCTGCGGGACGACGTGGTCAGGCCCAACTTCGGCTCCCGCGCAGGCCGGTTCACGCCGTATTTCTGCACCCTTTTTCTTTTTATTCTCGTATCAAATTCGCTGGGCATGATACCGGCACTGAGGACGATAACAGGCTCCATATCCGTCACGGCCGCGCTGGCGGGGATTACTTTTGTTTTGATAGTCGGCCTGGGCGTAAAGCAAAAAGGCGTTTTTGGTTATTTGAAAAGTTTTGTGCCGGAGGGCACTCCGGCGGCTCTCGCGCCGCTTTTGTTTGTGCTTGAAATCATAGGGCTTTTTGTAAAAATGACCGCTTTGGCCATTCGTCTTTTCGCGAACATGATAGCCGGGCACATGGTGGTGATAAGTTTTCTTTTTCTGATTTTTATAATGGCTGAAAGCGGCAAATATTTAGGCTTTGCCACGGCTGTTCCGGCGGAAGCCATGTCCCTTTTCGTCAACGTTTTGGAAATTCTGGTTATTTTGATACAGGCGTATGTGTTTACGCTTCTGACGGCGATTTTTGCCGGAGAGGCGTTTTCGCATCACTAAAAAGGAGATTAACATGGAACTTGCTTATTTAGGCGCGGCCATAGGGGCCGGGATTGCGGCGCTGGGCGTAGGGCTCGGCATAGGTAAAATAGGCGCGGCCGCCGCCGAGGGAACCGCCAGGCAGCCGGAAGCCACGGGCGACATAAGGACCAGCATGATTATCGCGGCCGCGCTGATTGAAGGCGTCGGGTTTTTGGCGCTGGTCATAGCGCTGCTTGTTACGTTCAAAAAATAATTATGGAAAACCTGCTTAAGCCGGATTACGGGCTTTTGTTCTGGACGGCGGTAAATTTTATACTGCTGGTAGTTCTGCTGGGCAAATTTGCCTGGAAGCCCATGATAAAAGCGCTTGAAGACCGCGAAAATAAAATAGCGCAGGACAAAAAAGACGCGCAGGACGCGCGGGACGCCGCCGTAAAAATCAAGGCGGATTTGGAAGCGCGCCTTGAAAATATCGGCAAAGAAGCGCAGGAAAAAATGCGCTCCGTAGAAGCCTTGGAGATCG
>Ga0209629_10002430_pt1 | contig 12678 bp, 8 predicted proteins | sample TergutCu122P5_FD_187286 | JGI IMG/M metagenome (GOLD analysis project Ga0209629, IMG submission 187286) | Cubitermes ugandensis P5 segment gut microbial communities from Kakamega Forest, Kenya - Cu122 P5 (SPAdes) (version 2) | ecosystem: Host-associated > Arthropoda: Insects > Digestive system >... | reverse complement strand
CTGGGAGTTGCTAGAGTGATGAGCGAACAGAAGGTACCGCGGAGCGTGGAACGACGCATTGTGATCAAATTCCTCGTTGGAGAAAACGTCCCGTCCGCTGAAATTCATCACAGACTCCAACAACAGTATGGGGAAGAGTGTCTCCGTAGGAGACACTCTTCTTCTAACCCGAGCAGGAGGGAGGGTGGAGGTTGTGATTTCACTCTCTCAGGGTCGCATAGCTGCTGCGCAGTGCGGCTTGTTTACATACAAATCAGTCCCGGTCATATTTGAACCAACTTGTAGTAATATTCCACAAACATGTGCTCCTCCTATAAAGTGCGAATTTTACAGAGTAAAAGATAAATGTTTGCAGGTTACAAGTTGCATGCAACATGTTACAGATTGCAAATGACAGGAAATCGCTTCAGTTTCACAATTTCATCAGGTAGCGTCAGCACATAATTTAAGAAAACATCGCAGCTCCCCAAGCTAGAGATCCTCCCCCGACTGATGTCCTTCCTTTACATGTAAACGAAAACAATACATTTGTTACAGGTCATGGAATTGCCATTTGCGGCTTGACGCTTGCAATGTACGTTATGCAAGTTACATATATTCAGGCTGAATGCTTACATGCAACACGAAATATTTTAGAGGATTGCATTTTAAGAATTTACAAGTTATAGTTTATAAGTTATCGGTTATAGGTTATAGTTTAAAGTCAGGGCCAAAACCCATCGCAATATCTAGAACTACATATGGTACCATCGATTTATAAGCTCTGAAAAGCTGGGTGTATTTGTTATCTTAAAAATTTCATTACCTATGCGTGAACCAACACTCGTACATACATACAGACATACATGCATACATATACACTTACGTACACACACATATATACACACACACCTACACACACTCACAGACACATAAGTGTACGTGTATAATACATGCATACAGACATTATGAGTTCCACAGACTTAAAATTTAATGAAAGTGGTTATAGGTTGTGCAATAAGTCATACAAATACACAAAATACCACAAAAATGCGTTTCGCCTACAATATTGAAATGTTTCATGAATTCCATCACATAGTTGATAATACCATTTGTGAGACATAATGAAACATTAGAAATTGCTCAAAACAATAAAATGAGCATACAGTATCTGGATTGTCAGTTGAGGACGACATGGAATTTCAGCGAAAAAAATTTCTTATATACATTCGTTAACTGCAATTGATTTGACACCCGGTGGCAGGAGTACAGTACACAATTTATCTTATGAATTTTACAGACTGAAAGGCACTTAAATTCATTTTTACAATACCGGTGTGATATTTTAAAAAGACTAGCTACATAATAACGTACAAAACAAACTATCGGAAAAAGAATTCTTATAGATAGGCTATCTGATTAGAGAAACAGCACGTTCCATTAAGCTAATGAGTGTGGAGAAGGAAAATTCAGACTAATACAATAGAAACACAATACAAATGTTGATGCTTTATTATAATTAACGTCTGTCGTGAGGGTTGCCTTTTCCAGTACACTAGAGCGTCTTAGAGAGATTTCACAAACGTTGATAACAGAGTTGACACAGAAGTCGGGATTTTCGAAATAAGTAAGTTTCACTTCAATTGAATTTCGACAGTCATGCGCTGAATATATAGAGGATAAAATATTAATAGACAATATTATTTTGAACATATCAACCATAATTGGGTCAAATAAGCCAAGCTTATTAGTACGAATTTTGAGTCAATTATATAAACATTCCTTTGACAACTGAGACTAATAATACAAGTTTTATTAAGCAGGAAACATTTAGTTAAAACCGGACAACAGGAACCCGCATGTTTCAGTCGAAAACCGGGAAAAATTACTCAACAAATTTTGTGGGACAAGGACGGCAAAATTAGTTCAATTTACGAATAATTTGCTTTCTCTAAACTGATCGAATCATAGATTTTCTTCTTAATATAGCACCAAACCCGTTAGCTGCAGTTCCGTACTTAACGGAAATACTACAGTTTGGGGAGGAAGATGGGAACTGAGTATTTGTACTGTGAGTTCAGAACATTGAAGCAATTTTCTTTTTTTTTTTAAACAGGATGAACAAGAATATTTCCTATGACTTCTGCTTCGCTATCCGACCTCTTCTGTATGTCTCCAGGGCTCTGGGCCTGGCACCATATGCTTTCGTGAAGAAAACGCTACCAGGAGGAAAGATATTGGAAAAACTTGAGATCAGTCCATTTTCACTCATGTACAGCGTGTGCTTTGTTGCACTATATTTATGTGTGCTTGCGGTTTCCTTTACGTTTAAGTACACGTACGTATACTCCAAAATGCCTGCAACCGATATGGTTCCTAATATTTTGCTACACATTTTAAGCATCTCTTCAATGGTTTCTTTAGTTTTAAGTGTAACAAAAAACAGAAATGCTATTGTCAGAATAACATCATTGATAGCACAAACAGAGAGAGTTACTTTATTGAGGTCCAGGGAATACTACAGGAAAGCAAAAATTATTCTTTTTATGCAGGTAATTGTGATATTCACAGTAACCGGAATATATGGTTTTTATGACTACATAACGTGGTACTCAATTCTTGGTATCATCTTCTTAAGTAACAGTCACATGTATGTAGATACGTTAATAGAGTGGATCGTTGTAATTCAGTTCGTGAACATGGTTGTTCTGTTGAAATATCGATTCTCTCTTTTAAATATGCGTCTCTCCAATATATCAGGCATCTTCGAAATTGGAAATTCGAAGGAAGAATTCCAATTGCCGTCTTTGGAAACTGCATGGGTCAGTGTCAAGGAAAAGAAATCACAGTTAAAAGGGAAAGAAATTTTAACCTTTAATAACATTCACGATGTCTTGTGCGACACAGTGCTTTTAGTTGAGTCTACTTATGAAGTGCAAATATTTCTGAGTTTACTCAGTGCTTTTGCTGGTATAACCATCTGGTCATATTTCGGACTATGTTACTTATACGGTTACTACGGTACAGAAAACGCAGCTGTCAGTAACACAAGTGTCGTACTGGTTCCAATAATACGCTCTTTACTGCATATGGCAAAACTGCTGTGCATCACAGTTTCTTGCCACTCTGCCAACTACAATATGGCGCACACCTCCACTGTGCTTCGTAAACTACTGCTTGCATTTCATACTGATCCGGCAACTATGTCAGAACTGGAACGCTTCTCACATCACGTCACTCTACGCAAGTTCAAATTCACGGTATTCGGATTCCTCAGCCTCGATTTGTCTCTGTTGGTCTCTATGATGGGCGCCGTGGTCACGTATCTTGTGATCCTCATGCAGTTCAAAATGGCAAGTAACGTTTCACCTGCATGTACAAAAAATGTGACGGCTTATTTATCTGGTAAAGCCGATTCCTGAATTGTCGAGTGAATTTGCAAGTATGAAGGTAGCACAGAATAAGGCGTATCTAATTTGTTAAATATGGCAATTCGTGCAATATCTAAATCATAATAGTAATAAATGCGTGTCATCAGAAGATTACTTTAATAATCATGGTATTTAAATATTATATTGCAATTCCACAAAAGATTATACCGCACAGTGTACCAGAATATCAATATAGATAATGCATATACTGACTAAAGTAGGCTGATGCAAGTTGTTCCATATTCTTTAAATTTTGGTGTACAATATTTCCGTCCAGCCACCCATGAACTACTCTAATCCTTAAAAATGACGCGCTCACGTGCACTAGAGACATGCAATTTATGTCACTCCTGATACACGCAGTTTTCTTTGGCTTCTCCTTCACGGCACAATTTTTATTTATTCAGTTCTCTCTAAATGTTTATCAAATCGGGTTCAGAATGAAGTATTACAAGTCAAACGTGCAGTCAGCTGGCAAGAGTATTTCACTTCCTGTGGTTGGGTATATTGGGATAAAAGTTTAAATAATCTTGAGGCTTTCCGCTACCGAGCAGTAAGTCGACCTTAAATGACGAGGCAGTAATCTCCTTCTAAACTTTGTTAGGCGTAAATAATAATTGAACTTCTTTCTCTATTTTTGACGTACATCTTCGGTTTTGGTTTTATATTTGTCTGCCAGTTGTTCACTGTAGGTAATGACGTAAATATCGAAGTCAACATTTTGTTCCTCTTGTAAATAACCACACTTTGAAGATGATAATTTGCAAGATACAGGAACTGCAACAAAACTTCTTATAAGTTTTAGACTAAAAAAAGGCGCCTCCTGCCACAAGGCTGGGTTACTGGCTTACCAAATACATTAGATGGTGGCAGAACCATCTTCTCACAAAAAAAGTCAGATTCTTATGTAGTAATATTCCGCAAACACATGCTCCTCGTCTTTAGTGCGAATTTTACAGAGTTAAAGATAAACCGTAGCAGTTTACAAGTTGCATGAAACATGTTGCACATTACAAATGACAGAAAATCGCTTCAGTTTGAAAAGTTCTTCGGGTAGCGTCAGCACATAACTTAAGACAACATCGCAACTCACCAAAATAGAGATCTTCCCAAGACAGGGCCCCTTCCTTTACAGGAAACAGAAAACAAGATACATGTTACAGGTCATGTAGTTAGAAGCAACACGATATAGTTTAGATGTGAAAATTTTAAAAATTTTCAAATTGTAGTTTACATGTAATAGGATATAGATTACAATTTCATTCAAGACATAAAGTGCATCGCAGTCTCTAGAGCTACCTAGATTCCCACCAATCTAGAAGCTACGAAACACGTGGTTGTTTTGGGTATCTTCATAATTTCATTATCTACATGTATAACGGGGTGTTGTATTTCGCAAACAATATTGAAATATTTCAGAAGTTCCATCCCGTAGTTCATAATTCTATTGTGAGACATTCTGGAACATTAGAAAATCATCAACACAATACAAGGACCAGACAGTATCTGGATCATCAGTTGAGGACCAGGAATTATAGCTCCAAAATTTCCTATAGCGATGAACACAGAAATATCTTACATCGCAACCTGTTTTTGAGGTACTGGTTATATGTCAGAAGGTCATAAATAGGTTACTGCTCATAGGGCGCAGGTTATCCTGTGCGCTACAGATGTTTTTATTTTGAAGATTTTAACGGTGGTGGTAGTTGAGGCAAGACCGAAATCTGTACCACGTTCCGCACCGCGCATACATTAATTTTTGTCGTGTTGTAATCGAATGTAATCGAAACATTTGTTACATTTCATCGCCTGTTCACACAATCGTCCAATACATAAGATGCACATATTGATTAGACGTAATTTTGCATTAAGGATGTGACAAGACGCAAACAATATCATTATGTCAAGGAACTAGACACACACAAAAATGAAAATAAATGGGAAAAATGTGGATAGGATAAGGGGAAATGAAGCTTTCAAAAACCTTCACATTTAAATTTGAAATAATTTACAGTGCTGCTGTTTCAGCATTGCGCAGTTTTGGGTCGTCTGACTGACAAACTGTGAATATTAACAGCATGCACAAAGTAGACAGGTCAAGTTAATTTTAATGGTGACAAGGAGAAATGTTTGTTAATATGCTTATAATTTCCAAGCACTCAAACTGCACAAATAAAAAAGCGATGTAAACAACTTCCTCTACCTCTTATTGTAATAAACCTATTATGATAATTGAAACGTACTTCACTTAAAAAATTAACATATGAATGGGGATTCTTCAAGGCACGAACAACGTTGCAAACAGAACACGACAAAGAAGGAACAGTAGCTGTAAATGGGTACAATACTGCCATTACAGTGCTGTATATCGTACCGAAACTTGCAGCAATCTTGTATGATTCTTTGTTCGACAGAATACACAGGAACATTTCCGATGAATTCTACATGGATATCCGACCTCTTCTGCATTTATCCAGAGCTCACGGCCAGGCACCATTGGGTTACGTGAGAGAAACGCTATTAGCAGGAACAATATCGGTTCAAATTGTGCAGATTTCACCTGCACTCGCTTACGGTATTTTCGTGGTTGTATTACAGTTATGTCTGCCGTTTCTATTACGTTCAAGTTCATATAATTGTACTCCAAAATCTCTGACACAGGTAATGTTACTGATATTCTGCTGCATACTACAAACATCACTTCACTGGTTTCGATAGTTTTAAGTGTAACGAAAAACAGAAATGCGATTGTCAGAATAATGTTATTGATATCACAAATAGACAACTTTATTTTACTATGTTCCAGCGATTATTTCAGTGAAACTAATACTCACCTAATTAACCTATTACTTGTGATATTCATCTTCCTTGGATTTACAATTACTTGCGACAATATTACTTGGAGCTTAGTTTTGGTTTAAAGATTTTTGCTTAGTGTGATATACAGGGTGTCCCCGGAGGAATGTGCCAGACTTCGGAAGGTTGTTCCTTATGTTAAATTATACCGATATAACCCAAAACACCTATGTCCAAAGTTGAACGGTTACGGAGATAATGGCCAGAGGAGTTTGAAATTTTGACAGCTGTTACACACTTATTGATTACCAAATACATATTAAAACTGACAGGAATATGTGGTTTCTGTAATGTTAATATCTGTACTTAACATCAAACTAACTTGTGAATGACATAAAGCCATTAAATTGAACTGCAAATACACTCGCACTCATGTCATAGTTGTCCTTAGGGTTCCAAGCACTATACATGACATGAATGCCAAGCACTGACGTGTTCTGCCTTATCACCAAGAAGGAAGTACATAAGCAGATTAGAGCGAGCATGAGCTGAATTCCCGTAATATGATACCACACTCAAGGACTGACATGGATAAGGTTGTCAGCTAACAGGTACAGTGTGTGGACCCGCCAGAAGTCCACACTTTTCTCTGGCCATTATCTCCGTAACCGTTCAACTTTGGACATAGGTGTTTTGGGTTATATCGGTATACTTTAACATAAGGAACACCCTCCCGAAGACTGGCACATTCCTCCTGGGACTCTCTGTATATGTAGATATTTTAATAGAGTAGATCGTTGTAATTCAGTTCATGAATGTAGTTATTTTGTTGAAAAATCGATTCTCTCTTATAAATACACGTATCTTTAATTCATCGGGTATCTTCGAAACTGAAAATGCGATGCAAGTACACCACTTGCCGCTCTACCATAGAACAAGTACCAGAAAAATGAAGGAAATGAAATCACAGTTAAAAAGAAAAGACGTTTTGGCCTTTAATAGCACTCATGATATATTGATTGATGCAGTGCTCTTGGTTAAGTCCACGTATGAGATGCAGATACGGTTCAGCTTGCTCAGTACCTTTGTTGGTACAACAATCCAATCATACTTCTTTCTGTGTGGTATATATGGTTACAGTGGGGGAAACAGTAAAGGCATCAGTGTCTCCAGACTGTTATTATCTCAAACGTTATGGTGTTCCTTGCATATCGCTAAGTTGCTGTGTATCATAATACCATGCCACTCTACCAATAACAAAATGGCTGAAACCGCCACGGTGCTACGCAAACCTCTGCTTGCATTTCATACTGATCAGGCTACTTTGTCAGAATTGGAACGCTTCTCACTTCACGTCGCTCTACGCAAGTGCAAATTCAAGGTTTTCGGATTCCTCAGCCTCGATTTGTCTTTGTTGGTCTCCATGATGGACGCCGTGGCCACGTATCTTGTGATCCTCATGCAGTACAAAATAAATAACAATTAAATTTTCACCTGCATGCTGCAAAAATGGGACAGATTAATCACTGTCCCAGTTTATCCTTCTAATAATGATGATGTCACAACTGACGGGTAATTTATTGCATAGAGCAGACTAAGATAATTCTGATATTTTGAATTTGTTACTGCAGTCACTGTCTATATCACAAATACTAATACACGTGCCTGTTAATGTAATATATTTTGTCACTTATAAGTTATTGGAATATTATATCACTATTAAAATAATTGTCAAAATGTGTCGTTCTTTGCTTTATCTTCCAGGAGGAACAATTGTATTTATTCAATTTTCTCTAAATATCTATCAAATAAAATTATGAATAAAATATTATATGTCAGATAAGCAATAAGCTACAAATGGGATTAAATGTCTTGTGCTTTGGCATATTGGCACAATAGTTCGACGTTACTTGAGAATTCCTACTTTGTGTAAATTAAGATTACCCTGAGTGATTAGGCAGGAGATTCATTCTGAACACTTGTAGGTCGAACTTATTTTTTTCTTATTTGCCTGGGAGATTGTACAGTATAATATTCTACAGCATAATATTGTACAGCATAATATTGTACAGCATAATATTGTACAGCATAATATTAGCACACAATTCAAGAATTGTATTAAACGCATACAAAAAAGATTTAATTCTGCATTTATAATTTCCAGTCGTCTAATTCAACAATAAATGTGTAGTTTTTAATTCAGACGACGGACGAATCCAAAATAAGCAGATTGTGTCAGTGAGTTACATTCGATTGTTTGGGTTTTAGGCACGTCTGCCACTTGTTTATTGTTCTGGGTAAATTCCTAATTTAAAATTTTGCTCTTAATCTATTGGAGTAACAAATATCAAAAGATAAAGATAAAACTTTACGCTGATACGAAATACAACAAAATTTTGCAAAATGTCTGGGCTACACTGTTGGCAACTCTTGTTAAAAAAGCAAGTTCCTCATTTTTCCCAGTTCATTATATACTAAAAAAACCATTTCCCTACAAAAAAATTCACACTTATATAATAGTAATACATTCCGCAAACTGGTGTTCTTCGTCTAATTTGTCAAGGGTACAGTTTACGAGGTACAACTTTTCGGGTTACTGGTTACAAGTAAGATGTTACAGATTACAAACGACACAAGACCTTGTCCCCACTTTCTCCATTTCGTCAGGTGGTGACAGCACATCTATTACGTAAACATCCCATATACCTAAACTGAAGATCCTTCCCAATCGGGGCGCCCTTCCTCTGTATGCTTAAGGAACATAGGGTACATGTTAAAGGGTATATAGGTGCAGGTAGCAAATATGTCTTGCGGAAATATAATAAGAACAAATAAAATGAAAACTCTTATATTAATGTTTTAATTTAATTATAGCGTGTTCGAGATATTTCGAACAGCTAAGTGTTAACCTTCAGGAAGATATGTACATTCGGTCTTTATGTGGTTCGTCCCCGCCGTGTGCAATTAGAAGTATCACAAATAATGTAAAATATGTAAGTCAAACACAACAAATTTATGCGGATTCTCCATCTGAGTATACCGGAAGACAGACAAACTTCCAAAACCTCGCCAGTCCCACTCAGATTGAACCTTTAAAGATGACATACATTACTTAGTGGGATTCACATTCCACTCCAAGTCCACTACTTAGTATCCTTGTTGTTTGATTTATATTCTTACAAGACAGATGTAACAACTGGTACTCCACCTTATATCTCAAAACGTTACTATTAAACTTTAGATGATATACATTACTTAGTGAGCATCACGCCTGCTTCATGTCCTCTACAGAGCATTTTAACACAATTTAGTACTTGATATTTATAAGATAGATGCAATAACTGGTATCTTAATTTATAATTTATACCTTTTACAAGTTTACGGTAATAGCACTATTATAATAATTTTACCAGGTGTTGTAATATAAAATACACTTTATTTTGTATTGCATAATTGTAAGACACATGTAAATAACTTGATGCATTATTCTACATCAATACTTTCTATAAGTTTTACGTCCTATTGCTCCTTTAACCGATCAGCCAGAGAAAAATTATAATGTTCTTTCACATTATCACTAAGAGAGTACGAGATCTCTTTTCTACATTCGCCTCTGCCTATAACAAAAAGAAATCTATAGCATTGTAAACTCCTATGTAGGTCACATTGCTTGACCGGATGATGGCCTTATTAGGGTAAAAAAGGCCGAAACATGTCATTCACTTCACCCCGTACCCCATAATAAATGTGGGTGTTTGACTTGTATATCTTACACTATTTGTGATAATTGTACATTCGGTTTTATGGTATTATTTTCATTCATCCGTATAAGCAGACTGGTCGATGTCAGGATGTGCATGGTACAATGCACGTTTCAAAAATCGTGAAGTTTGCGAATGTCCAACAGGCAAAACAAATATATCAATATTAAACACATCCTGACATTTTGAGTTTACTTCAATTCTTCACAATTTTATTGACATTTTGTGTTGCATCTGCACTGTTAGTTTGCAACGACGTGTAGCTAGTTCCTCCAATTTTGTTTCTGCATTGGACAAATAAATGTCTTCAACCGGCCCGTTGTACACGATACATTTTATAAGCCCGAAGGTCGCAGTATTAAGAGCTACACGTTTCAGGATTTAAGTTACTGGTCAGCGGTCATAGGTTGTCGAAGCATCAAACAGGTTTCCTTTTTCAGTTTTACACGGAGATGGTGGTTTAAATGGTGATAGGCTTTTTGGTTTTGCATGCTTTCAATGTGGCCGTTGTTACGAAAGTTATAATCCTATTAGCGTTTCACAAATAAATATCTGACCTCCTGCAGCTGAAGGTAATGTCAAATTCATACTCTGTTTTCAGCGATATGACATCGTGTATTCTGGTAGGTGGTCACAAACATTTCGAGGGAACACACAACCACCTCCATTACGAATTTTGAACAACGCGAAGAATTCAAATACCACCAGCACCAACATCACCACCACAAGCACCACCAACACCGTCGCCAAAATCTTACAATCTGTGAGGTTAGACTTTCAATGTCTCATCCTATGACCTCCCTGTTGTCTCACCATCATTGACATCGTGTAAATGTCGTCGAACCTGCATTCGGAAAAGGAACGTCCAACACGGATTGCATTCCCTGTTCCTTCCAAATCATTTCTCCAACACTGCTGGCATCTCTACGTCCTCTGCACACAGTTATATGCACGGCTGTCTGTGTTATCAGAAATTTCGGCGGTCTAATCTTATGAGGCCAGGTTTAAATGAGATTTTCTGCAAGCGTGATTGTTTTATCAACTGACTTTTATAACAACATTTATTTAATTACACTCTTTTCCTCATTTCGTCTTTTCATCTTTAAATCAATGTCTTTCTTTGTTCTACAGTTTTTGCACTGTCGGTATTGATCAGGTCCTACCTGCTGACGCAACTGGCAGCGGCTTGAGTGTCAGCTCGCTAATTCGAAAGAAATGATAAATATCGGAACTTCAATTTTCAAATGAATATTACAGTCCGCAAAGCACTTAACTTCATTTATACAATACCGGAGTAATATTTTAGAAAGACTAGCTACATAAAAGGGTACAAAACAAACTATCAACAAAAGAAGAGATCTAATAGATAGGCAATATGATTAGAGGAATAGCAGGTTCATTATGTTAATAAGTTTGGAGAAGATAACTTCAGACTAACGATATAACACAATACAATATTATAATAAGGTCTGTCTGTGGGTGTTGTGGTCTCCACTACACTAGAGCGTCTTAAGAGAGATTTCACAAACGTTGAAAACAGAGTAGAGACAGAAGTAGGAATTTTCGAAATAAGTAAGTTTCACTTCAATGAAATTTCGACCGTCAAGCGCTGAATAAGTAGAGGATAAAATATTAATAGTCAGTACTCTTTTGAACATATCAGTCTTAAGTGGGTCAAATAAGCCAAGCTTATTAGTACGAATTTTGAGTCACTTATATAAAAATTCTTTTGACAACTCAGACTAATAATACAAGTTTAATTAAGCAGAAATCATTTAGTTGAAACCGGTCAGCAGGAACCCGCATGTTTCAGTCGAAAACCGAAAACAATTGCTCAAAATTATGGGAAGGAAGGACGGAAAAATTAGGTAAATTTACAATTAATTTGCTTTTCCTAAACTGCTTGATACATAGATTTTCGTCTTAATGTAGCACAAGAATTGTTACCTGTAATTCCGTACTCAACGAAAATACTACAGGTCTAGAAGGAAGTAAGTTGGGAATTGAGTAACTGCAGTAGGAGTTCAGAACATTGAAACAATATTCTTTTTTGAACAGGATGAACAAGAACATTTCCGGCGATTTCTGCTTGGCTATCCGACCTCTTCTGTATGTCTCCATGGCTCTGGGCCTGGCACCATATGCTATAGTGAAGAAAACGCTACCAGGAGGAACGATGTTGAAAAAACTTGAAATCAGTCCATTCGCACTCATGTACAGCATGTGTTTCGTTGCACTATACTTATGTGTGCTTGCGGTTTCCTTTACATTTAAGTACACGTACATATACTCCCAAATACCTGCAACCGATATGGTTCCTAATATTTTAGTACATACTGTAAGCATCTCTTCAATAGTTTCTTTAGTTTTAAGTGTAACAAAAAACAGAAATGCTATTGTCAGAATAACATCATTGATAGCACAAACAGAGGGAGTTATTTTAATGAGGTCCAGGGAATACTACAGGAAAGCAAAAATTAGTCTTTTTATTCAGGTAATTTTGATATTCATAGTAACAGGAATGTTTGGTTTTTATGACTACACAACATGGTACTCAATTCATGGTATCACGTTCTTAAGTTACAGTCACTTGTATTTAGATACGTTAATAGAGTGGATCGTTGTAATTCAGTTCGTGAACATGGTTCTTCTGTTGAAAGATCGATTCTCTGTTTTAAATATGCGTCTCTCCAATTTATCAGGCATCTTCG
>Ga0209629_10002429_pt1 | contig 12679 bp, 16 predicted proteins | sample TergutCu122P5_FD_187286 | JGI IMG/M metagenome (GOLD analysis project Ga0209629, IMG submission 187286) | Cubitermes ugandensis P5 segment gut microbial communities from Kakamega Forest, Kenya - Cu122 P5 (SPAdes) (version 2) | ecosystem: Host-associated > Arthropoda: Insects > Digestive system... | reverse complement strand
ACTTCAGGGGGATGTAACGGGACTGCAGCAACTTCAGGGGGATGTAACAGGACTGTAGTAACTTCAGGGGATGTAACCGGACTGCAGTAACTTCAGGGGGTGTAACGGGACTGCAGTAACTTCAGGGGATGTAACGGGACTGCAGTAACTTCAGCGGGATGTAACAGGACTGCAGTAACTTCAGGGGATGTAACGGGACTGCAGTAAATTCAGGGGGTGTAACGGGACTGCAGTAACTTCAGGGGTACGTAACAGGACTGCAGTAAATTCAGGGGGATGTAACAGGACTGCAGTAAATTCAGGGGGATGTAACAGGGCTGTAGTAACTTCAGGGGGACGTAACAGGACTGCAGTAAATTCAGACGGATGTAACAGGACTGCAGTAACTTCAGACAGAACCGCCATTTCCCCTCCAACCCGGTACTAACCAAACTACAGTCAGTCCCTGTACCCACCCTGTACAGCTATTGCACTGTGCTGTAGACACTTTAATCATTTGCAACAATACATACATTTAAGCGTGTGCAAATTCCTGTTATCTGAGTTGTGAGGCCATGTAGATTGCCAGATAATATTGAAGTTTCCAATGAAAGAACTAACTTCACATTCAACAGTCTGCATTTTGTTTATGGAACTGACGTGGATTGACGTATCGAATTGAGTGTCAAATGTGAAGATGAAAATTTAATTTCTTATGTTTAATTTAAGAAAAGCAGTGGACAGCATCACGACAGAGAGGGTCTGTCTGCATTAAGACAGCACTGCAAGAACAGCAGTGGACAGCATCACGACAGAGAGGGTCTGTCTGCATTAAGACAGCACTGCAAGAACAGCAGTGGACAGCATCATGACAGAGGGGGTCTGTCTGCATTAAGACAGCACTGCAAGAACAGCAGTGGACAGCATCACGACAGAGAGGGTCTGTCTGCATTAAGACAGCACTGCAAGAACAGCAGTGGACAGCATCACGACAGAGAGGGTCTGTCTACATTAAGACAGCACTGCAAGAACAGCAGTGGAGAGCATCACGACAGACAGGGTCTGTCTACATTAAGACAGAACTGCAAGAAGCCAATAACATCGCTGCCACCTCATATCTCTATGAAGATATTGGCTATTGCGCAACACAGCAACTGAATCTTGCAGTATCTTGAATTAAGCCGATATTACTGGGGGTTTTCTATCGAAGTGACTGTATTCTGTCATACAGTGGTGTTGGTATCGCCACGCAGAGTACTGGAGTGAGATTTTGTTGTGGTGTTCTGCTGTGCTGTGGTGTGGTGTCAATGTATAAAACCACATATTTGACATAAGAGTGCAACTCTGTTGCAGACACAAGAATAATTTTGTACCTGAATATTAACACTCTTATTGTACTCATTTCAATTTGGTTACTAATGAAGGCATTATGAACGGACTGCAAGTGGAAGTGCACAAACTGTGGCAGTTTCACAGCGAGCAACGTAAATTGCAGTAGCCATCATCAGCAGCACATTTACTGTTACTGCAGTTCAGTTCTTTACACCTTTTATTGCGGGTCTGAAAATGATTGCGGTCCAATTCGAAGTAATCTTTTTAGTTCAAAATTGAACGTACTGGATATAATAATTGGGCCAATAAGCATTCACGTCTGTACAAAACTATTTAAATATTACACAAACTGTGAAATTTGATATTCTCACAATTTGTGACATCTACTTCTTTCCTGAAAACACTGCAGCAGTGAACAAAGTGCACTGTTCTGTGTCGTGTGCTGTATCCATCAAATAAATATAACAAAGGTTTGGGATTTTGACACATAAATAACTGCAGTAGCAACATTAAAACAGCTATGGGTGACAGTATTGAACAGTGGAGGGCCACAATCGGCCAGTGGTTAGGAGGAAGATCACGGAATTTTGTGACATTACAGCACTGCACTGCTCTATCTTCCAACCATATCGGTTACAGGGTGATCAGATTCCTAGTGCTGGTTTCGCTGTTGGTCATCGGCTGTGTGGAGCTGAACCCAGGACCGGACCATGTAAGATCTGTCACACACAGTAACTAACATTTACTGACTGCTGTAATTTCTTTCAGAATGTTTTAAATTAAGGTGAAAGATGAAACAACATGTCAATTATAAATTTCAAAATATCGTGGAAAAGAAAAGTTTTGAATGACATACGAGTATACTGGTTGGTAGGCTAGTACTGTTGTAACAATAAATAGACCAACAGGATGTTACACTGTAAACTGGAATGTGTGTCTGGGACTGTGATTGATAGTTACAGAATTGGGAAAAATTGATAATTATTTGGGTTGTTACAGCAACAATACTTTATACCTTTAGCTGCACCAGTGCCATCTGTACAAGAAAGGCTCTACAGACAGCAATAACTGTGGTTTATGTATTTATGCTGTCAGAACCTCACAAAAAGTTACCATCGCACACAAATTTAATTATGATATAACAAGTGTTGGGGCTTTCAAGACAAGTGTTGGTCATATGGCATTGCTATATGTTGTTGCTACTGGGAGGGTAATAAGTGTGTTTCTGAGGAACGTGCTGCCTGAACGTAGCTCAGTTCCAGTGCAGAAGGAGGCAACAAGTTCCTCCGAAACGTAGGGGCGAACTTGTTATCCTACACAACGTCAGAGCCCTGAAGACTCTCGTTTAAATAATAGTTATTACTGTAAATATAAAACACATATACATTTCTCAGCCAGTTCCATGTCAGTTCTACGTATAACACCTGAGACACAGTCAGATATGGCAATTAAGGTACCTCCGCCACGTGCTGTGTCAAAACTCATCCTATCAGCTCTATACGGTACGTATTTGTCAGGGAAGCATGTAGCTGAAGCACGAGTCGTTGAGCTAAGTTTCGGTCACACAGATCACATGGAATTTGGATGAATAGACATTTGTATGTGGTTCAGAAGCTTTTGTCCTAAGGCCATGAACATTTTGATAGTAAATGTATAAGTGAGTGTGCAAGTTTGAAGATAGCCAACTCCGTAATCATGTGCAGATGTGATCATTTAAACAATGGGAAAAATACTTCCTCCGTCAGCCCCAGCGGTATCGGTAAAAACATCTTTATCTGATGTACAGTGACTAGTATGTGGTGGAACAGACGGTTGGCAATCGGAAGGTCTCTCGATAATTTCAAATAATTGCTCAGCCTTAAGCCTCCCTTACAACAGTGCAATTAAGCAGACATTTGGCCAGGATTCACTGTCGTTTGCAGTGAGAAATAATCTTAGGTGACAGACACATGAAAAGATGAGTGGGAATTACAGTTGGTTCTTTAAATTGGTGTAAATAAAGTGAGTTATTTTTAAGTGTCCTTGAAAATATTTTCAATATCTGATGCCAAACGTCAGGGCCACGACGCGATGTGCAAAGTCATTTTAATTTAGGTTTCTGAGATATCACAGGGAGGCTGGTGGAGTTGTTGACGCCGAGCATAGCGGGTTTGGTTTTATGTATCCCTGAATTTGGAAGATTGCGGATATTATCAGGTTTATTCCCCGTCCTCTTAACAACCGTAGTCAAACCGTAGCCACAGATCCCAGCCTGAAGTACCGGATTATTAGAAGACGTCACGTGTATTCCTTCTGGGTTATGAGGATTGGTTGTGTGTCAGACAGAAGATGTGGAGTCAGTAATTAGTACATCCCTGAAGGATCTGGGGTCTTGACTTTAGCGGCAGTTGGCGGTGCTTCATGGCACGTTGCAGCTGCAGTAGCGGACATTCTGTAACGACACTCAGAAACAGAGATGTGATCCACTGTGATGTTCAGATTGTCACTGTCCTTCCGCAGTATCATAATTTTACCTGACAATTTTAAGACAGTGTCGACCAAACCTGCTATCTGTTTATTGGTGCAGTCACCGTCGGTACAGACGGACCCCAACTGAGCATGTTGGTTCACATCAAGGCCACTGCGAGCGACAGTGTCACTGTCACAACCAGCCTTCGGTGCAGAACGATGAGGGATGTCGTCGCTCCTGCCAGCACGTCGTTTCACCCCCCAACAGTCGCACTCACCATTAACCGGTACATTCAGCACTCATTGTCACTCAGCCTTGCTGTACATGGCCCACTGCACCGTAACTACTTCTGTTTTACACAAAACACTTTACTGCACACGCTACACTGATCCTTGCAAGAGAGGCGACCGGCTTGGCAGGCCCACGCTCACCGCTAAACCAACTCCCGCACACGCGGCACGGGAGCAATTAGCAGGCACGTCCACACTGGTCCACTGCTGAGCGATAGTGATGTCAATAATAATAATAATAATAATAATAATAAACCCAGTAGTAGTGGGTGCGACTGGAATCACTCATACTGTACCTGAGCAACAAACCAGGAAAACACGAAAATAAGTTAATACAAAAAAAAGCCATATTGTGCACTGCACAGAAACTGCGGGAAGTGCTAATGTAAAAGTGCAAAATATATTGCAGGGGCGAAATAACATTAGATGTAGCATAAATTACAACTAAGGAACAGCTTCAACAATATATACCGTAGAAATATTGTTTGTTTCAGTTATGAAATTTTAAAAACCGGGCGTAAAGTTGGTAACGGGTATAATAATAATAATAATAATAATAATAATAACTGTGGAAACATACTTATGTTTTTGTTATTTGTGATCTGACAAACTTTAGCCAGATATTCTACCCTTGTGACATTCATAACATTACATTCTTTCTCTTGTACCATTTATATTAATAGTTGTGTTCAGTTTCTTAATAAATTCACTGTGAACTGTTCATAATGATGTTGTGTAATTGGTTTGTGTGCTGAGATATAAAATATGTTCTTCTCTGCAGTCTCTCTTATTCCTATAGAATATATCATGTAGACGGATTATGAAATTTACATTATAATGTGTACATATATGAACATTGCATTACAAGCCTGCTGTTATACACACCCTTCTTTCATTAGCTGGCTCCCTGTACGTGCGTGCAGACCGTAACATTCACACAGTTTGCTCAGTACCGCACGTGATGACAGTTTTAATAATGCTGAATGTTGTGTCTTCCGGTCATTAAGTAATGACGTTACAAGTACAATTTGAGATTATTGTGTAAATTATAGACATTAGTTTTGACTGTTAGTGAAACTGATGTGCTTAACTGAAAGAACATAATTTGTGTGTGTTGCTGTCGTATTGGAACTGCGCGTTCCTTTGTGCCCTTCATACAGTTAATGTGTTGACATTAGTTGTTGACAGTTCATTGTGTTCCGTATAAAGTTATATAAAGTTAGCTTAAAAAAGGCTCTGAAACAAACTGACAGCCCCACGTGTTGCGGAATTACAGATAAGCTTTGTGTGTTTTGTGAGTCACTTATTTACGTTAGAATAAACTTTTCCAGACATTAGAATAACGCAATTGTTGGTATGTAGAAAGGTAAATCAGTCCCGTAACAGGCCCGGTGTGGCCCAAAGAGTTCCAGGAAGTTTAGGCTCTAAGATTTTCATGACATTCGGCACTTGAAAGTGGTGAGGTTGTCACCCTCAGGCAACGGCCGCCCTTACCTCCAGGAATTTTCCTGGTACTCATTTTCAATAGGGGCTGAGTCGACCCCAGGTCCATGGTACGGTCGGAAGGGAATGTGTCACGGAAAAATCCGGTGGCACCACAGGAAATCGATCCCGGGATCGCCCGAATAATAATGTAGTGCATTAACCACAACATTACCCCAGGCGTCGGTATGTATGATCAAACAGTGGTCCCGTTCGATATACAACGAAAACCAAAGCAATATTATCACAAAGCCATTTCATTGCCACTGTTACAGCAGTAGCACCACCGTCACTATAAATATCGGTACAGTTGTTATGTTGTGGTGTGTAAAATGTGACATAACAATTTTTGTACATTGACACTGGTTGACGTAAATTATCTTTGATTGATTGATTGTTTGATCTGCATTTGGTTTCGAGCTGATGCACCTAGGCCTTAATTGAAGGGCCCTTTTTTGCCCCATATCATTTCAAGAGAGCCCTGTTCCTTCGCTAACGTTCCAGATGGCCCCCAAACTTATAATCTCAATGTCCTCTGGCTCCAAGACGAAGGAGCCCAGATACACATGTCTGAGTGAAGCCAAGTCTTCACACTCACAAAGAACATGGACAAAGGTTTCATCCTCTGCTCCACACCTGCTAAACAGTGGACTGTCTAACAGCCCCATTACATGAAGATGTCTCCTCACGGTATAACGCCCAGTCAGAAGGCCAGTAACAGCCCTGCATTGTTTCATATCGAAGGACAGAAACCTAGCCTTGGCACCCGGACAGGGTCCCGAAATTAATTCTTGAGCCTATCTATGAGTATTACCAATGCTGGTTAGCAAAGCAACGTTTAATGTTTGTTCTTATATTCTTCCTACGGGCTCCCAAAGTCGGCTCAGGTCCAACAAACTCCTTAACAGAAGCGTCTTTTGCGACCTTTTCGGCGATTTCTTTTCCTCGTAACCCCGGCATATCCAGGGACCCAATACGGACCCACAGCCTGCCGGGTAGAGATAACATTCACGTCTTTTGACACTGTTGTACAAATGGGGACGTTGTTCTGGCGGCCTGTAGAGATTTCAAAGCCGCCTGGCTATCAGAGCAAATATTAACTTGCTTCTCTGGTCAACCCTGAAATTGAATTCCATGTGCACATAGCAAGATAACATATATCTCAGCCTGAAAAACTGTAGCATATCTTTCTAGATAAATACTGAACCTTCTTCACACAGTTTGCCCATACATTCCAGCCCTGTTCCCCTCCTTCATACCAGACAAATCTGTAAACCAGACGAGCCCTTTGGCTACAGGAAGAGTCTCAGTTCTTCTTTTCCGTTCTTCTGTTGTCAACACGGTAATCCAATATTTGCGTTCAAAATTGAATGCTGGCCTCATAACATCTACCCCGTATTAAATATGGGACATGACTGTTGAAGCTGCATCAATATGCTGTGTCCTGGTTTAGAATGTAGGTAAGAACAACTTCCTAGACTCCAGAGACGATGCGCGGGTTATCTCGCCTCACTCCGTGCCACTAACTCCAATGGGAGAAGCAAATAAGTGCTTCCAGAGCATTGGTGGGAGTAGGGTGCATCGTTCTCATTATCCCTAAGCATATAAATCTTTGCATTCTGCTTAGTGTTTTTGGAACTAGCCGCCTGAGAGCCAGGCCATCATACCAAGAATGCAAAAATAATGGATGGTCTGTTGATAGAGACGTAGAGACATGAACCACCCTGGGTCTCAGGACCCACGTCACAACATAGGCCTTCCTACAGACTCACAGCAGAATGCGAGCCTTCCTCACTTTAACATCCACGTGCTCCCTCCAAGTCAGTCGAGAATCCAGGACTACCCCGAGATACTTGACCAACATAGAACGGTATAAATTCATCCCAAAAAGACGTTGTTCATAGAAACCAGGGAGTTCACTTCTTCTTGTGAATACAAAAAGTTCAGTCTTGTCGGGATTAACAGATAATCCGAGCTCGTCACACCACATCTCTACAGTATGAAGGGCCCACCTTATGAGCCCCGATACCGTATTTGGGAATTTTCCCACATCTAGAAGACATATGTCATCCGCATATACTTGACTATAAACTCCACACCCATTGAGCCTTGCTGTCAGTCCGTCAAAAACAAGGCACCATAGCAGCGGTGACAAGACACCTCCCTGTGGGCAACCTCTAGACACTTCAACGATCCTGGAAGTTCCGCCAAGAGTCGCCGTAGCCAGCCGACCCTCCGTGAGAGCTCTAATGCGCCGGATGGTGTTGTAATCGACCATGTTAAGCAAGAGAAACACACACGGTGACAAAGGAGGTGTTATTAAACGCCCCTTATATGTCAAGGAAAATACCCAGAGCTGCCTTTTGTTTGTCAAGCGCGTATTTAACCCGAACCTCATGAAAGGCCGTTTCCACAGGTTTACCAGCTTGGTATGCGTGTTGATTGGGAAGTAATGGCTTGAACCCGAAAATTACATCCCTTAAAAATCTATCTACCAGCCTTTCCATGGTCTTAAGTAAGAACGATGAGAGACTCATGGGTCTGAATTCCTTAGGTCCGCCATAGGAATTCCTACCTGGCTTACGAATGAACACTACCTTAACCTGGCGTCATATGGCTGGAACATAGCCAATCGCAGGTAGGCACGAAAAATATTGATCAGGTAAGGGACAAGGAACCCCAAGTCCCTCTTGCAACAAGGCATGTACTTTTGTATGGCACAAATGAGTCAATTTTCCATACCACTCTCCCATAGGTGACAACCCTCGCAGCCACCCGCAGTCCAAACATTTGGCACAGCGGAGAGCCGCAGGGTTGGCCCCACCGAGCTGGGAAAGTGAGTAGCAAGCAAGAGATCTAAGGTTTCCCCTCGGATTCCATATGCCTTCCGGAAGGAGCCAGCAAAGATCCCAATTTGATCTAAGGGTCCCTAGATAGAGCCCTAAGTAACCTAGCTGACCTGGGTAGGTCGTTAGTGCAACTACATAGAGTTATTCTAACATCTTTTTAAGCCTTTCTTACCTCTTTCCTATACTCCTCTAAGCCTCTCTCTCTGTTGTTCCCAACTTTATGGATCCTTATTTGTTCGGCACTTATTAAAAAGCTGTCTCTCCCCTCTCCTGAAGGACTCCAGCTCCGATGTCTTCTTCAGAGAATGCCTATATGTTTTAACAGGTCTAAGAAGAGAGTTATCTTCATATGCTGATATTAGGGCCTGCTAAACCCAGCGAATGGGAAGCCCCAGTCCAGCCTCATCTTTCAGGTTCATCTCAGTGCCCCTCTCCAGTCTGCCTCTTAGGCCCAATTGGTGCCCAGGATTCCTGATCAGGTGTACCGGTATGGAGCCCTGTAGATTGAACATAATATTCTGTGATCCGATAAGGAGGGCTCTGATGAAACCTCCCAGGGTAATATCAATCACAGCTAGCTTAAAACCCCTGCAAAAGGAGGTCACATTGTCCTGATTTAGGATATCCAAATTCGAAGAATTGAGAAATTCCAGCAGGGCAACACCTTTGTTGTCCCGTGCAATATGATGTGCATTGGAGTCGCACCCTTCGACTAGACAGAGATTTTCACTCCCACAATATCGCCCGAGTTCCTCAAATTCCTTTTACTAGGAGAGTCTCGGAATAATAGGGCAGATAATTCCAACAAACTACCAGCCGTCTTTCTGCCCCATCTTCCGTACACTTTACTAAAACCGCTACCAGGTCCCTAAACGAGAATTCTGACAGCAGCCTCCTCGCTATACCACGGTGCCTCTAATTTTCATGTCTATTCCTTTGACGCTTACTGTTCTACTAAGAATTCTAGAAGTAGCAATGCTGTGTTGCAGGTTGGTTTGAATAAATGAAATGGTCCTCATCGTGTCTCATTCACCTACCTCCTCCTCTTCCTCCTCGTCTTCCTTCGCTTCCTCTCCTCTTCCTATTTCTTCTCTCCCGGTTTAGCTCCAGAAGGGAGAAGATGCCTTGTCCTACTCCACTGAAGGGTCACCGACCTATCCCCTCCAGCGCTGTGACAGATGTTGTGTCGTGTGGCAAGGCGGACCCCATTACCTACCTCCCTGCGGTCACAACTTTCTATTGCCTGATGTCCAGACCCAAGTTCAGCCTACGAAGCCGCTGGAAATGACGCTCCGTATCCTCCACAGGGCCCGGAAACCAGGCCACAACTATTTTATAGGTAGCGATAGCATCCAGCTTCACTATTATAAACCTACAGCCCTCCAAAGCTACCAGGGTGGGTACCCTAGCAGCCAGCCTGTCTCTGGTCTCTTCAACTTGGCACAACATAATGGCTGCCCATTTGGCTCAGTAGGAATCGACAAGCCGGGGGGTGAACCCCTCTTCAGGGATCCCATCCATAAGCCCACTGATAGCCCGCTGGATGCCTATGATATTTACTCTAGTTATCTAAACCCTCGGATAGTACTCACACATCATCGCCATTCGAATGCCCTCCCGAGCGGCCCTAACAAATCATTTGCCAACTTGCTTTAGACTCTTTGTCTGCCCGCCCTCAGGAGTGCCCCCAAACGGCCTCTGTCGCTTGTCCGGTCCATTTAGGTGCCCCCTGCTTTCCGAAGATTCCGGTCCAGTTGAACTGGGTTTACGTTTTTTCCTCTTCTTTACTTTCCTTTGGGCCTCAGATGTACAGGGCTTCTGCAGGTTTTGTGGTTGATTGCTTCGAGGTATTTGAGTCTGGCAACTGTTAGAATCCCCAGTAGGGGTCTCAAAAAGCTTGGCGTTTCTCGCTCGCTTCTTGGCAGCGCCAAAACGATTCTGTCTAAAACTTTGGAGACCAAGGGTGCCGACCTTCACTGTCAGCCGCTCAAGGTTCTCCGACCTTAGACTGCTAAGGGACAGCTGTTCGTCCCAAGTAACGGGAATCTCACTTGTCCCTTGCATACATGGGTTCTGCTCAGTTGTCCCTAGCGAAGCCTCCAAGCGCCAGATTTCCCCCTGATTGGAGCCCTCTTTAGAAGCCCTTAGGAGCCTTCCTTGTACTCTAATTTTTCTTCTGTAGTGTCAATTTTGATCCCACGTGTACTGGGGTAATGTAAGGTCCACCAAGCAGAGCCCCCACACTTGGTAAGTCTGAATTACTCCTGGTAGGTCGCCTGGTATCCCAGAAGGCGCCGTTCTTGACAGACACCCCCACTGCCATTCATCCCATACCACAGTGGGCCAGAATACCTAAATAGTTGGCCAAAATTCAAAGTTCAGCTCGCACTTTATTTATAAAATTTCTTTGTGCTAAAACAAGCTTTTCAATCATGAAGAAATGTGATTTGATCAGTTTGGTCAATTTTTAATTCGAATAAAATATTTTAATAGAACAAAATACATATTACGACATGGTAGCAACGAAACTCATAATAAATACTCGTATTTACGAGTTATATTTACAAGTCGTCAATCTGTTCTTCGCCGCTAGATTCTGTCTCCATTGAAGGTGCAGATATGGACGGAGAATCGGGTAGTTGCAAAACTTCATGCGTCAGCGACCATTTCTTCAGATTTGGAAGGCACCTCATGGCCGAAATCACTGGATCCGATGTAACTTACAACCGTCTCATTAAATCTTTATCAGTCTCCTCTCTCGAGAATTTTCTGGCGAAGCTTTCTCTAAATTTCTTCAGATCTTTGTTCCGAGCTTCTTGTGCCTCCTCAAAGAGCTGCCATATAGGCAGCAAAGCTGTCGAAATAATCTCAGATCCATGAAGAAGAATTTTGTGTACGCTGGCAGGCATATAATACCACCCCTACAGAGACACAAACAGCCTGGCTGTATCCATCGCGTAATCGTCCAAAGCAGCTGCGTTCACAGCAAATCCGCAGGAGATTGTTTGCAGGATTATTGCAAAACGACGGCTGAGAGTTTTGTCTAGTCCAGTTATATCAGCAGAAAGTGCGGGATCACTGAAAAACCTACGCGCCGTATTACCGTCATTCGTGGTTCCGCTTCCCCCGGGTTTTGGGCCATCAACCAGAAGACCCATCTGTCGTTGGAACTTTACTTTTATCAGTGCCCTTCTCCTCGTAACGCTTGCTTGGTCTTCAGCCCGAACTTGCCACTTATTGATGTCTATCCGATAAGAAATGTGCAGAAGGCACTCGAAAAATCGGATCCACGCATGTAGAGTTGAAAGTCCAAATGAAAATGACTTGAAGTTTACTTCTTTCTCTTTAGTCTTGACCAGGTTGTTTATCTCCTTCGGAGTGGCTCAGCAAAAGTAACACCTTTGTGCGGATGAAGTTGTCGTTAGGGCTTTACATATTTTGCCGTCAATAATGGTCAGAAGAACGGTAACTTCGATTGGGAGGAGCATTCGAATCTGACCCTCAAAATACTGGACTTCAGTGTTTGCTACTTCGAGGGTCTCCTTTTTGAACTGGAATCGAATGGGTCTGCAAATTCTCGGCGACGAAGGGCGTGGGTTTTGCCACAGAATCGTTTTAGAATCCTTTTCTAAATGCAGCTGCAGAGGAACTACGGATGAAAGAAATAAATAGCTGTCGGAGAGATTTTCGGAGGAAGCATTTTGTTTGTATTGAGAATGTCCAGTGCTTCCATCGCAGCCCCATTTCGAAACCAGGACAAGATTCGTCGTTTCGCCATCATAGGTAACCACAGATCCTACAAGTACAACAGCTTCTTGCAAAACAGTAGACGTCTTGCTGTGAGATCGAGTAAGGCCTGCAAACCGACTTCGCACCCACTCTCTGTAGCTGTTACAGGATCAGGATAACACCTTTCTTTAGCCGCTCTGACGTTGTTATACGCCGGATAAATGTCGGCCTCTTTAGCTTTCGCTTGAGGCCGAATCGTAGTGTACTGCTGTTTAGACAATTGTGCATCAATTAACAGACAAAGCGCCTCATCTTCCGAATATTTGCACATTGCAGTCCCCCCTTTCTTCTCACTCCAAGCTTGGCAGATTTTTGATGCTCTGGTAGGCGTCGTAGCCACGGCTTCATGTAAAAGTTTTGCAGCCGACGGATTTCCACTTGTTCGGAGGCTCATCGCAGTAGCAAAAGACAGTTCTTCAGTAGAAGTAGTTTTGCGTAAACCTTCTGTTTTCCGTCTTTTGCTTCTTTCGCTTGATTCAGAGAAGGTCTTTTCCTGTCGACCTTTGGCA
>Ga0209629_10002428_pt1 | contig 12680 bp, 10 predicted proteins | sample TergutCu122P5_FD_187286 | JGI IMG/M metagenome (GOLD analysis project Ga0209629, IMG submission 187286) | Cubitermes ugandensis P5 segment gut microbial communities from Kakamega Forest, Kenya - Cu122 P5 (SPAdes) (version 2) | ecosystem: Host-associated > Arthropoda: Insects > Digestive system... | reverse complement strand
TGGGGTGGTTTACAAGCCGGCCGTGGTAGGTGATGCTGTAGGTCCTCGCTGCGTGCTTGACGGTGGAGACGCGTAGGTCGCGGTGTATCATCGCATTAGGCACGTACCGCGGTGCGCCAGTGATGATTCTGAGTACTTTAGCTTGAAATCGTTCAAGAATATCAATGTTGGAGTTAGACGCCGTTCCCCACAGTTGGATTCCATAGGCCCAGATGGGTTTCAGGATCGCCTTGTAGAGGAGGAGGAGGAGTGTTTTCAAGAGACAGTTGTGATTTTCGTCCAATAACCTTTGACAAATAACTGACATTCCGCGGGGAACTTCAAGAGATGATGTTTACGCCGAAGTCGGACTAAATACCCCACAACGGCGTTTTGACTTGCTTATATCGACATCACGTGAACCGATCAAATATGCTAACGCCTAAGCAATACATACATACATACATACATACATATATATATATATATATATATATATATATATATATATTTAAAAAAAGTTTTACATTGACAGATACGCAGCATTCATGCAGGCCTCGTATCGCACGGCACGCAGTTTGTAACGCAGCATGAATAAAACCTGTACTTCAAAAACTTACAGTTCTAAGGATGAAAATGTTCCACAAAGGAATACGCTGCAGCATGTACTGTTTCACAGATGGCAGCAAAATCTGAATTCAAATTTAGGCAGTAGTTATAAGAGGGCAGGAAAAATGCTTTAATAAAAGTAACATGCACACCAACAGAAAAGTGTATGTATGAAGACAGAATGCTTAACCTGTCCCAGCTCTTAGCTCCATGTTCCGGCTATTATACCCATAGTATACAAACGACGATGAAGAGAAAAGTCCCTCCCTGCCTGAAATCGAATAATGATTTTCAGGTTTAGTTTGTAGCCTAGTCACCAAAGTGACTCGAAATCTTGTAAACTGAATTCTGGAACCCCCCACTCGAGCTGACTCCTAGGCACGATAATGGTGATCGTACTGTTTCCCTTCTGCTTACGGAGCAGCGCGCCAAATCAATTGGGATGTCTATGTCCTACGTAACGTGCATCATGTTGGTTAATAAATGGTGTTATACGAAGGTGAGTGGTCAGTTTATTGTCCAGACCATTCTTCCACCTCCCCCACGGGGCGCAACAGCCTAAATTGGGCCCAGGTCGCCTCGTTGTTAAGGTGTCTAGATCACAAACAATTACGCCCAGTGGGATTCCAAGAACGAGTGATCAGCTTGTCTCACGAGGCCACGCCGTGTTACCTCGCGTAAAATTCTATGGTACTCAAAGGACAGATGGCTGGGTGGCGCTACAGCCGGTCTGAACGCGTTGCTAACCAGCACTATGCAGCAGCAGTCACTGTAACGTGATTACTGGCGGCGAACTGATAGGAACCTGGAGTTACTGCAGTACAGTGCTCAGAAAAAGGTTACTGTCTTCTAGAATATGACGCCCTAATGGTTGGAGCTTTGTTACCGACGTTTCGGCTGATCTTGCTGCCTGTCTTCTGGGCGGTCGACAATTTCTGTCCACGTTTCGGAGGGCACTGCTGCCGCCGCCGAAAATCTCTTCGACTATTCCGAAAATCAAGCAACCTCCTCCGAAACTTCGGCAGAAAATCTTCAACTATCCTGCAAACTGAGGCAACAAGTTCAACCGAAACGTCGGTAACAAATTACCAAGCAGCACTGCTCAAAATCCGGAAGACTGTAATCAACACTAAAAACGCTGTGAAAACCTCAAATCGCATGAACTTGGGGAAGACGGAAATCGTTACAAATCAACCGAAAACTGCGTCCGTTCAAAACAGTAGCTTGGTAGATACCCCTTCTCGGTCGCTAGATGCACCCAACAACCCTCATATGCTCCCTTGCATGTGTAGGCCTACTCTACACATGTCTTCGGTTTTACTGAAGACACGCAATGCACGTATAGTGTAACATCGAGGCGCGTTCGTGCAACCATTTTTTTTTCAGTAGAAAAACAAATATTACAAATTCTGAATGCGTGTTTGTAGCCTTAGGTATCCAGCAAGCAATGCGCATGCGCCATATTGTCATCTGTGGCCTGCCCCGCTCGACCATATTCTTCCACTTTATCCCACAAACGGCACGATTTTCGGGAAAAAAGTCATTCAACACAAGATGCGTGTTTTTATTTTCTCCACATGTCTGAAATATTTCTCATTCTAGGAAAAATTAAGCGGGATATGATCAAAGATGTTTATTGGTCTTCATGTAAAGTACCCATTATTCTCGTATTTTAATTAAACTTAAACATTCTCGATAGATTTTCACAAAATAATCCAGCAAGCAATGCGCATGCGCCATATTGTCATCTGTGGCCTGCCCCGCTCGACCATATTCTTCCACTTTATCCCACAAACGGCACGATTTTCGGAAAAAAAGTCATTCAACACAAGATGCGTGTTATTATTTTCTCCACATATGTCTGAAATATTTCTCATTCTAGGAAAAATTAAGCGGGATATGATCAAAGATGTTTACTGGTCTTCATGTAAAGTACCCATTATTCCCGTATTTTAATTAAACTTAAACATTCTCGATAGATTTTCGCAAAATAATCAAATATCAATTTTCACGAAAATTCGTCCAGTAGGAGCCGAGTTGTTCCAAGCAGAAGGACAGACAAGACGAAGCTAAGAGTCGCTTTTCGCACTTTGGCGATAGCGCCTAATAAATGACAGTCTTGTGGGACCAAATTGATGCGAAAACTTCATAACAAATACACTGTGCTGTCTGTTACACTGTGCACAATTTACGACGTTTCTAGGGGAAGGGGGCCTGCTCATTGTGTATCATCTCGGTGGGCTGGAAGGGGAGGTATGAAGGTGGCTACTCCGCGTAACAAAAGCTTCCCCGAACCTACCGCCACGAGCGTTCCAGCAAAGGATTACACGGGATGCATTCACATAATGTCTAGGAACGTTCGCAAGTGTGAACAGCTGCACTATCACCAGATATTCTTATGTACAATTCTAAAGGAATTGACCAATACACCACGACAACAAAATAATACAAGTTGTATAGGTGTTTCAACTCGTCAACGGCCGTGTGACTTAGCACGTCAAACTACGAACCAGATGACCAGTTATTCCGACGTGGAAAGAAGGCAGATTTCTTGGCTTCGTGTCCAAACGTGACAGGCTTATTTGCATGCTGACGCTAATGAAGTTCACAAAGATTTTCCTTGTCGCCTCCAGCACACAGACAAGCATCTGAACTCCGAAATTAAACGCACAGAATGAACATTACACATCAGTCTACCTACACTCGCGGGAAAACTCAGTTACCAAACCTTTTAACATTAAACAAGACTGGAACTGTACGTATAACGGAACATTCAGACGCGTTCGCGTAACCATTGCTACCGTGGGAAAGCAATAACTATTAAATATTACGATCGTGTATCTGTATTCTTGCCTTCATTGTCCGGAATCCAAATCGCATCTTTTCTGCGCTGTATTACGTCATCTGTGGCCTGTCTGGCTCTACCATACACGTATTTTTGCACATTATCTCATAAACAGCACGATTTTCAGAAAAACGTTACTGAACATAAATGATTTTGATTTTCTCCACACCCTTTATCTGACATATCTCATTCTACGGAGAATTCAGCGAAATACTGTCATTAATATACAAACGTCAAGTAAAGTACCCGTTATACTTGTCCGGTTGTAAAGAAACTTGAATTTTCTCGACAGATAGATTCTCAAATATTAAATTTCATGAAAATCCATCCAGTGGGAGCCGAATTGTTCTATGTAGACGGGCAGACTTTACGAAGCTCAGAGTCCCTTTTCGCAATTTTTCGAACGCGTCTAAGTATGGCCAATTTCGGTGCACACTTTCTACAGATGTCATAATTCATAACACTAATTCACCAGATTAAAGGTCCCACAAGGCCACTATAAAACATTTAAGCAGTCGGCCAAAGTCACTGAACTGCACACGACATTCAAGTCTAACCTCTGAGGTTTCCTTACCACACAAACGACTTCAGGCTGGCCAGCTACGCCATCTCGTGCCGTCAGTTTTTGCGAGATCGTGAAACGGATGTTATGATCTGCGCGTCTCAGTCATCACAGTGGTGCCTGAATAGAAGACGGATAGTGATTGGTCACGGATACACACAGTACAGATTAACCTACAAGCATAAGAAAGGACTCATAAAATCTGTCTTGCGGGTTATGAAACTTAGTTCTGAATGCAAGCTCGTCAGAAACGCTGAAAACCACCAATCAAATTGCGTCAAGTCGTAACCCATAAGACCAGAATCTAAACCTTCACGATTGTGAAAACCTCTAACCGCACGTAAGCCATAAAAAGATAACTGCGAACGAAAACAATTTACGACTAATCAGGTCTTTGCGAAAACTTCGGTACACGTTCCCTACCCGTTCTTCACATTACTGCAGTACATAAGGTCAATTTAAGAGGCATTCTGAAGAAATGGTTTCTTTTTTTAACGACTTTCTTACATGACTGGCACAAATATGATTCCTAATGTCAAATACTGTCATTAATAGGTATGTACAGGGGTGCTGATAAGTCCTTAGCCCAATCACGAAGGAAACAAGCTACAGCGACAGAAGATTCTGAGTTTCATATACCCTATTTATAATCATAATTGGAGGACTATTAGTACTATTTATGTATAAAACAAGACTAGCATGAAAAGAAATATTCTAACCATCAAACAAAATACATGGGGAAGTAGGTCGGGCTAAGGACTTATCAGCACCTCTGTATATAAGCAACGTCGTGCTGGGATCATAAATGCCTTGTAACGACTCTTACAGTTCTACAGGCACGGGTATGGGCAGTGTGAACGCGACGTTGTAAGCAGTCTTCTCAGTATTACTTTCTGACAAACCTGTTACATCTTTCTGACCGTCAGCCGTGAGCTCTACAGCAGTGGTTCTCAAACTTCTTAAACTTCTTGACGCGAGGAATCGCGGCAAATCAACGTTAAAGATGGCAATACTACGGGAGAGTCGGCGACTCGAACACGCGCGGTTTTACTACGTGCGTGCAAGTAAAGTTTATTGAAACAAGACTATTTATAAATTTCTCTTATCCGAAATAACATGACATCAAAAATTTCGCAACACACCTGGCGGAACCTCCTCTTCCTCCTCTGGAGTTCCAAATTTGGCAAACATCGGTCCCAGACCTCAATGAATCTTTCAATTTACACGATTTACTAAACACATTTGTAGTACTTTTAAACGACCGTTTTAAATGATATTTTATAAAATATACTGAAAATGCAATTAGACGTAAAAGGCAGGTAAAAGGTAGCAGATGAAGGCAGCACTGGGATACACGCGTGCCCGGCTGACAGACATTTTAATAAGCAAATACAGAGCACTGCACAGAGAGGAAATTCACGATTTGAACTGCACAACGAAAAGGCTACTTACCTGTGTTGAAACCAATATGAAATGGGCGGGGCATATTGTACGCATGGGAGATATAACATAAAATTTTCGTTGCAAAATGTGAGGGGGCATGGGCCATTTGGGAAACCTAGAGTAAATGGGAGGAAAATATTAAAATGGGTATCACAGGGTGCTTTGTAAGAACGGTAATGAATACAAAATGCACACCATTTCTTGGCCAGCCGTTTGACTATCACTTGGTTACAGGAAGGAGTATTTATGGTTGGAACACTTAGCACAGCTGGTTAAAGCGACAGTGAAAATGTTACGACCTACTATTTAATAGCCTGCTGGAGTTAAATATAGTCACCTTACTACTAAAAGAACACAAGTCACCTGATGTTATCGGCAGTAATTTACAACGGCACATAAGCCTTAAACCATTTATAGCCGTCAAAACACCTAAATCCCCTTAATAAAACAATATACATACAAGACAGGGGGTGTTGCAGGGCGAAAACAGACACTGCAGAGGGCGATGCTGTTATCAGGAGAACATCAGTCTCCGCCGTCAGCCGAAGAAACACACATTCCTTTCTAATTCCGTCATCAGGACATAACGACATTTCAAGTGGCAACAATTCCATTCACCGACCAGCTGGCTGTCGATGAAGTACGGCTCAAATAAGAGCATGCTGCAGGATTAATGCTTTCTTCCGAGAATGTGATGCTTCACTGAAAAGCTGCTGGGCACACAGCAGCACTGAGACATGTGTCTGTGCGGACAGTGTGTAACTGCGACCACACATCAAATCTTGTCCAGCGATTCCACTGCACATTCACAGGTTGCTCTCTGTTGTACATATTACTGTACTTTATTACATGGTATTTACTCAAAAGGGCTGATCCCAGTGGCCACGCGGTCCAAGGCGTGGGTGTGCGGGAGCTCTTCTGCTGGGATGGTGGGTCAAAATCCCGCTGGGGGTATGGATGTCTGACTCTTGTGACTGTTGTGTGTTGTTGGGTGGACGTCCCTGCGACGGGCCGTCCAGATGAGTCCTACCGAGTATGATGCGTTTCTTATTTCGAAACCTCGACAGAGTGGCCTGAGCCCAATATGGCTGTCGAAGAAAAAAAAAATACTCCAAGGTGAGCCTCGCTTCACTTTAACAGCACTTAATCGTTTAAAGCAGAGTGTTTACTACATATAACACCTAATTTATGGCTTTAAAAACATCTAATTTTTCTCAAACACTATTTATTTCTTATGACTCCCAGAATGAAATGAAACAATCTCCCTAAACAGCCTTAACCGGCTCGCCAATGGAAATGATCGATATTTTCTGTCACGTAGGAACTTCAATTTTAAACATTATTCTGACACTAATTTCATGTTTTCACCGTGCATTTTTAAAGTCATTCACTTTTATTTGCCAACTAATGCATTTAACTGTATAAAACTCAGAAGGTTAAAATCTACACGTATCAATATGTTAAGCTTTTAACTGTCTTTTAAAATACTGATACATGTAGATTTTAACCTTCTGAGTTTTATACAATTAAGTGCATTAGTCGGCAAATAAAAGTTAATTATTCTGACACATTTCAGTTTCTCAAGCATCAACGGATCGGGCAAGTGATGACCTTCACGGCGCCGAAATAAAAAAAAATCGTACCACGATTATGATGTCGTACAGACTGGTATGTATTATCAACTGGAAGAGCGTGCTCCCTCCGTCTTCTGGGCAGCACAAGAAAATGAAGGCAGCACGCGTTTCATGACAGGTGGATACAACCGACCAGAAATTCTTACTTTTATACGAAGGCCGTGATAAACTTCATGTTTAACACGCAAGGATAATATCACGCGTTTAAAGGACGAGCAGTAAAAGGCACATGACGTGCACACTCAGTATGCACTTCGCTTTGTTACAGACAGCATTTTCGTCACCGGAATGAGCGCTGTAGAGCGGGCGGTTATCACTGGTCGCCTTGCAGCCACGATGTCGCCCGCGGCGCTGTACTCTCTGCAGTTTATCTACAATGCTGCCAAACCAGGAACTTCAACTGCGCTAGTTATCAACACAAATTATCACACAAATTGCAAGGTCACTTGTAAAGGCAATGCAGTGAGCGAACTGGACGTACGAAACCTAAATATTGTTATTGACGGAACTTCCCGTCCTTACACGTGGGTTTGTTATCACACAAACCCACTGCCCTATTTTCTTCAATGCAGCCTGAAGCAAACTACCGCATTTCCAGCTGATAATGTCGGACAGTAAAGCATTCAAGACAGACCCGTCTTAAAAACTCCTTTCAAATTCTTGGGCACTGTTCATCCCGTGTCGAAGCAGCACACAGTGGAAGTACGAGTAATGAGAAGGGGCGTGAAATTAAGCTTCTCGAATTCTAAATTTTAAATCCAGGTACTGAATGAGTGTTGCTTTATGCTCCGGGAAATTTACTCCCACAGAATGAACCCGCTTTCGTTCACAGTTTCTGATCTGCACACCTCACCAAACAATATTTGGGTAATCAATACGAATAATGAGATAGGTGGGGCATGTGGCAGGTATGGGGACGGGGAGAGGTGCACAGAGGTTTTGGTGGAGAAACCCGAGGTGAAGGGAACACTTGGAAGACATAGGCGTAGCTGGGAGGATAATATTAAAATGCCTCTTCAAGAAATAGGACATGGGGAGGGGCGGGGACTGGATTAATCTGGTTGAGAACAAACATGAGTAGCGAGCTCTTGATCCCATAAAATGCTAAGGCACAATTAGCTTGTTCTCATTCATAATAATGAGCTACTCTGGACCTGAAGGAAACTCCAAAGGCCTTAATGCCAACGAGCTCCGGTAGCCCAGCTAGCTGTTCTTTATGTCCATTCCATTGTGTCCCTAAGCCACGTGTGCACAAATTTCCCCATAATTTGGGAAACCATCAAAATTCTCGGCGCCAGAGTGGTAATATGAAGTTCCACACGAAGGACCCAGAAATATTAGGCGTCAACGTCGTTCGTGCGACCTGGCGCACGGGATTGTGGATTGCTGCCCTAAGCACGGCAGTTTTAACGGATAAGAGAGCCCTGCAGTGCTCTAAATTCCTGCCGGATGCTGGCCTAGGATCGGTGACGGCTCATCTAAAACTGCTGCAGGGCTGCAGCCTTCCAAGAAATTTTGGGAATTGAAAATATCTTCATAAACGTTTTCATTATGAGACACGAACATTCTTTAAAATATATGAATGAAACCATTTTAAATTCAAGTACTCGCGACGGACTCGAAGGCTCGCGGAAAGCGAGCGCTCGGCCAGTGCAGCTGGGCCGACAGATGGGAAGCCAGCGGCCGCTAGGTAACAGGGTTTCAGGACGGTGTATTATCTGTTTACCTCTTCTAACGTCTCAAACTCTGGAATTTTGATAACCGTTTTTACGAACGTACCTAGCCACCTAGCTGTCATCAAGGCCATATTTGCGAAAGTTCTAATTTTAATGGTTACAACGTTGAGATAGACACGAACTTAAACAGTGTGGAGTACTGACAGGGCACACATTTTCACAGTTAATCCCAGCCGAGAGTATTGCTTTCGGCAATTTAGGTCTTGCAACACCTGTTCAGTTATTTCTGAGTCATCATTAGAGTTCAAACCTACGTAAGAAATAATTGATAACTACTAACACATGCACTTTTTCATTCAACACTATATTAGTCTAGAATGTTGATTTCATTAAAATACATAAAAATATTTAAAGGCATTCCGACATGTTTCGATCTTAATAGATCATCATCAGGGAATATGTCTGTACCTCGCTAAAGTTACTGAATATTTAAAATTTAAAAAATTTCAAAACACCGAATTTAAAATCCCGACGATCAATTCCGGTGTTGTGGTAGAAATACACAGCAGGTGTACCTGGTGACCCTTGTGGTGCAGTGCGTTGGACTGTATTGCTGCCACAACACCGGAATTGATCGTCGGGATTTTAAATTCAGTGTTCTGACATTTTTTAAATTTTAAATATTCAGTAACTTTAGCGAGGTACAGACATACTGCCTGATGATGATCTATTAAGATTGAAACATGTCGGAGTACCTTTAAATATTTTTATGTATTTTAATGAAATCAACATTCTAGACTAATATAGTGTTGAATGAAAAAGTGCATGTGTTGGTGTTTATCAATTACTGAATTGAAAAATGCATGGAGAAACATTGAAATTACGTAAGAAGATTCAGCAAGTTTACTCTTACATACCCTGAACATAAGTGGTTGAGTGGCTGTGCTGAATCGCACTATTAGACCATCTCAACAATCATACAATCCGAGCCTCAGCCCTATCATTAGAAAGTCCCACGAGCCGCCACTGCTTCGAATACGCTGAAGCTCCTGTCACCTTCCGTGGAATGGAATATGATGAAACGGACAAGTGGTTATCAGTGCACGTCTTCCAAGTTACGGCGGTACCTACTCGGTCGCATCTGAATTCCCTTTAAGGATTCAAACAAATTCTATGGCGATTCGAAGGCCCACACGCGGGGCGTGTACCCTTGCTGTGGTACCATGTGACCCCAGTCCTCTTGGACTCCAGTTTTTTTTAAACTGTCACGAATACTGAGATCGCCTTTTACGTATTTTTTCGTAAGGCCTTCCTAACAATGTCACACACATTCGCTAGTTTTTGTCTTTCCGTTTATTTTTTATTTATGTTTATTTCCGCTTGGGGACAAATGGACCCCATAGTACCTTCCATGTAATATAGATCATTTTTTTCTTTTGTGAGGTTCTGTGACGTGCGGAGCGTAACATAATGGCAAGACGACGGGGACTGTCGTGCAACGACGTTCTGGAGTCTTTAGATGTGTTAAGTGACGTCGATAGTGAACATGAGGACGATATTGAAGATAGCCTGAGCTGGGATGAAAGCGACCGCGAGTCCAACGAAGTGTCAGATTCCTACGGTGAAATAAGTGCAAGTGAATCTGATTCGGAAGAGAAGCAAGATGGTGACAGTCGTGAAATTCTTGGAAAAGACGGATATGTGTGGTCACAGAAGCCAAAAGCTGTCAGAAGAACACCAATGCGAAATATATTCAAAGAGAAACCAGGACCGAAAGGGAATGGATGTCAAGCAGACACACCCTTGAAATCATTTGAATTATTTTTCGATGACGCCATGATAACACAGGTTGTGACATGGACTAACCAGAAGACTGAAAATGTGAAAACCAGTTACACAAGCAAACCTGGATTTCTGTACAATACAAGCGTGACAGAAATTCGCGCACTCATAGGCATCCTGCTGTTCTTGGGCGCTACAAAGAGCTCCAAAGAAAGTACTGCAAGCATTTGGGCGAAAGATGGTATTGGCAAGCCAATTTGCATAGCAGCGATGAGTCAGAAGCGTTTTTTGTTTCTTGTGTATTGCTTACGCTTTGACGATTCAACCACGAGGGCCCAGCGAAGAGCCGATGACAAGTTGGTACCTATTCGCAACATATACGACAAATTTGTCGCAGCTTGTGAAGCAAACTACACTCCAGGAACTGGCTGCACAGTTGATTAATCTCTCCATGGATTCAGAGGAAGGTGTAGTTTCAAGCAATACATACCAAACAAACCGAGTAAATACGGCATCAAAGTATATATTCTGGCTGATAGCAAAACCTTCTACTCGGTTTCTGCTTCTATATATTCGAATGTTCCTAAGACCAAGTCGTGTCTGTTTGTCGATATCTGAGTACAAACCCGTGTTGTAAAATTTATCTGGAGGAAAAAAAAAAACATGGTAATAAACTGTTTTTATTCTGGAAGCGTAGTACGTCTTTTACAATGGGGTCAAATTGACCCCATAACGTAACTTTTTCATGGTACCACAGCAGAGTTAAACAGGGGTAACTTTATGCACGCACACATACACTGTACATGTCTACAATTTCCGGTGTTTTAAACGGTAAGAACACTACACTGGCATTCTTGTGCATACGGCATTTGAAGTTCTAATTACAGGTCTAAACAGGAGCGTTGTTAATGCATTCCTCGGCCGGTATTCCGTTATTATTGCGGTACCGAAAAATTTGCAACACGAACGAACCAGCGCTTTTAGCCTTTTTCCTTATTTTATAAAGCCTATGACATTACGTCCCGGGGCCTGTACTCTCGAATACCTAGCAAACCAACGGGCAGTTTTTGTGTTTCGCCACTACGGAACGCCCCAAGTTTGCACCTGTAAAATCTGTCACCAGCAACAATCGACTCGGAAACTGTATCGTCATTTACAAAGGTCTTCATCACACCTCATCTAAGACTTACGCACCTTCAGCAGCTGATGCCAAGTAATGAAGATCAACGCGGTTCGCGCAGTATACTGGGCCAGCTGCTGTTAATGTTAGTTTACAGTACTGACAGAGGAACTTCTGTCACTTTGTGAACACCTTCTTCGAAAACGCAAATACACGAATAGTCGCTTGTCTCATTCAAACACCTTCCTGGCATCATCAATAAGCTAAGGCAGCTGGCTTCCAAAAGATATTCCATTTCCGAAAGTACAGTTGGTGGCCAACGTGGATGTGTATTAAAAAAACCAACGAAAAATAAACCTGCAATTGCCACTACATTAATTTATTGCCAGTGTCTTTTAATACCGACACAAAATTCGCCAATATGCGTTCGCAAACCTCTTTGGGGAGCCACAGATTGGCACACTGTTTTACAGGACGGAATGGCAACGACGCCCTGCCGATATCCATTTCTGGAGTTGGAAGGCACTCCAGCCCCCTCCGCCGCCTACAACACACACACAATTATACCGGCGCACAGCAGTAACAGCTGTGTATCAGCTGACTGCACTCTCTCTCTCTCTCGCCCACGATCAGGAAACTACGTGAAAAAAGGCAACCCAGACCTCGCCAGGGTGTGGCGTAACCTAGGTCGTAATAGACCAATAACAAGCCAGCGCAGCAGACTGATGACACTACACAGTTACGGTGACCTCGAAAATATACTTGGTGCTCAGCCCCCCCACCCCCCAAAAAAAATAATGGCCCCCAAAAGTTCGCTACCGTGTTAACAACAGCACACCACTCAACCCTATCGCAAGCCAGAATAATGCAGTACACGCCCTCCTATACGGTTACAGATACATTTTAATATCCTCCCCATCTATATCTACATCTTCCATCTAGTCACTTCTCTTCTGATATCCCGACCAAAACGTAATTCCACGACTGATAACTCGAAACCCGGAAGGAACCTGAAGCACCAACTGCATAC
>Ga0209629_10002426_pt1 | contig 12687 bp, 5 predicted proteins | sample TergutCu122P5_FD_187286 | JGI IMG/M metagenome (GOLD analysis project Ga0209629, IMG submission 187286) | Cubitermes ugandensis P5 segment gut microbial communities from Kakamega Forest, Kenya - Cu122 P5 (SPAdes) (version 2) | ecosystem: Host-associated > Arthropoda: Insects > Digestive system >... | reverse complement strand
CGTGACCCCAGTCCTCTTTGACTCATTTTTTTTTAAACTGTCATTAATACTGACATCGCCTTGTACGTATTTTTTCGTAAGGCCTTCCTAACAATGTCACACACATTCGCTATTTTTTGTGTTTTTCCGTTTATTTTTTATTTCTGTTTATTTCCGCTTGGGGACAAATGGACCCCATTGTACCTTCCATGTAATATAGATAATTTTTTTATTTTGTGAGTTTCTGTGACGTGCGGAGCGTAACATAATGGCAAGACGACAGGGATTTTCGTGCAACGACGTTCTGGCGTCTTTAGAATTGTTAAGTGACATTTGTCCCAGGTCAAAGGACAAGAAAACCAAATTCATCTGTAATGAGTGCAATAACTTTGTGTGCGAAGAGCACAGCAAATGGTTGTGCAACCAATGCCAGGGTAAAAGTTATAACTACAGATAATGATACTATATGTAAAATAATCTGAAACTCACACATGAAGTGTTGTGGAATTTTTTACAATGGGGTCAATTTGGTACTGTTAACTTACCTTTTTTCAATGTACAACAGCAGGGTTAATAGAGCTTCAAACTTCGTAACAGATTTTGATAAAATCTCAATTGTAAATTTCATGAAATCCTTTCAATGGGAGCCGAGTTGTTTGAAGCGGACCGAAAGAAGGACGGACACGGACGGTATACAGAGGGACGGCAGACATGAGAGCCAGTAGTCGTTTATCGCAATTTTGCGAACGAGACTTAAACTGTAAATTTACTTTAGTACCTTTGTAATTATATTTATATTAAGAATTTCTTTAATATAAGGCTACATTGTTTGGTAAAAATTGATTTATATTATTGTATCGTTTTAATAAAGGATTTTTAATCACATTTGATCACCTTCACTGCAAACAGGCTCCTGCCATGATGTTTCACAAGTCAAGATCCGTAGACCAGAAAGCATACTGTACATGACTCAGGATTCCGGCGAGTAGTAGATGAAATACTATAGGGTCAATAATTCAGATTCTTGAACCTTGAAGAAGGGGCCGATAGGCTGTGCCGAAAGGTCGGTAAGGAACTACCACAATACGCTGCGTAACATCCCAGAGAATGGCAGCATATAAAAAAGATTTATAACTTTGTAGTAGTGGACGAAAACGGGTATGAGGTATTATTATAAAACCTTTTCGTTTCAGAACCTGCAATAACAATTGCACGTTCAGACGCTCCCAGTACTTGCACTGTATTGAGTCTGTTGAATTAAGGATCTCCGCATTTTGTCCGTTAGGGCCGGTTTACACGAGACCAGTAGAGAGGCAAGGCAAGTGAACAAGTAACTGGCTGCAAGTGAAGCTTAGCAAGTACCGAAGCAATTAGCGTTCACACACGTTCACAAGTTTAGCTTCAAGTCTTGTGAACGTGTGTGAACGCTAATTACTTCGGCACTTGCTAAGCTTCACTTGCAGCAAGTTACTTGTTCACTTGCCTTGCCTCTCTACTGGCCTCGTGTAAACCGGCCCTTACTGGTAACTGCAGTTTTGCAAGTGTTATGGTAGAACGTTCAAAATCTAGCTCAACCCTTCAAAACCTCTCCCCTTAACATTCGTAATGGTCTTCCCAGCCTCTAAGAAATTACGTAATATCACTATTGATGTTGTATTCATTATCAAGTATAATTCATCTCCAAAAAAAAAAAAAAAAAAAAAAAAGGAATGTGTTTGTTTAGCAACAAGAGGAATTTAATTTTAATCAAACAAAATTAAAATACACAAAACAGTGTGTTTGCTACAGAAACATTATGCTGGTACCCTAGAAATTAAAAACTTTACATCCGCTTGGTTACTATATTTATTCATTCTGTAAATCAATACAAGTCTTCTTTAGTTTGCTTAAGATTTCCAAGAACGCACCAACTTAGTAGGCACGCTCCGAGACACACTTATCGTCCAATGACAACACGCAAGAAAAACGAAACCAAACGCCTTTATAGTTCGTCAATAATTTCAGACAACCAACAGTAACAGTGTTAGGGTGGTCACCAGTTTATAATCCCCGGCTGGCCCAGTACTGTCACAGTCTTTATCGTCTGAGTGACATATATTTGTGGAGACGCGTAGAAATCCTTGTGCATCCGACATATATTGTTAACACACTCTACTTGACGTTACAAGCAACAGTGTTACATATGGCATACATCAAGAGGAAAAGGAATACTGAGTTCTCGTGTGATAACAGCCTTCATCAGAGCCGATTTAAGACGACTCTCTCTTATTTACGACAGACAGGATTGCTGACTAACAACACATCGCCATCAAAAGGTCAAACGCTATATACCACAGTTGGTGCCGTGTGTTTTTATAGTACTTGGATGTGTGCTATTGTGGATACATATGTTCATAGATATGATTTGACGAAAGCTATGGAGACAATGCATATGGGGTTTGCTATGTCAATCGCTGCATGGATGAATTTCATTTGCAGGTAGGCCACCTTATAAACAGCAGGTTTAAAAAAAATTATATTTCACAATAAAGTTTCGAACACTGATAATATTTCAAAAATAACTGAAGACAATATTAAAACATATTGCTATCATTTACTTCTGTATATCAGGCAAATGAAAGCAACAGGTTGCACTTAATTCCATTTGCTGATGTTGAACGCTTCTTCATTGTATCCCTGCCGTGTCTGACAATAACAGTTTAGTCGGAAATATGTTGGATTGATTGTGAATAGATGGAATACAGCGTAAAAGTTTCATGTTTTTTCCTAGAAAACTAAAGACCTTTCACTTGTACCTTACAAAAAATATCAGGTAAACCCTAAAATAAACCAAAAAAGGAAATAAACATTAAAATATCAAAGTAAAATATAAGGAATTCTATTATAAATAAATTAAGGGAAATAACTTTGTAACACAGAAACATTTCGGCGAGTGTTGTGTCCAGAAATCCGAGTCTTTAAAGGTCATGTTGTCAGTCATGTTGCGAAATAAAAAAAAATCGTGTATTTCTGGGACGTTACGCAATGTTGTTTGGTGGTGGTTAAGTGCGGGAGTTTTCTTTACAACCGACGAGTCCCAGTTTTAAAGGGTCAAACAGTCCAAGTACACTGCTTGACCCTTGAGGATGAGACCAATGTATTGTCCCGAAACGTCGGGAAATAACTATTGAGAACTCGATTTCGTACTTGTTTCATTACAGTACGGTAATAAGACGGATGCAAAATATCGTCTTGAGAATATAAGGCAGCATATGAATGTATGATACTACTATACCACAATCTCACATACAACCGCGAAATGATCTTTAAAATTTCGTGGTTTTTTTTCGACACATCGGCGACTTCAGTATACATCTTTGTGAATATAACACAGGTACAGTCTACTGCATAAATGCATGCTAAATACTAATTCTAAAGTTAATAGAAGATAATAAGAAAACATGGAATTTTATGAGACATAAAGAGCATAGTAAATATGTGATGGATTCTTATCTATTAAAATACATGAAAATACGTAAAACATGAATACTTTAATTATATTTTTATTAAACACGTCACATTGGCTACGTAAAACCATTTACAGTGTTAGTCACCTTTGCAATAAAACCATTTATCGCAAAGGATATTCTTATATTTAAAATATTCACAAAGCAAGCAATAGATTTTTAAGGGATACATTGTTCTCGTGACAATTATGTCAATTAATATTTCCGATAGATGCATTTTTCTACCCTGTATACTAGCAAGTGAGCTGCCAGGAACTAGTAAAATATATCCAAAGATTTTATACATTGGCTACAGGAGAGTTCTCAGCACTTGTTTAAAGACTCTGAGATTAAAATAGCAAAAGTGTATAGTGTTAAATAGGTAAATTTTAAAATTTTGTGGCTTAAATTTCTGAAGAATTCAGACTAATATTCCAAGTTTCATTTGTCATTTCTTTATTTAAATATTTAATTATTTCCTCACAAAATCTTGACAAGGAAATATAACACATTCGCAGTATTTCGTTCCTCTGTCAATTAAAGCACTGTATTTAACTAAAGGGTAAATACTTTAGGCGATAGAATGCTGCTATGCGTACTTCCGCAAATAATACTTAGAAACAGGCAACATCACGTGCCAAAATAAATAGGCAAATTGATAATATGTAGGAAACGACCATTTGAATTACACTAAGGAAAAGATAGTACATATTTTATACTTAATAAATTATATTTCCTTAATTTACGACACAGATCCTTCCTCGAAATTAGTAATGGTAACGGAGAATCATGCTGTTCAGAAGTTCCAAACACCTGTCTTCTAAAGAAGGTAATTTGGGTAACGCCAAATATCATACATAAGTATATTACAAACTTAAAAAAATTTATGGACGAATACGAAGAGTAAACCCTTATAATACAGACAGAAAATAACTTTTTATCCGGAAGACACTGAAGTTTAAACTTTAATTGAAAACCTCCCAGTATATCCAGGTTCTAAAAACAGCTGTTGCAAGCATCTGTCTGTAACAACTGCAGGTTTCGTGACATATTCTTCGACTTCATGCCATTGTGAATATTAAATTCCCAAGTAATTCGCTTAAAAGATAAACTAAAACGATTTTGTTTCATTTAGCAGTCATTTCAATGAATAGACCTCCTATTAGTTTACTGAATAAGCATCTTTAAGCTTTCACTTTGATTTTGAAGAAAAGGGCACAGTACGAGTTTTTTCTCCCTGTGGCAAACAAAAGAAATGTTTACAGATGTAAAGGAATTGTCCTAATGCACTACATCATTTACTGAACGTTCGCACTATTATGACTGTGCTACAAAAATTGTATTTATAATATAAGTAACCCGGTAAAATTTATAAAGAAACAAAAGATTTATTACCACAATTGAAAAATAACTATTTTCTGGGATATAATAGTGTCCTTGGTAGAAGCACCAAAATATAAAATGTCATATAACGAAATATGAATTGGGAATACATAAGTAAAGAAAATATTCAGTGTAAAATTTTGAAGAATTAAAATTAGAAATATCTTTTTGCAGAAAAGAATCACTTTTTCGCAATATAGCAGCTAAACATTTCGGTTTTAAAATAAAACTATTATTGGCAATTTTATACAAATAATGTGCCTGATAGACACAATAAAAAATGTTTTCCATGTTTTATACAGAACTCTATGCATATCTCAACAGAACTGCTGTGTTTCAGGAACAGATGTCGCTATATTTTCTATACAAGTACAACACTGATGGCATCATAGTACACTACAATATGAATATAAGACGGCTAAACTGTAGCCTACTTTTACATGACAAATTAATGAATAATAAAACGGTTAAATATCTTTTAATTTCTTATTAGATTTTCAATTGAAATTTGTCCTGCATATTCACACTTCAGGTATTAATTCGTGGACATCTTGTGTGCAAAGGAATAACATTTATTTGTGGCAAACAAAACTCGTACAGTTCCACAGACTGTTTTGTCGAACAGGGTTCGAAACTACGCCTTTCACAAATTACTCAATATTCTGTCGGTTGGACCCAAGTCCTAGCCGTTAATATTATCATTGAAGACACGTGTTAAGCTGGCAACGCTTTAGTTTTATATTATATTTTTATAGTACACCTTATTATTATTGTTATTTTTAACTTATTACAACATTGTATGTGTTTTTGTCTTCTGCAGAATTTTCTATTTTTAAAGAGAAGCATCCAATCTCTCGGTTTTATTTTTCTTAAATCATTTAGTACTTCATTTCTCCATCTAATCTTGTTTCTTATTCCTATAGGATTCCAATTAATGATCTTCTAAACTAGTTTTATATCTTTTATATCGCCACCAATTTACGCTTTGAATTTTTTAATATTTAATTATATTTCCTCCTTTTATCCACATCTGCAAAATTTTATTACTTTTTATTCTCCATCATTCCTTACACTAAATTGGTCCAAAAATCTTTTTTAAAATGTGTCTTTCAAGAACTAATTAAATTATTTATATTCCGTAAAGAAAGCGCCAGGTTTCAAATGTGTAGGACAATACCGGCCTTATCAATGTCATGTAAAATTTCCTTTTATTATACTTCTTAATTAATACAGAGGTAATTAATCTTTTATATGCATAATATGCTCTATTTCTTGTCTTCAATCTGTGTGTTATTTCTTCTTATATGCTATCACCATCATCATCATCACTATTATTATTCAACCTAAATAAATAAACCAGGAAATCTTTCAAACCTATACACTTATATTGCTATCTGATACACTGATAGTGTGTCTTCTTACTTACTCTCATCTATTTTCATTTTTCTTGATTGATTATCAGTCCTATTTCTTGTGCTGTATTATCTAATTTCCGTGATGTTTTTCCAAGGGTTTGAGATTCCCAGATATTATGACCACAACTTCTGCATATGCATTTATCTCTACCATTTTAGTTGATATATTCCCCCAGATAACTAATTTCTTCATAATATAATCCAGTACGCCTTTAAGCAATATGACTGACATTGCATCACCTGGTCTCACTGCTATATTAATATTAAAAATTTCTGTCATGTTCTTCTCAATAACTACTCTTGTTTAGAAACTTCAAGTGTCATTCTTTAGTGGGTATTTCTTCGGTTGCAATATTTCAATCAGTTTATGTCTATGAATACCACCAAATGTTTACTTAAAATCTGTACAAATTATATCTATCTTTATATTATACTAATGAGCCTTTTCTATTATTTTTCAATATTATATCGATATTTCCCCTATTCTTTCGGATTGCATGTTCGTTATAACAATTTTTTTTAATACTTTATCAGCTTAGTACTTATTATACTTCATAGCGTTTTGCATATATTGCAATATCTGTCGTTGTCACAAATATCCCAGGTGTTTTGGGGTGCTAAAATTTTAATATTTTTGTTTCTTACTTTCAAATAAGTTCTTTCGCTTATTTCCTTATTCGTTACATTAAAATCAAATTCTTCCATAGGAAGTTCCAAATTTAATTGACCGCGATCAATTAATTTTCCTTGAAAACTTTCCTTTCAACTATCCATCAACTTTCTCTTTTAGGATATCAATTGTCCATTCATATCTAATAGGTTTAAATTTCATTCTTCATATTCCTTGAGATATATATATATATAAAATTTCTTATATTCCTTCACAATAGGACTATCTTGTCGCTGTTTTTCCTCCAATTAATTCCTCGTCATTTTATGTTTTTCTTTCTACACATTCCATATGCTTTTTACTTTTTCCACATGCTCTTCTTTATTTATAACTATAAGTTTATTATTCATCATTTGTCTTGCAGCATTCTTCCTTTTATTACTGCGCTACTTTCATCATCATTTCATTTTTAATTTCTCGATCTTTTCTTTACACCAATCATCTTCTATAATATTTTGCCATTCTTCTAACTCTTGATGGCTTCCTCATTATTGAACCATTTTCCTTATTATTTCTTTTCTATATTCCTTAACGAAATTTGGATCACGCACTTTTTCTTCAGTTTATTTCTTTATTTTTCTTATTAATCATCTTGGATGTTCATTATTTTCTGTTTATTAGAATCACATTTTGTTCCTCTCACTGAAATAATATTTTTCTTCTTCTGGAATTACAGTCTTTTATGAACTTTAGCCTCTTCCAGAACTCCCCTCTACTGTACTCGTTCAAGATACCTACGATTTCAGTTCCTGATGCACATTTTCTTCATATCTCCCTCAACTAACTCCAAGCACCTCAACTTAGGTTTTCCCACACGTCGAATGCCTTCTGATTTAATAAAAGTAAACTTTCTGCAAAAGATCCAGTTGTTGCAATCTAAAGAGATGTCCCAGCCACCTCAATCTTCTTATTTTTATCACATTTACTGTGTCTAGATAATAATAATAATAATTAACTGCAATTGGGTTGTCACCCGGTGGCAGGGGTTATTTTACACGTACACGAATATGAAAGAAAAAAAAGTAACTAGAAAATTTTTAAGTCGGGAGGGCTACATGAGAGGCATGTAGTAGCAACTTGGAAACTGGAGAACCATCTCAGCATTCGCTTGTAGACATAGCGTATGACGCTCTTTATTGCAACTTATTATCCATATGCAAATATCATTATTAGGACTGTATATCATTCTTGATATTTTTCTTTCAAAATTTCGGAGCATTTTCCAAACCTTCTTGGAGAGGGGCCACCATTCAATTAGATGTGTAATTATCGGTCTTATAAGGGTTTTATATAAATACATTTCGTGACGTTCCAAGATCGGTGAGTTCAGTTGTTTCTTCAACCCACAGCCGGGTTTATTTGCCATATATATTAGTTGCGCTATATCTATATTTATAACACGACCTTCTATTAAGACTGTTCCTAGATACTTAAATCCTCTTCCCTCTCACATTACGGGTAATGAATTTTTAAATTTTTAGTATTAGTTGGTTTTTTGTTATTTCAATGTATTTTGTCTTATGCACGTTTTTGCAAAACCCATTAATTGCGCAGCTTTGTTCATTGCTTCATTTTTCCCCTTCCACTCATCTATGGATCCCTCTACTATTATTATACCAGTATATATTGTTCCCTTATATTCTACCTCAGAATCTCTGAATAATTTCTCCATTGTTAGGTTAAACATTCTTCAAGACAGAGAATCCCCTTGTCTTAATTCACAGATGTTTCAAATTGTTCTTGTAAGATTTAAGATCTTTAATTTTGGAGAATCTAATTTTGTTAATTAAAAGAGATGCATCTGACTTGTTTCAATTTTAACAGGTATAATTTAGGTGTCTCTTTGTGGTCGTATTTTGTACTTACTACAAAGGTGTCATGCAATTGTGCAAACTTTATCAATTTCTGCCCAATTCTACTTGTCACCTCATACACTGCTTCTTTTCCTGCCACTTCCTGTTTACAAATTACTTTCCTGATTTTGTGACAAAATTTCCCGTTATTATTACAGCATCATATTTTGGAGCAGTGTAAAAAATTAGTTTGTAATAAAAATGTTCATTTCTTCCCTGAAATGTTGTTTTTGTTTGTGCCTTCACATTAATTATATTTCTCTTGTATAAAGAATCTTTAAACATTAATCTTAATGTTCTATTACTTATAAGTTCAAATCTCATTGCACTGGGCCTAACATTTTTAGCACAACAAATGAAGTGCCATTTTCCTGTCCCTGTCCACCTTCTGCATTACAAAATAAGATATATTCTTCCTTATCTATCCAACCATTCTCATTCCATCCGTTTCTTGTAATGCTGTTACATTATATATATATACATATAAATATATATTTTCCATTTTGATAGTTCAAATCTTATTTCTTTCATTTTCCCTGCGTGTAACAATACCTGCGTGTTCCAATTTAATATTCGCAATTCCTAGGATTTTCTGTCGGGGATTTCCCCTTTATTCGTGTTTTCCCCTACTAAGTCAACGGAAGTTCGTCTGTCACCCCATTTTGTTGGCTGCTTTTATTCACAACAATGCCCCAACAATCACCACGTCGACGTAGGAAGGTAGGATGATTTGATGGCATAGCTAATTCTCAGATAATTATTGTAGTAAATTGCATGGGCATTAGGACATACATTTTTAGCTATTCCGAGGAAAAAATTTCTCAAATTTTGTGTCTAAGATCTCAAAAGAAATTTAAACCAAAAACGCAGGCATGTACGAGTATGAAGACTTTCTTAATCAGTACGTTGATTTGTGAAAATCAATAATAATTTTTCCTCCTCTATGTCTTAACAGCAATTTGTTAAATCAGATTAAACAGAAACGTCTTTCTCACGCAGGCCATTACATCAATTTTCGGAATAATTATAGCGTATGGCTTTCCAAGTCTGTACGCTACACTAGTGATTGTTGCCTGCAGTCAGCTGGAGAAGCTCAGAGCAGCGTTGCTGGATATCAAACAGACACACGTCATTACCGTCCACTACTCTGGAGAAGACAATTATCATCATCATCATCATCATCATCATACAGAGCGACATACCGACATTTCGGAGCACGTGTTCCAACATATGCGGAAACAAATAAAAGACTGCATACGTCACCACCAGAACATACAACGGTATGATCACGTGTGAAAGTGCATTCAATATGAATGCCTTCTCTCTTCCGGCAGATAATATAATTTAGTACTTTTTCAGGTACATGAAAATGTTGGAAGACACTTTGAATCTTCCAGTGTGTGGACTATTCCTGATTTACTTCTCAATGATGTGTTTAGAAGCTCTCTTCATTACGATGGTAAATGTTTTAGTTTAATTTACAACAAATTTAATTACGATTATTTTTAAGCGTTTTCCTACGATATGTCAAACATTCTGCCTCTATTCTGCAGAATTTCAGGAAAGTCACAAGAAATTTCATTCGTACATTTGAAACCGGATCAGCGTGAATAAGAAGAGAGGCGGTAACTAACAGAACATACATTTCGCTTTCCCCAGGGTAAATAACGTAGAACTATTTGATTATAAGTGATTACTACGAACATTGCTCCATTCAATATTCGACTCTCAGAACATGTCATACTCAGCTTTTTGTCGATGTCACTTGCGCAGCAAAGTAAAATCAAACGTTCCTCTAAAACGATAAAAACACTTCTTTTGTTTCGTTTCCTTAGACGCAGAAGGCAGAAAATGCCTTTTACTTTCGGTCCAGATTATTTTGTCTTTCCAAATAATATCAGATGAGGTACAACAAAGCATAAAGAAGAATTATTTTGGCAGCTATTTAAATAGGTGAGACAGCCGTTTCATGTTAAGGAATGTACATAGAAAAGTGCGTTCAATTTTACGGTGCAAAAAACTATATGTGGTCCTAAATGGGAGGAAGGAGCAACAGACCACATAAAGTACAAAATGTGGCTCTTCAAAATTTTTGCTTTCCAATATATATCAATCGGCAAGTCAAGTAGAAAATCATAGGATATAAAGCATGCGTGACATAGAGGGAAGAAAAAATGCAAGTAGAATTTTGGTAAGAAAACCTGTTTTGTAAGCATCTCTGTTTATATGTTGTGATAGAGATAATAACAAAATAATACTCGAAAATTTGGGATTGGAAGCAGAGAACCGGACCCCTCTGCAATCTTCTATTTGTAAGCAGAGGTCATAGGTCAGTAATTATAAAGACGGTAATCAATCGTTCATTTTTAGACAATGAGAGAAACATTTTAACTTCCTGCGAAACTCTTGAGCTCCCAGGAGCAACTCAGTTCCATAGGGATTGTTACTATGTTCAGTTGTTGCAAACAATTCCAATAATGTATTTGTACATTCACGAACACAACATATATAGCGTAAAAATATTATTGCACATAATCTGCTCTTTTGTCCGTCTTAATCCTTGGGCTACATACTGAAATTATTAGAACTATTCAATGCCATGAACATCTTTTAATTACACATTTTAAAATTACAACTTTTCATAAATCGATTTACCTTAATAACATACATTTGAATGAATCGGGTCAACTTAATGTGATGAATTGGGTCAGTATTCCAATTGTATTTTCAAATCTTGAAAGGGAAAAATCTTTAAAGTTTTAGAACATGAGACGCAATTCTAATGTGCTTCATTCCTTTTCAGCACATCTTATTTTATTCTTCAGTGCGCTCTAACACACTCTTAGTGGTAACATTGCCTTGTTTACCTGGAAACTCTGGTGTATCAGATAAATTTCTGTAACAGCATGGGAGCACTGAACATGGTAGAGTCCACTGAAGTTGTAACTACCTTCATTGTAATTAGTATAAGATATAAAGAGATTGTAGTATGTTCCAGACCGAAAAACATACCGATGGAATTTATATATATATTTATATATTACAAATTACAATAAAATATTAAATATAAATTAATATTTAATAATAATTTGAACATAAATAAAAAAATTAATAAAATTAATATAATTTTTTTTACTTTTCCAGAGTCTAGGTAATGTTGTAGATATACTGCAGGGACTGATTGTATATATTTATATGGCGGGCTCCTTGTGCCTGTACTGTTGGCTTGGAAACGAGCTCTCAACTGAGGTATGTATGAGTGACCATCTGAGATTCAGTTTTATTTTAAAGTTTTATTTCACTACCTTCCAAAAAATATATATTTTTGCATTAAAAATACCGCATTTTGGATGATAATTCTTATGAATTTGTCTTTTTTTTTCAAAGTACATCTTTTACAATTCTGCGCTCGTTAAATACTTTGTCACAATACTACTCGTATATAAAAAAAGCCTGTGTGCTTGCTGTATGTGAAACTCATCATGTGTTTTCAGGGTTTCGTTCTAAAAACGAAGTACATTTATCAGCGTCAGTTTACTTATTATTACACAAATCCATGAAATTATTAACCCATATTATCTGAATATTTCAGGCGGAGATGGTTAGAGATGCAGCCTGGGGCTGCGACTGGGTAGGAACTCCTGTATCATTTCAGCGCTGTCTAGTTTTCATCATTGCCTCAGCTAATAAAGAGTTCACACTTACAGCTGGGAAATTTCTTCCGGTGTCCAACAAGACCATGATGAATGTAAGAAATCTAAGTACAACATCTTGACGATTTTCACTCAGAATATTTTAATGATAGAGATCCTATCGAAACAGTTACAAACGCCCATCCGGCTGAGGGTAGAAATATTAATATATATATATATATATATATATATATATATATATATATATAT
>Ga0209629_10002425_pt1 | contig 12687 bp, 10 predicted proteins | sample TergutCu122P5_FD_187286 | JGI IMG/M metagenome (GOLD analysis project Ga0209629, IMG submission 187286) | Cubitermes ugandensis P5 segment gut microbial communities from Kakamega Forest, Kenya - Cu122 P5 (SPAdes) (version 2) | ecosystem: Host-associated > Arthropoda: Insects > Digestive system... | reverse complement strand
GAAATAATATAGCATTTCACTGCGTTATTTGTTCCAACTGTGAAATAATAAGCCGGGCTAAATATTCGTTTCTGAGTCAGCAATCTCCGATGCCTGTGCGTGAGGGAGCCGGGTTCCTGTCCCCAGACCGGGTATCTGAAATGGTTGGGGACAGCGAGAATAAAGAAGTAGGGAAATCGAGATACAGCATCTTTATTTAGGCAATAGAACTTTATGCATTTTTAGCCAACCGCTGAAATAACTCTGTTTCAGTTACTCTTCCCTTGACGTACTAAGCAAATATCATGTATAGTCTCTCGATTCCTCCTCGTAAAAGAAACAATGGAAATGATGGCGCAAGTCGGTAGGCGGGAACAGCACTACAAAAAGGTTGGTTAGTCTCAGTAAGTGACAGCGACACAGCTAAAATATCATGTGAGAAGTGCGAGTGGCGAGAAGTAAAAAGTTGTTAGTGACGTTTTGAGAAAGTATGGTGTGCGTGTGGGTTTTAAGGTGATGTTTTTAACAATACCACGCCAAGGCACAACTCCACAAATATTGAAGCTGAAATTTCCTGTGCATACATCGTGCCCGAAACATAAACGTAAGTAAAATAAATTGAAAATTATATAACTTTTAAATTAACTTCCTGCATGTAGGCACTAAACATTTCTACTGAAACTTTTTTTGAAGTGAAATATCTCTGATTTATTCGCAACACAGTGCAGATTATTTAATTATTTAATCAACTTTGATTCATCTTTTATAAATGTTTATTGTGAAACACGCGCATCGATTTAAAGGGGTGTCGCAGAAATACTCCGTACCGTGGGCACAAAAACTGAATTTAAATGCCGTCCTCTAAAGGTTAACTGTCATGATACTAGAATGCAAAATTGGTTGGTAGTTAACTAACTACCAACCAACACGGTGTAACATCTGAGAAGAGCAACAACCTTGCCTACACCATGGTGGAAACCTAAAATCTTGCACAATACAAAAAAGCATGAAGCATAATATTCAACATTTTTACTTGCTGGCAGCAGGTTACATACATCAGCAGGTTCACTGGCCATGACCTGTACAACCAGAATTCAGCTTCTGGCACAGCAGGATTTCTTACAGCCACCATGCCTGGCCCCCTATACAATTACAAATGGAGGATCCTTCCCCACTACAGCAGCCAGTATGTGAAAATGAACACATCTTTGATGTTTTTCTGACCGTGCATCATAGTACAGACTTGTTTCAAGTTACCAACTTAATACACACTTCCTTTATTCTATAACAATATATATGTTACACTATAATCCTCAACATGTTTTGAGCAGTACCTTGCTCATCCTCAGAAGGACAAATTGCATTATTATAGCCTCTGGTATCGTCACTCTGAAAATAGGTGAACGATCCTGTATTAATAAAATGAGGTCTGCTGTATTGTTAAAACAAAAGTGTAATAAAAACAATAGTGAAGTAAAAATGTTGTGATTAGTGAAGTGCATCCTAGTGAGCTTGTTAAATACAGCAGTGAAAACATTTGCCTTGTCATAAAATTTTGTAAAATGCCTAGCTACCTCCTTTGTCGGGTCTGTTATAAATGTTAAAATTGATGTAAATTTACAAGATATCATACCAAAGTGTCTAGATTATTTGCTAAGACTACAGAAAATGCAATATGCGTTGTTTATGTATTGCCTTAACTCTGTAAAGGCCCGTACACTATGCCGGTTGAGAGTGGACTCACAGGTGGACAGAAATATTGATTAGTTGTCAAGCTGGTATGGGGCATGAGGGGTGTGTGCTAGAGGAGTTCAAACATGGGATTGTGTTCATTCGGATGTTGCTCGGGAATGGGTTCATTGTTAGGAAGGAAAATCTGTATATACATTTGCTTATATGGAAGTAAAAGCGATGGCTTGTTAATTTGCTTTAGGAGTGTCACTGTATCATTGATGTGTCCATATTCGTGTTTTAAATTAAGTATTCTCAATGGGAAGTTTTACTGCGAGGTTTTGAGACAACTGAGGGAAAACGCGAGGCGCAAACGGCCGGAGATGTGGAATAATGGAAAATGACTGTTGCACCATGATAATGCACCTGCACACACCTCGCTTGTTGTGAGGGAATTCCTCACAAAAAGTAACGTGACCACTGTTCCCCACCCTGCCTACTCACCTGACCTGGCCCCCTGCGATTTCTACGTGTTTCCTAAAATGAAACTCCGGTTGAAAGGGCGACGTTTCGCCTCCATTGAAGAGGTCCAAGCAGAATCGCAACAGATACTAAACACGCTAACGCCGGCAGACTTCAATGAGTACTTCCAAAAGTGGCAAAATCGCTGGGATCGTTGTATACAAACCCAAGGTGACTACTTCGAAGGTGACGGTGGAAATTAGGACTTACACTAAGTATTCATATTATTATGAGCAAATTCTTGGGAATTTTGGGTAGCACCACGTATGTAAGTAAAAGAAATTGAAATTTTTGCATATTCCATACAATTTTTTTGTCTATTCACAAACTAAAATTATTACTGCTTTCTTGAACACACGCAGAAATGTCTCTGTCTTATTTCCCAAAAAAATGCCATTTAATCCATTATTCGATCTTGTTTGGTTCCCAGAATATTAATGTTTTCTGTAAACCATGTGCTAAAATTTAAATTCCTAGCGAAAAGAATGTTGTACGCGAAGGTGGACTGTAGCCTTTTAAATCCTGATGTGAAAAGGTTAATATACAGACATGGTGCATTCAGTGAGTGTGCACATTATGGGATCCCATATGGTTTACAAACCATTTTGGTTTTAAAATTCAAGTTAAAAATCTATTAGCCTATGTATCTTTTGAAATATATGTAATAACTCCTGTCAGCACATTAGTAAATCCATATTAAAATTTTATGCTAGCTTATATATACTGCGAGTTAAACTAAAGCTCTTGTCAATTGAACATATAACAGGGGTTGCGTGTATATGTACTTAGTTGAAGCCAATATTGTTATTTATTTGGTTGTATTCTAAACTCTGAAGATTGTTTTATCACAAGTATATTCCTGCTGTCCTATGGAAGGCTAAGTTCAAGGTTGTGTATTACACGCAATAAAGCTCTTATCAATACCGTTTTCGCGTACGTATTTTAGGTACAGTTTTAATACGTGAAGTTCTGTTAGGATCGTGTATATGTTCGTCAAACTCTGCATCACTTTTTATGAGATGGATGTATCTATTACTTTGAAGGACTCTTGTAGTTTATTCGGTATCGGAATCTGATTTTGTTCACAGAGTGGTTGCTTATGTGAATTGCATGTGATTAATATTTGTGACAGTCACAAATATTAATCACACACAAACACACTTTATTATATTTATCTGTTCACTAGGGCTTTTCATGTCTTAAATTTTCTCAGTAGCTGCCTTTTTCAATATGTTACATCTGTCTACTTCAAAAGCAGGAGACAGAAAGTGCACTGCACTGCTGCTGTAATGCATGGTTGTTATATATACAATAATTGAAACTCCACATACCCCATTCATTATCTTCATGAGTAACTTCCTTTTCATCCAAACTGCTACCCTTCACAGATTCCTGTTCTGTTGGTGGCCGAGCTTTAACATCAGCTTGCCGCTGCTGACAGAAATTATCACCACATGCTGGGTTTGGCCGCAGACGCATTGTTGGAAAGAAGTCGGTTAAAGCACTGTATCCTAAGTAATAAGACACCTGACCAAACTCTAGCAGGTACCTATAAACAAAAAGTTACACAAATATACAGTCAGAAATGGTTTATTCAATAAACATTTCAAAGATCTGTACCATGTGTGAGCTTCAGTTTTATTGGACACAACAGATATGGCTAAGATTGAAAAATAAGACTATGGCTTTATGTGTGCATGTGCGTGTGCGTGCGTGCGTGTGTGTGTGTGTGTGTGAGTGAGTGAGTGAGTGAGTGAGGATGTGAGGGTGGGTGTGTGCACACATTTAAATGTAAATATGAGAGGAAGGAGCCTTCATGAGAAACTTAAGTCTCTTAAACTGTCAGTTTCATATTTGATAAAATTCCAGTTAGTCACATTAGTAGATCTTTGTTAACAATGCAGAGCACTAAAATAATTTAAATTTGATTTCTGAATCTACAGAGAGTATTGTCTATCACAGGGCAACAATGCAGTGTTTGGCAGCACTGATCAGTATGCAGCAACAATTTTGCCCCCTCTACAGCAAGCAATTTGGTAATCAAAAGAACTCTCTGTAATTATCAAACAGGAATACTTCCAACTCCTCCTTACTAAACTAACAAACAGGAATATTTCCAAATCCCTTTTAGTACACTAAGTGGCCATTTTCCAAGAAGCTTTTCAATATTGCACACACTTCCTGTTTTTGACATAGAAAATGCAACCAATTGTTAATTTGATTTTTTCATCTCAACAATACTAGGTGCACTGCATAAATCATGAGGTGCATACCCTGAAATTATTCTGTGTTCTCGGTAATGTCACAACTCAGCAAAATACCAACATTTTAAAGACTGGCTGACTCCACTACAGTCATGCTTGTACTACAAACATCACAAAGCAGATTATAACAGAGAATGATAGTGCCTTTGTTTGTCATAAAATCTTCAAATCTCACATGAAGTTTCTTTCATGCAGTACTTTTCCATCCCACTCTCAATATTATCTCTACTAGGTACAAATATTTTTGTAAGCACTTTGTTTCCAAATACTGGTATAATGCCTGACGAAGTGACAAACAGGTCAACTACCAGACTATCGCATATCTGGCATTATCTGGAAGTAGGATCGGGGTATTCTCTGTACCTCGAGATACCCAAACGTTAGGTAAGATGTCACCAGACACAGTGTTGTGTCATACCAATAATTAGCTCTGCTATAAGGACCTAAGTATCATATGGCACCATTCGGATAACAGGTTCCAGCATTAAAACCCAGTAGTTTTCTATAAAAGTAAAGTACAATATAAAAGGTTAACAACAAAAGGATCAAAACAGTAAGTTACAATTTCCCCCATGACAATTTGATAACCTAAGACAGCTGCTTCGCCTCATATACAGTCCGATATTAAAGCGTAATTTGGAATTTAGTCAATGGTTGTAGTCCAAAATACTTAATCGAAACTCGCTCAACTCAAGTTCATAGACCAAAAGGGAGTAGGTATCAAAATTAGATCAGCATGACTTACCTCTGAACAAAAGAGCGTTGCCAGCCTTGTAGTTCATATTTAAAATATCTTCACGTAAGAACTCGTAAATTTCCTCAGTTCTTTCACAACTGAGCGGGCACTAGAAGTCGGTAAATGAATCAGATTCGAATCCTACATCTTGAAGTGAGTGACGTGAATCGTGAGTCGATCTTACGTTTGTAATTTTGCAGGGACTATATAAAGAGGCGAAACAACTAGCTCATGAAATTCTTAAAATTTCACCATACATTCAACAAACTCATTTACAAACGCACTTATGTTGCTTACGTAGCTGGCGCAATTTCTCAGGTAAAGTAAACTGTTGTCGCACTTGCTAGCAACACAGAGGTGACCTAGTTTGTTGTTGTTGTGTAATGAAACATCGTCAGATTTCAACACAGAATAAAAATACAAGATTATAAAGTTTCCCAAATTTGACATTCATTACACTTGGAATTACTGTTCTGCAGTAAAAGATAAAAATTTTATCACATAATAAAACTGTTATTTGTATAAAGTGAAGTAGTGGCCATCTATGTATATCCTCTGTTTCCAAACCACATGCAGCGTTCTATGAAATTTTGTTCACACTAAGAACATTCAATCAAGTTTAATTTTGGTTCATAAAACTGTTTCACATGAAGGCAATGTTGAATTTTTCCCATAAAATCTCACCATACAAGTAAATTAGTACATGCCATGAAGTATAGATTTCATTCCATTTCACCTTATTTCAAACACCTTTGCAACAGTGGGTTAGTATATGAATAAACAGATCTGTACCCACAAAATTATCATGCAGGGCAGTGAGGCAACACAGTCTTCAAGAATGCATTAGGAAAATGATGTACTCAAATATGGAGTACATATTTCCTCTTCCTATATTTCTACTTACTTTAGTGTATTCTGCACAAGGAACCCTGCTATAACAGCCATTGTAGTTGGGAGGCTTGCTGCACATACACCATCCTTCTTCAGAGTTTTCTCATCAATACTGGATGCCACAACCAGAGGTGGAGCACACTGAAAACCAAGACCAAGAGAAATTTTAAAATTAATAATTACAAGCATATCCATATTTTTCTTATAAATTTTCGTTCATTCCATTTGTAACCCCAATTTTACAAAAAACACAACTGAACTTATCCGATTTGTCAAAAATGAGTCATCGTAGAACAAATCTGTCCTGCATTTTGGTGACGATACACAAACACATACACAGTGCGGTCCAAACCTTTTAGGACTGATTTTCTTAAAAATCGCAGAAATATGAGGAAGACGTACCTTTTTTTTATTTATTCAAAATAAGTTCCTGTGGCATATATACACGCTTTTGCATGGTTGTACAGTTTCTGAAAAGCTTCTGAAAATTCCTCTTTTTGGACCTTCTTTAATTCATCAATTATGCCTTCTTGGATCTCAGCAACATCCACAAAGTAGAGTCCTTTTAATTTCATTTTCAACTTGGGGAGCACAAAACACAAAAGTCTGGCAGCGATAAATCTATTGAGTAGTGGCGGCTGCGGCGGCGGCATGGGGGGTGATAAAGTGTTGTAATATATTTTTGGATCAAAAACTGGCAAACTTGCAGCTTTGTGGGCAGGCACATTATCATGCAACAAGAAAAAATCTTGGGAGCAAAATGCAGCTGGACAAACCCATTGAAAGAGCTTCAGGAGGCGATCCATTACTCCTGTATAAAATTCTGCATTTACTGTTTTTCCCTCTGTTATGAATTCTTTGTGCACTACACCTTGAGAGTAAAAAAAATTATCAACATGGTCTTGATGTGGGACCTTTGCAATTTCAGTTTTTTCAGCTGCAGGAATGTTTCACCAACCCATTCACAAATCTGTCGCTTTGTTTCAGGATCACAGGCAAAACACCAGGTCCCATAGCCTGTAATAATTTTGTTAAAAACATTTTTGTCTGCATTGGCCATTGCGTCAATGTCTTGGCAAGATGTGATTCAATCTTCTCTTTGCTCAGGTGTCATGCAGCGTGGAACAAATCATGCACACAACTTTCTCTTTCCCAAATCCTCTTTCAGAATCTGAAGAACTACAGTCTTGGGGATGTTCAAAGATTCTGCCATCATTCTTGATGTGATTTGACATCATTCTTGACCAAATCAGCAACAGCAGCAATGTTTACCTCAGTTTGAGTCAATTATGGACGGCCACCTCTCTCGTCATCTTCTACCAGCTTCCTTCTGTCTCAAAATCAAGAATACCACCTAGAAACTTTTGATTGGTTCAGAGCCTCATTCCCTAAGCATTTTGCAACAATACTAGTGTTTCTGTCACAGATAGACCAGGTTTGACACAAAATTTTATGGCAACTCTCTGTTCATTTCTGCCATCCACAATGTATAAAGAATACTGACTTAACAAGACAAGTTATAACTCGTACACTGTCGAAGATAAACAAACAAAACTCGGTATGTGAATGGATGTTGGTTGATAGTACTTAGTGGGTTGGCCGATAGATCACTCTAGTTCTGTTATTTTAAAAAAAAAACAGTCCTAAAACTTATGAATTGCAATGTGTATTTAGCTTCCTCTTATTACTTCTTGACACAATCTGTCAGGTTGCCATGTAGATTAACATCAGTATCACAGACCAGGTGTTATGTGTTTAACTCAGTTCTATTCTTTTTTTTTTTTCTCAACCACATAAAACCAAGTTTAAATATTAGTGAGAAAGCATCTTCTTATCCCAGAGCATTCTGAAAAGGAAGTGTATCAAATACGTGCTTATCTGTAAGGATTTTACCACAGGATAAATTTTTTAAAATTTAGACTAATGAGTTTCATGGGTATACTGAATTGAATAATGATGTTGTACAGTACCTCCTAATTTCATCATGGTCATTACTGGTGTCATTAACACAAAACTTTATATATACAAGGAAACAAGGGTGTTTCATGCATGAAAAAATACTAGCAGTAAATAATCATGGAATGACAAACTTTATAATTGAAATGCAATAATAGACAGTAGGCCTATATCACAAGCTTAAAGATTTTGGAATATCTTAAACTTTTGAAGGTATTCATACATTAATTTACAGAGTTTTGGTGACATGCTAAGAGTTGTTGATTCTGTGAGTAAAATTTTACTTATTTAGACACCAGCTTATCACCAGACCTTCCGACAGCATCACAATGAGCCCAAGTCTGGTAATGAAATTCTGACTTTGTTTTAAAACTGATTTCAGTCATTCATGCAGAGTGTTATGATAAACTTTACTGTTGGTATAACAGTTACAAATTAATGGAGGTCAAAATTCAGGAACTTCATTTATTGATACAAATAGCATGCATTTTTATGCCTTAAATAAAAAACTGAACCTGCTGTTTTAATGATTATGTGTCCAATTTCTATTCTACTACAATTTGTAACCCAACTAAGTCTCTGAAATTACAGTCCAACAAACATTCCATGTGGATTTCCAAAGAAAGGTCTTTAGCATCAAAAATTTCAGGTAGTGTTCATAACATATGTATACAATGCAATGTATCTGCTAACTGTTGTGTTTTCTCAGCAGGGTGGGATACTGCGAAGGTATACTTTCATTGCTGAAGAGTGTGAGGAATAATCTTGTCCACTCACCATGAGCAAATAAATAGAGATAAGATGTGATTACATTTTTAGACCTACATGTAGGAGAAAGTAGATTTCAAGTTGCTAGATTCTATTTCCATGCACATGTACTACAAATTAAATGAAAAGTGAGTCCCATTCATAGAAACCATGTCACTGAGTTGTGAAATCAGCTCCAGAGCTTTTATGCATATAGTGGAGGAAAAAATACTTCAAATACTTCTACTGCATCTGCAGTCAGTTTTTTGACTCCACTGTGAATGAATATATATGATTCTGTCAAACACATTTAAATCGTATACAGTACAAGAAAGTCCTATTCTCCATTGGATATTAAGACTGTTCCTTTGTTTAGACTAGTCACTTCAAATACTCTCTCATACCTGACAATTTAAGAAAAGCATGCCAGTGAAGTGCTGAATGTGACCTGCCTGCATCTTTCATTAGAGAAATTACATACAGCGAAACAGGCAGTTTCTCCAGGCACGATGAACTGTATGTGTCCTGAAACAGCATCCTCTGACACACCAGACTCAAACCAGGGTAGATCTAACTCATTGCAAGCCGAATTGATAGCCATGCGGGCCTCAAAGTTGTCCACACAGCTGAGTACCAAGTCTACAGGTCCACCTGAGAGGCTGCCATGGCTGCCAATAACAATTTACAGACATTAAAAAGATAATATAACAATGGTGCTGGCATCTACTGAGATCACAAGAGCCTGTGTGCATTTAATAATGTTGCTTAGGATAAGCAAGTAAGTTTTCATGAATTCTGATAATGACTATAATTTCTCAATAACATTAATGCAGTACAAAATATGATATGCAAAACAAGCTTCAGTTTAATATTCTTCATACATATTTCAGCCAACCGTGCAAGTTGTAAAGCTATGCCCTACGGTATTATTACTGACCTGATTCTATTAATGAAATCCTGGAAACTGTCTAATGTAGTTATATTATAGTTATATGTTTCCAATGTGACATCAGGATTGATAAAAGAAAGGGTTCTTGCTGCAGCCTCCACCTTTGATAAACCTGCCTGGTGTGGCTGGAAAAAAAGTCTGTTCATATTGGCAAGTTCCACTTTATCATAGTCAAACAGTATCAGCTGCAACAAAGAAAGTGATAACTGATTATTCTCCAAATCATTTTCACTGAACTAGTATGTCATACTATATAATATCTAACTACAGTATAATCTTCTTACACTGGCGTCCCAAGAGCGATGAACGCTTGTACACAACACATATAGGCTTCCATTTCATGTGGGAACTTCTAGACACTAATATATATATATATTCTTGTCTTGGTCAGATAGGTTAATTGGATTAATTGTCTTATATTTAATTATTACAATAAATAATTATTAAATTATTAATAGAGGAAGTTGAAAATGGGTAATGCTCAGAAACAGTGTGTAATTAGCATATATATATATATATATATATATATATATATATATGACAGAGCATACCAAATGCATTTGTAACTCACATCATGCTAATTACACACATTACACTGTTTCTGAGCAGTACCCATTTTCAGCTTCCTCTATTAATAATTTAATCAATATTTATTGTAATAATAATTAACCTATCTGACCAAAGGCAAGAAACTGAAGGGAAAGGTAGCCTCTGCTGGCTTACATTTCAGTAGTTCATAGTATAATGTCAAATATTCATCCTTATTTAGGGTTAATACTGCTCAGTACATAGGCAGTTGCATTCATTCCTACACCACCAGATGCAAGGACTAACAGATACTAACCTTGCCTATACCACATCGAGTCAACATCTCCGCAGTAACACTGCCAACTCCACCAACTCCAACTACGGTCACTGTAAAATCTCGAATCTTCTCATAGTTGTCTACAACACCCATTCTTTTCAAGGCCATCAATCGACTGGAACAATAAAATTAGACAAATACACAAGTCATCCCACATTTCCCTGCACTAGCCTTGTTATGGTATGCCAACTCTGACTAATCTCAACACTTACGATACACAGATGGATGAAAATTAGTCCATGACCCTTTGTGGGGGTTTCATTGCCAATGCATAGTATTACGTTACTCTACACAGCAGTTACTAAATTCACAGAGTTATTACCACAGCCTTCCCCAATCCATACCACAGCACACATGCCAAACCAAGCTTCTCTTTTTCAAGGCTAAAACTGAAGTGGGGAGTTAATCGTGAGTGAAAGAAGATAATGAACGCATCTACCAACATCTCCAAATGTTCACGGTCTTCAGGATTAAAGTAACTATCCTCCATAGTCTAGAATATGGTCACCACGCCACTGTCCAGCTGTAAGGGGGGAACTACAGGAGCATACACTACTGGGACTACCGTTCACAATTACAATCAATGAAACCGAATTAATACTTGTGCCACACGTTTGCAGCATGTAGGTTAGGCTGAATAAGGTTAGTTCTTATTCAGGGTAGAAGATGCATACTCTTTTAAGATTTGTGGCATTTCAGTTAGAATATACACAAAACAATTTGCGTTAATACTAAACGCTCTTCTCAGAGTGCTGGTAGAAAATTATGACTGCGGTCTAATATTGCAGCTCACTTATTCACTGTAACCGTATTACATCATTATTTCCCGGTCTTAAATGAGGTTAACATACACAGGTTAAAGGAATACACCATACAGGTAATATGAAATAGTAACATATGGCGTAAAGAAACTCAAATAACTCTCACGTGGTAATTACTTTATCCTTACCTATATGGATTATAATCCACAACCTCTGATGACATTTGAGCGATTTTTTCCCGAACGAATCGACCAGATTCATGTCCCTTTGTTTCAAGCTCCAGTTGCTTCTCCAGTTCTTTTATTCTCAATTCCAATTCCTTCGTCGAACTCATTATATGCGAACCACAATGAACGGTAACTAGCGACATACGCTAATACCACACAACTCTCTTTCGTACGGTCCACGTCACAGAGCATACATCCACGTGCATTTCACAGCATGGATCAGAGTTTCACAGCATATATTACTCATAGATCAGAGTGATATCACAGTTTGATGTATATGTGACCATGCATCATATATGAAAATGACACGAGATATCAACTTGATGCAACAATTATGATTTATTATCATAACTCTACATGTTTCGGACAAATTCCAAAAGGGCGTCCATTATATGGGTGTTAAGATTTTTAATAAACTTCCGCCCAAAATTCAGTACTTGTCTAACAACAAAAAACAATTCCATAAGACATTAAAAAAATTTTTACTCCTAGGCTCATTCTACACACTAGAGGAATTCTATAACTGGTCTTCTATAAGTGAACTGCGTGCTGCCTACTTATAAAACCAAATTGTATTATAAAACTGTTAATATTATTATTATTAATATTAATGCTATTATGTTATAATATTTTTATATTATTACTTGTGTGTTAACTACTGACTCTAATTATAAATTCTCTAGTTTTGTAGGTTTTTACTTTAGGATAGCATTAGACATAGGACTAGTTCAATATCCTTATGGTTATCTAACCTTGTATGGATTGACGGAATGTAAATAAATAAATAAATGTCCATCTTCAGGAGTGCAGGTTGTGTACTGCTGCATGTGGTGTTCAGCACTAGGTGTTGTGGCTGTGGTCCTAAGGACCCGGTGTGTAGTCTTGTGCACTGTTTGTGAGTTTGTATCGGATACAAACTCACACACAATGCACAAGACTATATACCGGCTCCTTAGGACCACAGCCACAACACCTAGTGCTGAACACCACATGCAGCAATACACAGCCTGCACTCCTGAAGATGGACATATAGATGTCCGAAACATGCAGAGTTATTTATGATAATAAATCATAATTGTTGCAACACGTTGGTACCTTTCGTCAATTTGATATCAGAGA
>Ga0209629_10002423_pt1 | contig 12688 bp, 9 predicted proteins | sample TergutCu122P5_FD_187286 | JGI IMG/M metagenome (GOLD analysis project Ga0209629, IMG submission 187286) | Cubitermes ugandensis P5 segment gut microbial communities from Kakamega Forest, Kenya - Cu122 P5 (SPAdes) (version 2) | ecosystem: Host-associated > Arthropoda: Insects > Digestive system >... | reverse complement strand
CAAGTGTGTTTTTAATTTTTTACGTTTTTTTGAAAGAACACTTTATAAGTCTAATTACATAATATTTATCTTAAGCTGATGCGGGACACATACAAAAATCAGGAGTAAATTAGTTGATATAATTACGACAGGAACACAAAAAATCACCCTCTGGGGTCCTCAGAGGACCCCCCTTGGTATATTAAGGGTTAATGATGCTTCAGGCTTGTATTTAGGAGGTACCTGATTTGAATGTTGGATATGTTCTCAGCTATTTTGAATGAACTTTTTGTTTTTGCACATTTTATCTTAATTATTGCAGGTGCAGCTGTTAATGTTATTGATGCACCACATAGTGAGCTGGAGATACCAGGTGTAATCTGTAGGGGAACAGAGTCACAGAAACCAGTTTCACTTGTTCGAGCTCTGCACACTTGCTTTGGGTTTCAGTTCTACAGTATTGGTATACTGAAGCTTTTATCAGATGGTGCAGGTTTCATGGGACCCCTTCTCCTCAATAAGTTAGTGACGTTTATTGAGACGAAGTCAGAGTCAGTGTATGAAGGATATTTGTACGCTGCTGGTCTCTTTGCTGTTACTTTAATAGGTGGGTTCCTAGGTGAATATTGCTGTTAAATGCAAGATTGATGGATGTTTGATTTTAAAATGTGAAGCCACCACTTGTTCTTTGGAAACAAAATATAGAAATATAACCTAAGAATTCATTGCTGCTAACATCAGAACCCACTGTCTGACAAAAATCTGAGCCACTTATATATTGACACTTTCACGGAGTGTTTCCCTGTCCTTACATCTCAGTCTGGTACGCAGGATATCATAAGCTGCACAGTGACTAGGGCTGTGGGCTGGGTGTCTAAGGAATCATGCTTTGATTCCTGCCAGGAGCTAGATATTTTTTTCTTCAAACTGTCCAGACTAATTCTAGGGCCCCCACAGCCTCGAATTCCATTATTTCTAGGGTTCTGTGCGGGGGGGTCAAGTGGCCACAGCATGAGGCTGACCACTCACCATCATCTAATTTCAAGGTGAAGTGTGAGTGGATTTACACCTCATTCATCCAAGTGGCTGCTTTCTGGAAGTTTTTTTTGTCAAATTTGTTTTGTTTCCTCCACATTGGGTGACCTTAAGTAGATTTGTAAACAGATGTGGTTACAGTGGCATATGCAAATTATTAAGTTAACTTTGTAGAATCTGTCAGGCGCAGAACAGATCTTGCTAGAACTATGGGACATAGCTGTTAGTGCTGAAAACATGGATGAAGCACAAATTGACAGAGAATCAATGAAATTTCACCTGTGTTGACAAATTGCACATGTCCATTAGGTATTCCAGTTTTTGTCAGATCCACCTGGTTTGGAAGAGGAAATTCTGAACCTTGACCACCTCAATGTTGTGGTCTCACTGCACAAAACTTTTACCAGTGTGATTGTTTGAAATGTGTTATGTTGAATTTGGAAATCTATTACACTAGTCATTTTAAACGAAATTGTTCTCATACAGGTGTGGCAGGTGATTGTAGTGGCAATGAGATAAGTGCAGAGCAACATGAATATCCCTCAACAGCACCTCCACAATTTATCTTTGTTCATGTTTCATTCATGTTTCAAGCAGTAATTTTTACAAAACAGCAAAGTGTTAAAGTCACATTATAACTTACAGACCTACAGGCCTGTACAGTAAGTGTAGTAAGAAAAATAACTGGATTAGTGTCACTGTTACTGAATAATTCTTTCATTTGTTTGTAATATCATGTGGTATTTTGTTTCACGCGATCTAGCGGCACTGTGTAATTCTCATTTCAACTTCCTTATGCAAGAAGTGGGCCTCAAGATTCGAGGAGCACTGGTGACAACAATATACCGGAGAACTCTTACTGTCAGCAGCATTGAACTATCCAAATTCAGGTTAGTTATAACAGAACGTGTATTCATTGTCCTTGTGCTAGATCCTTGATATGATCATGTTTTGAGGGTTACCTACAATTTTATGTAAGATGACTATATGAGATGACCTGTTGCAATGATTTTCAGTTTTCAAGAAAATACCTGTACAGGAAATGTTCAATTTTGTGTGTGTTCATAAGTGAATGCCCTGTTTTTAGGTGATAAAGTAGGATATTTGACTAAATACAATATGAGGGTTTCTTGAGAAGGTTTGTGTGTTAGTACATGCTGAACATGTGACAGATTGATAGAAACACCATGAGTTACATGCAATGTATTTGAATTTGGTCGTTATTAACGTCACCAACAGTATGGTCAAAGTAATTTTCCTTGGTGAGACAGGCACTTATTCATAGTGCTACAATTGTCTGTACTCCAGTGACATAATGCTGCTGTAACGGTCACATTGATTTTACCAGCAAATTTTTTCCGATGTCACTGTAGTGGCTTCTTCATACCAGCAAACAAAAAGTCAAGTGAGGACAGATCCTGGCAGCACCTTACAGCTGCATGCCTGCAGCAAGCCGTGTGCTGCCCATTGGTGATCAGACATTGCAGTGTCTTTGTGACATGTGACAGGCACTTAGCATGTTGACAGTTCAGTTACAGTTCAAACAAATGCAGCCATGGTGTATCTGTGTTCAGGTTGCGGTCGTGAAAGTTGTTCCCATCCTTTGCAAACACTGGAAAAGGGTGACGGATGGCAGCATTATTATTCATGACAGTTTCCACAGATCTTCCTTGTGTCTGTGTTTTCATTAAGAATGTTAAACAGACTGATGAGATTCCTGCTCTGCTTAACTGTCCGTCTTTATTTAATGTTGGGGTTACATCCCTGAAAATGGCAGTGAAGTGTGAAACAGTGTAGAACAGAGCATTTTTTCCTCCATAAGTGTTAATTTTAGTACTCAAAAATCTGATTGTAGGGTGTCCCTCCAGGTGCCAGCAAAAATAAGGTTAATCTGAGTCTGGACAACTGATTTTTGGGACAACATTAAATGAGGAATGCCTGTATTGCTGTGTGTATGATACTATATGCACTGAAGGGCTACATCCCCCCCCCGTCTCTTTCCACATGGTCTGCAGCAGTGGCAGTTGTTGGTATGTCACTGCAGGAGGATGTCTGCTTTATCTTGTAGTTCACTCACCTTCAGACTTTTATATGATGCGGATTGTGGGTACCTAAACTTTCCTTTGACAGGATATGACATTTCATTTCTCTCAGCAGCACATGGAACTTTAAATCATTGTCCTCTCATCTGTATGCGTGACATTCGTGATATTTCTTAGTCATCACTCATCATCCAGGTACACATGACCGCAGATGGGCAGAGTTCATACAGATCACACCTAAGGGGTAGTCACGTGCAAACCATTACACACTTGCACTGCGAGACATCAAACTACTTATGTTCCCAGAGCAGTTTTGTGTGGAATGAAGTCTATTCCTAACTGTAGTTTTTGTTGAATATGTCAAATGTATTACTCTGAAAAGGGTATAATTATTTCATTATTCCTTATATTCTTTCAATTTATGTGTTTGGTGTGAGATTGGATATTTTGTGACAGTGAAACTCTAGATTATGGTCTCCAGTGTTATGACACTCTGTGATCTTGCAGGTGGTTACTGTTGTTTGACAGGAACCTGCTGCATGCATCTTTGGACTATAAATAGCTTCTAATCTGAAGCTGAAGGCAGGGTGTTTTACCAGAATGTCAGTAACCACCATAGGTGTGTGTATGGGACATGCCAGGTATGCCCAGGCACACTGTGATGTCTCAAAAAAAGTGAATTTACATTTTAATTTGATTGCATGATATACTTTAGAGTTCCTTTTTACCAACAAATGCACCTTTTATTAATCACATAAAATGTTAAAATTTACATTACAATATCTTGTATTTGCTCCTACATGTTTCGGTCCACCCGGACCCGAGGATGGTCCGGGTGGACCGAAACATGTAGGAGCAAATACATGATATTTTAATGTAAATTTTAACATTTTATATGATTAATAAAAGGTGCATTTGTTGGTAAAAAGGAACTCTGATGTTATCAAGATGCACGGTACAACAATAAAAATTGTATAATACAATGATGGTACAGGGTAGTACAGTCGGACACAACTAATAATGTGGTGTAGTATTTATTGCTAAGACTACATGTTTCGGCCCTTTCACTGGGCCATCATCAGGTCTCAAATTGTGCCTCCTCCATGGCACAATTTGAGTCCTGATGATGGCCCAGTGAAAGGGCCAAAACATGTAGTCTTAGCAATAAATACTACACCACATTATTAGTTGTGTTCGACTGTACTACCCTGTACCATCATATTATCTAACGTAACGGGGATGTCACAACTTAAGATTGCATAATGCACTTTGAATTCTTAAATATGGATTGTTGTATGTTGCAGTAAGTGCCAATAATTGAGTTCTAGTTTCCTTATTTTGTTCAGTGAATAAAAATAATGTCTCGTATGATTGAGTATTCAGTAAATGTTTGACTTGAGAAAAATGAAAAACAAAATTCTCTGGGTACATCCTAATTAAATATGCTGTGCATGCTTATGGTAAGCACCTGCAAGACTACAAGGTATTGTGACCCAGCACAGCACAGTTTGTGTATTCCAGTTTTGAGTAATACACTGTTTTCTGTTTGGGCACAGTATCGGAGAAATTGTAAACTTCATGAGTACAGATACTGACCGCATTGTGAACTCGTGTCCTAGTTTTCATTCCTTCTGGAGTATTCCTTTTCAGGTATGTTACTTTAGGAGATGGTTTACCAGTAAAATTGTTATCTGGCATGTGAAGTGATAGGACAGGTATTTTGTCATTGAATGTATAAAAACTGCCAGTCACTTTGTTGCTCTACTGTGCTTTTGATTACTGGCTGGTTCCTTGCTTCCTTCTGTTGCAAGTATCGGAAATATACTGTGGCATTTGAACAGTATTTAAATAAAAGTTTAAAAAATTAAACACTTTTGTCAGCTACAATACTGTAGAGATTTTATGGTGTTATTTTAGGTTTTGCTATAGAAATGAACAGTAAATTTGTGTGTATGTAGAGATAGAAACCAAAGTAATCATGTGACACAATAGAAGTCTCTAAAGTGTGGGAGGGTGGAAACTAAGGGAAACAGATGCAATACTTGTTAATACATGTAGTGGAGTTTACTAAAAGGTGCCTTATCATGGTATGTTTCAGATTGGTGTGTCATTTTACCTGCTATATACACAGGTTGGCGTTGCATTTCTGGCTGGTGCTGTTTTTACTATTATATTAATTCCTATTAATAAGTGTATAGCTTCAAAAATAGGTAAGAAACTTTTTGCTTTATGTGGAACACTTTAACTGATAGGGCTTCTGTAGTTCTAACATCTCACAGTGCCTTGGTGTTTCAGAGGGGTTTTTTTTTTTTAAATGTGTGAAACGTATATAAACATGGTTGAAACACCATTAAACTTGGTAATGGGAAGTGAAATGTCAGAATGGATGGTAAATCTTCAAGCTCAAGCTTCATGTTTTGGTCAATATTGTGGAATATTGTTTTCTTTGCTCTTATCTTTCTTTCTTTCTTTCTTTCTTTCTTTCTTTCTTTCTTTCTTTCTTTCTTTCTTTCTTTCTTTCTTTCTTTCTTTCTTTCTTTCTTTCTTTCTTTCTTTCTTTCTTTCTTTTCCTTCCTTTTTCTTTCTTTCTTTCTTTCTTTCTTTCTTTCTTTTGTTCATTCTTTCTTTCTTTCTTTCTCTTTCTTTTTCTTCCTTCCTTTCTCTCTCTCTTTTTTCTTTCTTTCTTTCTTTTTAATTCTGTCCTTCCTTCTTTTTCTTTCCTTCTTTTTCTTCCTTCCTTCCTCTCTCTCTCTCTTTTTTCTTTCTTTCTTTTTTGTCTGTTGTGTTATGTCAACTTGTGACATGTGTTATGAAATCATACTAGCCTCTTAACAGAATATGCCTTGTCATAGCCTCACAACACAGATATTTTTGGTATGGTAAAAGGTATGCAGTTTCCTTTCCTGCCTTTGCTGCTTTACCTTCAGTCAAATGATCACTTGTTAAGTGGAATGTGTAGGCAAAGACCATCTGTCCTGTTGACTTGCCCAGGCAAGTATATTTCTGGAGCCTTGGTCAAAGGCATTTTAAATAAAGCCAGCTCTTTGTATGGATGTTTACATAACAGTCACAGGCTCTGGTGCAGTAAACAACACAGACCAAATGGGCTGTTTCATATGTCTGTTAAAAGTCTCATTCATTTTGGTTGCTTTCTGATCCCATCGTATTTTCACAGGCAGGTCTTGCACGAAGTGTGTTGTGCATTCATAATGTGGCACATTGTAAGTGCATTAAATTGCAGTAAGTATTACTGCATGCGTAATTCATCCTTGAATTTAGCAGTGGACTATATGTATTTGTCCTTATTAGAGTTACTTATATTAAAGATGAGGAGCCAGAGTAGTGTAGTCACTCTAGTGACTAGGGTATGGGCTGGATGATCCAGGGTTAGAATCCTGGTAGGGGCAAGAAATTTTTTTCTTCTCCAAAATCTCCAGACCAGCTCTGAGGCCATCCCAGCTCTCTTACTGGATGGGTACGGGGGCTATTTCCAGTGGTAAAACAGCTGGAGCATGATGTTAACCATTTACCTCTGTCTAATACTGAGGTTAAGAATGAGGGAAGCTATACTTTTGCTCCCCTCTATGTCTTCATGGTGTGGGCTTATATTTAAGGTATGTGTGTACAAACTTGTCATCTTTTCAGGTGAGCTGAGTACAAAGATGATGGTACACAAAGATGAGCGAGTAAAAGTTATGGCTGAAATTTTGCGTGGCATCCGTGTGATCAAGTTGCATGTGTGGGAAGACCATTTTGTTGACAAAATTGGAAGTGAGTATGGTACAGCACCGCTTGCAATGTCATTTAACTTTTAGGTTCTTTCAAGCATTTTTGGAAGTACCTTTTCTGCTTAATTTTCCAACAGGAAGAGTGTCTTGCGGGACTGTGAGATTAAATCCAACAGGTACATATAAAAATATGTGAATTTATTGCATTATATGATTATAATATAATAAATTCATATTGTATAATGTGATAAATTCATATATTTTCGTATGCACTTGTTCGTTTTATTCTTGTAGTGAAATATCAGTGCGTGGTTGTGAAATATTTAAAATCTTGTAGGACATTAATACCTGGTTCGTTGCATTTATCAGAAATAAGAATAAAAAACTTGGTTTATGTAAACTAATTTTAAGCTGCCTTAGTTGTGCCTGTTGTCTGGTACAGGCAGGTCTCTTGTTACGCAGTTTCGCTGTAATGCAACATGAAAAGTTACACCACTTTTCAAATTTACGCAATAATGTTCGGTTTAACGCAATTTGACATACATGATATACGATAATTTTCATTTTAATGCGATTTTTATTGTATTAGAAATAAATAAATATATTTTATAGAAATGTATATATACTTCATATACATTAGATGTATACCCGACTGCTCTGTGTGTCCACTAGTGGTATAGTCATACACTATATAGGATGAGGTTGTCAAATCCCTAACCCTCAGGAAATACACATGTTTTAAATGGGAATTTTGTGTTCAATTTGCGCGATTTTGATTTGCGGGACATTTTTCAGGAATGTATCCCTGGCATAAAATAAGACCTGCCTGTACTTTATAAACTGAGATGCGTTGGTTATGCTGTGGCAACTGTTGTGGACTGCATTAATCACTTAACAAAATTTGAAACTTGTAGGAATTGTTCTCAATCTTACAAATAAAAGAGCATGTAACATTAACTACAGTTATACTACTTGAATCATTTCCTGGAAGAAATTCTTTGTCTTGTGTGGAATCAAGAGATCCTTTACCATTTTTTACAGTATCCTACTGCTGGACTCAATCCTGAGCCATTTGAATCCAGTCCATACTCTTTTAACAGGGTTGCACACACCCTATGCACCTGGTCACCATGGCAACTAAATTTTGCATGGTGTTACCTTATATTTGTGGATCCTCAGTATGGAATGTGCTTCAAGTCACCCTTCTGCCACCTAGAATTTTGAGGTGGTTTCTAGATATAAGGAAAATTTGTGCACCCCTACCCTATAATATATAGAATATACAAACATGTCAGTCTATAACACAAAAATTTTACTTCAAATACATTACAATAGTGTATTGTCAGGGCGACATGTTTCGACCTTCACTTGGTCATCTTCAGGCCCTCAAAGAAAACAGATCCAAGATTACATAGATTTTTTTTTTATAAAATGCATTGTGGGATCCCAAATGCTCACAGGATGTGTTATAAAAGTACAGTAGGAATTGTGGAATATATTTGTTGGTAGATATTTTTGTCCTATAAGTTTTGAGATACATTTCATGGTTATTCTACATTTGCACCCATGTGGCCTCTTCCATTCATGTTTACAGAAAAAAATGTACATGGTACTGATCTCCCTGTACATATTATCAGTCCTGCCAGACTCATTCCCCTTGTCTTATCACCATAATTATTTTGCTGAGTACAAGTCCTGAAGCTCCTCCATGCATACTTTACCCAACTCTTTATTTTTTATTCCTTAGCTTCATATATTCTCTCTAGCAGTTTCTGCTAGATAACCAAGTCCCTATTTTTCCCTCAGTACAAGACCAAGTTAATATTTTTAAAACAGTAGGTTTGTAAATGGGTGATGGCAATGTATATGATTCTGACCCAAAGGAGCATAAGGATTCTTCATATTTAATCTGCTTGTACTTAATGAATGAATGTAGTTTTGTTTTGTTACTGTCATTCCCAAGTAGTCGGCAGTGGGAAGGTGGTATGAAGATTTCAATTGATCTGCTATCTTTTGCAGTGTTTCGTGAGTTGGAGCTGAAATACCTGCGTGGTCGAAAGTACCTGGATGCATTGTGTGTATATTTCTGGGCTACTACTCCTGTTGTCATGTCCATTTTGACTTTTGTTACATATGTTCTTCTTGGCAACAAACTCACTGCAGCAACGGTATGTGGTTTAATCTTTAGTGTGCGGCCTTTTAAATGTTGAGTTTCTTCTGTGGCACAAGCGCCACTCAGTTCAAACACCCACTGTGGAACGGTATTTTGCCTTTCAGATTAAGAGGATGTGTATTTAATGGGACAGTGTTGTTGCATTTGTCCGTTAATGGTTAACTGTTATGATGTCCATGTCAGTCTGAGTGATATTTAGAGAAGTGCACAGCTTTTGAATTTTATCTTATTGATCATCTGTTTTGGCAACCTTATTTTGTTACACACAACATGTAAAAGTGGAGAAAATCAGCACCAGACTTGTGTGAATGTTGATGAGAAGCCAACAGGTGCAGACTTGGTGATGGTGTGAAACTTTGAGGTTATATTCATTAATTTTAATTTAGACTGATGTATACTTCTTTATTTATTAATTTATATCTATTTAGGTGCATTTCGTCAACTATAGAGGGTATGTGGTATCAGTAAATGATCGATTTTATAAGTTTAGTAAGAAAGGACTAAAGAAAAGTGGTTGTGGCAAAGTTTATGTTGAGCATTCTTATGTAAAGATTGAATAATGTAATGAATGTCTATCACTAATAAGTTCTTGTCATGGATTACCGTATTTCCCGGCCCATAAGACGCACTTTTTTCCCCGAAAAATGTGACCTAAATTCGACCTGCGTCATATGTGCCAAGGGTGAGTATTATTTCCAAACTTATAAATACCCGTACATCTATTATACAACATCTTTATCGTGAGATAGTAAAATTTGCTTCCAAATCATGAGATCTGGCATCACTGCTTGTGAACGGCTTACTTTCTTATCCGGGGATTAACCCTAACGTATACATTGCATCACGTGATTCCGGATATTTACGCTGCTGCAGTAGCAAAGTGTAGTCAAGTGTAATTCAAACGCGTTATACGTTCCTTAAAGTCTATCTGTTTTTTGTGTATTTACGTTTTTACAAACAGTGAATAAAGAGTTAAGTTTAAAGTTTAAAATCAAAGAAAACCCTCATGGGATCAAAAGAGAGACGAATGTCTTACAGTATTGCATTTAAAATTTAAATCATAAATTACGCTGAAAAACATGGGAACCGGGCAGCTGAAAGGCGTTTTGGCTCACCTTCAACAGAGAAGATTATACGAGAATGGAGGAAGCAAAGGAAATATTTAATCAAAGCAGATAAGGGTAAAATGGCCAAAACTTGAAGAATATGTTAAGAACTGGATAATAGATCACAGGAAGAATGGAATTGCTGTTTCAATGAAAATGATTTTAATTGAAGTGAGAAGACTAGCCATTGAAATGTTTTTTACTGATTTTGCTGGAACAACTTAATGGTGCGAAAGATTTATGAGAAGAAATGGCCTGTGTATGTGTACTAAAACTACAATAGCGCAAAAACTGCCCCATGAGTATGAAAGAAAGACAATAGAATTCCATAAATATGTCATAAACATGAGAAAGAAGCTGTGTTTTGAGATAGGACAATTAGGGAACGTGGATGAGGTACCTTTGACGTTTGATGTTCCATTGATTAAAACAGTGGATGTTAAAGGTGCTAAGGCAGTTATGATAAAGACTTCTGGTAATGAGAAGACGCATTACACTGTTATTCTTGCGTGCTGTGCTGATGACACAAAGCTTCCACCTTTATTAATCTTTAAAAGAAAATGCTGCCTAAAGATGCAATTCCACATGGGGTTTATGTTCACATTCATTCTAAAGGATGGATGGATGGAGAAGGAATGAAGCTGTGGTTCGAGAAAGTGTGGTCCAAGCGTCCAGGTGGTCTTCTTTAAAAACCATCTTTATTAGTGTGTGATCAGTTCAAGGCACATGTAACAGAATCAACAAAAAGACTTGCCACTAAACTGAAGATGCATCTCACAGTAATTCCTGGTGGATTAACTAGTCAGTTACAGCCTTTGAACATTTCAGTTAATAAACTGTTCAAGGGATTTATGCATGAGGAATGGGCAAAGTGGATTGAGGCACCAACTCATCACGTTACACCGACAGGAAGAGTAAAACGGCATTCAATTTCTAATGTTTGTGAGTGGGTGAAAAATTCCTGGCAGCGAGTTAAAAGTGAGACTATTGTAAAGTCTTTAAAAAAATGTGGCATTAACAATGCACTAGATGGAAGTGAAGATGACATTTTATATGAAAAAAGTGACGCATTGAGTGAAAACAACCATGAAGATGATTTTAGTGGCAGTGACAACAATTTTCTGGGTTTCTGTGATGAACAAATTATATTATGGTTGCTAATTTTGGTATGTAACAATCCTGTTTTCTTTCAGTAAATTACTAAAATTAAAATATAATCATCATTATTTTTTTCTAAAATTTCTAACGAAAAAATCATGACGCATCTTATGGGCCAGTGCGTCTTATGGGTCGGGAAATACAGTAAATAGCGTTACCACAGTTGCTGCTGCTGTTACCATCAGCACTACATACCAGGAACTCCAGCCTCCTGTGCAGAGGGTCCTTGGGCCTCATCTATGCTTTCACACAAAGACGAAGGCTCATAGTGGATTGTAATGCTAAGCCTTTGTCTTTCACCACCAGCTCCTCAGTGCGAGATTAACTGCTAAAGCCTTAACTGAATCAAACATTTCTTAAAGTATCATTCATGTGAAACACACTGTCCTATTCTACACTAAAAATGGACATATACTTTATGAAATGCAGTGGATTAAGGGAAATTCGGAATTATTATATGTTACATTTAAGTTGACTGCAGTACAGAATAAGGGTTTCATACCCTGTTCAAATTCAAAATGTGTATCTTTGCAAATTCCTTTGTCACATACCCTGCGGGGACGGACGTAACGGAAATTGCCGTACACTTGCTTTACCTGCAGAAGCTATAATATCTAGCCTGCAAATTCTTATTTTTGTGATTCTATATGCATTTATTATGTTCTTGCACACAGGAATTTTTACTTTATTAGTTCAAAATTTTTGCTTCCAGGTTTTTACTAGTATTGCTCTGCTGAACATGCTGATTGCTCCATTGAATGCCTTCCCTTGGGTGTTAAATGGGCTTACTGAAGCTTGGGTTTCCCTGAAGAGGATTCAAAGGCTATTGGAAGTAAGAATTGTCTGTGCACGATTAATTACCTATAACTTATATTTGAGTTTCCGTGCATCATAAGTCTGTGATATATAAAGAACCAACGAGATGCAACTTTGGGCAGTATTGTTTTTATTAACAACTGCAAGTACACTCTTCATGTTTCGGACACTTCCTGCACCCATCATCAGGAGTACTAAAAACTGTAGTAACAGCCACTGGTGCATGTCATGAGTCGGGATGATGTATATCCAGTAAGGGCGTCCAAGGTCGGTTGTCTACTGTACTATGTCATAGCCGAATTAGGACTAGTCCTAATTCGGCTATGACATAGTGTAGAAGACAATGGCCCTTGGATGTCCTTACTGGATATACATCATCCCGACTCATGACATGCACCAGTGGGTGTTACTACAGTTTTTAGTACTCCTGATGATGGGCGCAGAAAGCGTCCAGAACATGAAGAGTGTACTTGCACTTGTTAATAAAAAACAGTACTGCCCAAAGTTGCATCTTGTTGGTTCTTTATGTATTAAGTACCTGTATAGACTTTTTCAAATTACCAACTTAATGCACAATTTTTTTATTTTTCAACAATATGTATGTTACACTACGCTCCTCAACATGTTTCGAGCAGCACGCTGCTCATCCTC
>Ga0209629_10002422_pt1 | contig 12690 bp, 9 predicted proteins | sample TergutCu122P5_FD_187286 | JGI IMG/M metagenome (GOLD analysis project Ga0209629, IMG submission 187286) | Cubitermes ugandensis P5 segment gut microbial communities from Kakamega Forest, Kenya - Cu122 P5 (SPAdes) (version 2) | ecosystem: Host-associated > Arthropoda: Insects > Digestive system >... | reverse complement strand
AAAATATATCTGTTTTTGTGGAGGGAAGCAATTTCAAGATTTAAATGCCGTACGCGAAAGGTTAAAAAAAATTAGTATGTATAGGTGCGCCTTGTGTTATAAAAAGTAATATGCCAATGGGTTAATACGGGTCTAGCTATAGCTTCCCCGTTTAACAGAATTTTTCTGTTGTTAGTGCACTTAATTTCGATACGCTTCTTACTGTAAAACTGACATTTTTTGGCGCTAACACATTATGAGTGATTCTGAGAAGGACGGAAAATTTAATATAAAATAGGAAAGGTTATCTTTTCTAATAACGGACACCGAACACCTACAGTTGATATTCACCATCGACCCGCTGCGTAGACGCTAAAGGATAATTAAAATATGCCAACATTCAATCCCAGTTTATGACTACTTAGAAACGCTCTGAATATCGGTCAGAACGCAAAGTATTTTCATCCATCCTTGACAGTAAAAATTAACCGATGTTACTGGGTTGCATGGCGCATGCGATTTAGGACAGGAAATGTTATCTTAATAAACGAGATAATATCTACTCCAATAGCAACATATGTCTGCATCAACAAATTCTATGTTTCCGAGTTGTCCACAAGGTGAACAAAGGCGGGTGGAAAACACGGCTCTCTACAATGTAGCGGCAAATACAACCGTATATAATTCACTGGACAGGACACAAAAACTTGCTGTGCTGTGAATGAAAGTGGAAGATAGAGACACACCTTCTGTGTGTACTGCATGTAAGTGGTTGCAAATGTTATCGGTTATATGTTGGAATAACTTGTATATGGCGTGAAAAGTACAATAACTTTAATAACGCTAGCTATACATTAGTCATTGCACGGCAGATGTACGTGTATAGTGTTATGTTTATTGCCTCGTTTAAAAGAAACTGTATTGCATCTATTCTGAGCCAAATTGTACAAATATTACTACTCGTTTTAATGTTACTCTTCCATCTAATATTGTTTTAAGTTATCTCGCCGCTTCCATTGCTCGAACATAACTCACACATGTTAACCTCTTTAAAACGTTATAACTAGCAGGTGTTAATTTAGTTCTAATCGCAAAACTAACACAGTGACCGCCCCTACACTAGCACAATACCGCTGCTGTGTTTCATTAAGTATAATGCTTACTGCGAAACCCTAATTGTTACATGCAGGACGGTAATAGAAACAATGTCAAATTTTCATTTATGTTTGAAGTTCGACATGTAGAGGCCACGAAATTGTATAATCAATTTCATAAAGTGGGATAACATTTTCACCATTGAAGCATAATTAGATTATTAGTAAGAACTATTCCATTTAGTTAGGCACACGAAGAACGTAGTACTATCAAGGAAATTACAAAGCAAAACTGAAAAGTGGTGAAAAAATTTTGTTGGCGTTCTTTGCGAAAGATCACCTGCCATATATCATTGTGGCAGACTAATGTCACTTGAAATTTTGTGTCCCTATGTCCTGCCAATTCGACTAGGTGAAAGGATACTAAGATTGATAATGTTAAAATGTACTGATGTCTTAACAGCTGTGTACAAATTATGAAAATTTGTTGAGAACTTGTCATCAAGAACACCCACACAACATTTTACACTAATTTATTCAAAACACAATCTGACTAATTTATCTTATGGAAGAAGGTTCGACAGCTTTCAATTATGCTGTATTTCTGTTTCTTTGTGCGCAGTTGTAAAGACTGGAGCACAGATGAAATTGTTCCATCACTGCAAAAACGAAAAATTTCCTGCAAATTTGTGAAGGCGTGAGAAGTGTTAAAAAATCTGATATTTTCGCCAGTATCATTCCCATATACTACTTTTCAAAGTATACAAGTCTTGCTCCGTTGTCACTGGCTTATACTCACGATAAACAAGGCAGAGATGGAGTAACCCTGAAAACTTCGGTACCTACAGTGATGTATACTGTGCTTTTGTCAATTGGGATTGCTGCAGCGCAGTGCTTTTTCTTGAATTTCTTCGGGTTTGATACGTTTGATACGCTTAATTTCGGGAATGAAGAAAAAAACAAGTACTCGTTTCAGAATTTGTAGTAAGTGGAATTTCGTGAATTACGAGTCTGGCTATTGGTTTAAGAAGAATTCGGAAAGAAATGTATTCGTTACTGCACAAACTATCGGTATTTGATACATTACTTGGTATAAAAACCGATATTTTGAGAAGTAACGAGATTTATTTGTGGATGCAAATAACATCATTGGCATTTGTTCTTTTCATTGTATATGCAAATGACTGTGCCTGTGTATTCTGATTTCATTATTGGGCTGTCGGCGACAGCCATGTATGTTTGTAATTTCATTAGAAGTGTTACAATCAAGCAGTTCATCAATCTTTTCTCATTACTGAAACAGAAGTTTAAGATACTCAACAACTATTTGTTTCAGATGAACTAACAATTATCTATGGGAGATACTACTACAGACACTACGTTTCAGAAATCAGGACAATTGGAAGGATGATGGATTGCAAATAGAGGAAGTTAATTTTGTTATTTTCTTCTTCATCTAATGTGAATTTCATACTGGATATTACACTGTTAAAATCGTCTAACACGTTACGTATGTTGGTTTGTTCTTCTTTCTACATTATAAGAATGTCATCGACGTATCTGAAGTAACTTTCCAATTTGTGTTTTAACAGTAGTTCGGCGAATTTGGTGTTCTGTAAGCCTTGCAGGTAAATTTCTGAAAAAATAGAGGAGGTTGGGGCTCCCATTGTTAGGCATTCGTTTTGTACGTAGATGCCTTCTATATTATTCATTTCATATAGTTTTTCGGGTGTTGTTAACATTTCCTTGATGAGGATATTAGAATACATGTTATTTATGTCAAGGGAGGCGAATTTTATGTTGTGATCATATGGGAGGTCTGTTAAATCGTTCATCAATTTTACTGTGTTTTCCACGTTAAACGTGTAGGGTAGGAGGATGTGCGCGCGTATCTTTCTTACCAGCATTTTATCGAGCTTGTACGCTGGAGCGTTATTCCAGTTTACGATCGGCCTAAAAGGGGCGCCTTCTTTGTGAAATTTCAGTAGGCCTCCTATGGTTGGGGATGTGGGATTTAAGTTAACGTATTTCCATCTACCATATTTGTGTATTATTTGTTGGCATTCGTTCACTGTGTTCATTACGACTTTTTGCAGTTTTTTGGTGACGTCGCTGTTGACAATGGTAAAATTGTTGCTGGCAATGAATTTGTTAATCTTATCTTTGTAGTCTTCTTGGTATAAAACTATGATGGAATTTCCTTTGTCCGTCTTGGAGATTATGGCCTTATTCTTAGTCAGCTTTTCTTTTATTTGGTTTATAAATCTGTTCTCATTTCTTGTGTGCTTGTTGGCCTGTGTAGGATGTTGGTTTTGCTGTTGGTAGATCTTCTATATCTTCTGTGTAATTTGGTGGCGTAAATATACTTGTTCTCCGGGCGGTAATAATGTTGTGATTGTTTCAGGTTCAAGGGCCAGGTTGCTTATAATCTCTTTCCGTTTCGCCCTAGATTGTATTTCAGACCCTTGTTTAAAAGTCCTAGTTCTACATTAGTGAATGTTATATCTGTTTTATTGACTACTCTGGGGTAGATTATTGTGTTGTTTTTGGGTTTGCTTGTTTCTTTGTTTGTTTGTTTGGTCTAGTGTGATTTCGTTTATTTTCTTGTCAATTATCATGTATTTATTCTCTAACTCTTTGTTAACTAAATCGTTGATGGGACAGTTTCTGTTATGGGAAAAGCAAAATGATGGACACGTTAGCAAAACTTTACATTTACAAAGAGAAAATATCCAACAACCAAATCAATGACAAGCTAACGGTCAAACCCAACGCAATATTTCAAAATGCGATACATGGTGCCCCCTAGAGAGGGCACTCAGACTCATAGTAACCAGACGGACAAAACACAACCCAGTTGTGTGGAGGCTTTCAACCCCGTCGGAAGTGAAAGTTACATCAGGACAGAAGGCCGTCCAATACAACACACAAATCAGCAGAACCCTGCACTGAGTACTCCGTAAGTAAAACAAACCATTGACAAGAATCTGGAGCAGAGGATAAACATCATGTTTTGTGTGAAGATTGGTAAAGGTGCTAGTGAAACGTTTGCCCTTTTAACAGTGAATTAAGGTGAATGTGCCATGAAGAAATCGAGTGTTTTTGAATGGCACGGGTGGTTCAATGACGGGTGAGAAAATGTGTAAGACGACGCAAGAAGTGAGCAGCCAAAAACCCATAGGGCAGATGCAAATGTGGACAAAATACGAACCTTGGTGCACCCAGATCGGAAATTAGGTGTGAAAGTAATGGCAGCAGGAATGAATATGAATAGGGAAATAGTTCGACGGAATGAAAAGGAAGATATGGGAATGAGAAAAATTTCCGCACAAATGGTGCCTCGAATCCTGATACATGACAAGAAACAACGTCGGCTTCATATTTTATCTGATCTTTGTCGCAATGCAGAGATGTTTGATAAGGTCATTATCGGTGATGAAACGTGGTTTTTAAAATATGACCCGGAAACAAAACGACAGAGTGGAAAACACACAATTCATCTCGGCCGAAAAAAAACACATATGCCTGGATTGCAGGTCAAGAAAATGCTTGTGTGTTTCTTCGATCACAAGGAGATAGTTCACAATCGATTCACTGCACCAGGACAAACGGTAAATCAACAGTGTTATTTGGAATTGCTGAAAAGGTTACGGGAATCCGTTAGGAGGAAAAGACCAGAACTCTGGTCTGATAAGTGGATTCTCCACCATGACAATGCCCTTGGGCATGATATTTTAAGAGTTCGCGAGTTCCTGGCTAAGAACTCCATTACAAAAAAGGACCATCCACCTTATTCACCCGACTTAGCCCCTGCGATTTTTGGCTCTTTCCAAAATGAAAAATGCCCTCAAGGGACAAATATTCGCTGACCTTCCTGACATCCAAGGCAAAGTGAAAACGTTACTGCGAGGTATTCCGAAGAGAGTATTTCGAAGGCGACAGCAGCCGCTAGCGCACAGGAAAGAAATTTTGCTTTCACAGGGCCTTTCCGGGAATGAAATTGTCGCAGCTCGTACAAGGATCATGTTTGTGCTATGAAACGTGCTATCTTGATGGAAGTTTTCCTTGGAATTTCTCGATAACTCCAGATGAATACCTGGAGTACGACACGATGTGTATTGCTAATTATTCACTATCTCACATTTTCATGATTCTCTACATGTCTTATTCGACGTTCTACAACATGTGTAGTTGAAAGAATGTCACTAAAATTTCAAAAGCGTCACGCGAAATATGTGTGATAATATCACAGGTAGAAATTCCCAATCCCCTGCTAGATTTCTACACACACAATCAGTAACAGCCAACAGCGTTCTATACGCAAGGTAAATCTTAGCCACAATACAATACCCAAATTAATACGGGTCGAACTGTAGCTTCCTTTTTAACAGATTTTTTTCTGTTGTTAGTGCACTTAATTTCCATACGTCTGGTACTGTACCACGGACATTTTTTGGCTCTAAGTCATCGTGTGTGATACTGAGAAGTCATCATCATCATCATCATCATCATCATCATCATCATCATCCAGTAATCTGTCTGACGACAGGTCCAAAGTCTCCTCCAAAACGATGCCTCCACATAGTGCGATCTAGAGCTTTCTCCTTCAAATTAGAGTATACTCTCCTGTCCTTAAGGTCATCCAGTAGCTTCTTACGTCTTCTTCCTCGTCTTCTTGCAACTTCCATCTCCCCCTTTTCTTTCCTTCGATAACTTGTTTTAGAAGACAGTTTCTGCGTCAGATGTGTCCAACCCAGTTAGCCTTCTGTTTTCTTATTTCGTGTAGGATATTCCTCTGCTCATTGACTCTAAGTAACACTTCTTCATTTCTCACGTGATTGGTCCAACTAATCTTTTCCATCCTCCTCCAGCACCACATTTCGAAACTTTCCAGGTATTTATGATCTGCTGCCCTAAGCGTCCAAGTTTCAGCACCATACAAAGCCATGCTCCAAATGCAGCACTTTATTAGTTTCTTCCTCAAATTTAAGTCCAGTTAGTTGGTAAAAAGATTCTTCTTCTTGCTGAATGCAGCTTTTGCCATGGCAATGATGGATTTAATTTCACATGTACACCTTCCATCATTTGTTAACATGCTACCCAAATATTTAAAACATTCCACATTCTCCAGTCGTTTTTGGTCTATCATAATTGTTACTGGGGATGGCTGTATTGAAATTCTCATTACTTTTGTTTTTTCCACATTCATTTCCACGCCATAGCAACTTCCATTTTCAATAGGTTTATCAATCATGCCCTGTAGAACCGTTTCTTCCTTAGCCATTAGTACAAGGTCATCTGCATATTTCACATTTTGAATAATTTGCCCTCCGATGTTGAAGTACGGAAAATTTAATACACAATAGCAAAGCTTATCTTCTCTAACAACAGACACCGAACACCTACAGCTGATATCCACCTCCAACCCGCTAAATAGACGTCAAAGAATAATTAAAATATGACAATATATAACCCCAGTTTATGACTACTAAGAAACGCTCTGAATGTTGGTCAGAACGCAAAAATTTTCATCCATCCTTGACCGCAAAGATGTGCCAATTATATGGGGTGCATGGCGCATGCGATTAAGACACAAAATATTATCTTAATAAATGAGGTATTATCGACTCCAGTCACAAATCACGTCTACATCCACTAATTCTCTTGTTTAGAATATTCCACAAGGTGACTCTCTACAATGAGGAGGCGACTCCAGTCGCATGAAGTTCACTGGACTAAGACAAATACGTGAAAATAAAAGGCCAACTGAATGCAACAGAATGGTTTTTATTGCAAAATTGTTGTCCGCTCAAAATGTTTCGGGCACCATTAAGTTCCACACCGGACCAGCTACCTGTAAACCGAAGGTATGTACGTCTTACTTTTCAGCGCATGCTCTTATTCGCCACTTTCACACTCACACGGCTATTGCCCAAGCCACTAGCGGGCTACCTGGCCCACAGATACCAGTCGACCAAACAACTCCCCACCCCCCCAAAAAACCACATTCTACCACCTGTGATACCCCACACACCATTTCCACGAGATCAACACGCTTTAAACAAACCCATAAGACACCCCCGACACACGATCACATAATACTCAGAAAACATCAATACTACCAAACTTATAAATTACATTTTCCTTCTTTACAACGCCACGTACAATAGGAGGCAAACAGCTGTAAATCTCTTGAGCTCCTGATGTTGGGCATAATGGTGCCCGAAACACGTTAAGCGGAAAAGAAGTTTTGCAATAAAAACCATTCTGTTGCATTCAGTTGGTTCTTTATTTTCACGTATTAATGACGATACACGGTGAAACTCATATCAAGGAGAGAAATATTTGATTTTCTGTGAGTGAAATCGGAAGATACAGACATGACTTCTGTGTATACTGCGTGTAAGTGGTTAATTGTGTTCACGGATATACAGAGCACTTCAAAATGATTTTGGGGGTTTTAACAACTTGTCATACACAATACACTTGAGATAGAAATATATAGTTGCACCGATGGATCAAGACATTCTCAAAGTTTAATTGTATGGTATGCAGTGTGAAGTAGTTATGCATTTCTGCGGTTGGAGCGGAGAAATCAGAACTGCCATTGAAACCATCACGTCTGACATACTACAAACAGTTTGGAACGAACTCGATTTTCCTGTTGATATTTGAAGAATCACAAACGGTGCACATATAGAGCACCTGTAAGATATGTTACAAAAAATTTGAGTGTTGTTCTATTAAATAAAAAAATACATATACTCATATCTGAAGTTTATTGTGTAAGGCAAGTTGTTAAACACCGACAATCATTTTTAATAACTCTGTATGTTGAAATAAGTTTTATATGGCTGAAATGCATAATAATTTTAATAACCCTCACTGTACATTAGTCATTGCAGGCAGATGTATAATATTAAGTGTACTGCCTCGTTTACAAAAAACTGTATTGCATATATTCTGAGCCAAATTTTACAAATATTTAATACTCATTTTAATATTATTATTTAATCTAATACTGTTTCCTTTAAGTTATCTCACCGCTTCGGCTGCTCATGCATATATCACACATGTTAACTTCTACGTAAATCGTTATAATTAGCAGGTGTTAATTTAGTTATAACCACAAAACTAACAAAGTGACCGCCCCTACACTAACACAACACCGCTGCTGTGTTTCATTAAGTATAATGCTTACTGCGAAACTCTAATTGTTACATGCAGGACGGTAATAGAAACAATGTCAAATTTTCAATTAATTTTGAATTCGAAATGTAGTGATCACGAAAGTGTATAATTTATTTCATAAAACGGAATAACATTTTCACAGCTGAAGAGAAAATTAGGTTGTTAATAACAACTATTCCATTTAGTTAGACACACGAAGAACGTAGTGCTATTAAGGAAATTACGAAGCAAAGACCGAAAATACAGAGAAACGATTGTGGGGGTTTTTTTTTTTCGAAATATCACGCGTCATATTTCATTCTGCCAGACTACTGCCACTTGAAATTTTATGTCGCTATGTCCTACGAATTCGACTGAGTGAAATTATAGAAAGTTTGATCAAGTTAAAATGAACTGATGTATTAAAAGACACCTACAAATTATGAAAATTTGTTGAGAAATTGTTGTCAACAACACCAACAAAACATTTTACACAAATTAATTGGTTAAATATTCTGACTGAAGAACGCCGACAGCATTCACTTAGCCTCTATTTCTATTCCATTGTGCGCAGTTGTGAAGACTGGAGAACATATAAAATTGTTCAATATCGCAAAAATGAAAAATTTCCTGCAAATGGGTAAAGGCGTGAGAAGTGTTAAAAAATCTGATATTTTCGCCAGTATCATTCCCATATACTACTTGTCAAAGTATACAGGTCTTGCCCCTTTGTCACTGGCTTACACTCACGATAAACAAGGCAGACATGCGGTAACCCTGAAAACTTCGGTACCTGCAGTGCTGTACACTGCGCTTTTGATAATTGGGATTGCAGCAGCACAGTGCTTTGTCCTGACGTCCTTCAGGTTTGATACGCTTAATATCGGGACTAAAGAAACAAAACAAGTAATCGTTTCAGAATTTGTAATAAGTGGAATTACCGTCGTTATAATTCTGGCCACTTCTTTAACAAGAATTCGAAAAGGAATGTATTCGTTATTGTACAAAGTATCGGTAATTGATACATTACTTGGTACAAAAATAGATATTTTGAGAAGTAACGAAATATATATGTGGATGCAAGTAACATCATTGGCATCCATCCTTTTCGTTGTATACGCTAATGACTTTGTGGCTATATATTCCGATTTCAATATCGGGTTGTATTTGATAGCTGTATATGTTTTCACTACAATCAAAATTGTTACTATCATGCAGTTCGTGAATCTTGTCTTCTTACTGAAACAGAAGTTTAAAATACTAAACAGCTATCTTGGTTCCGCCGAAAATCCTCCCCAATACAGACCTGACAATAATCTGTGGGAGATACTGCTACAGACACCACGTTTCAGAAATGAGGACAATTGGAAAGATGATGAATTGCAAATAGATGCATTTTATCAGGCGTTAAACAGACGATATTACAGTAACATTATAATGCAAGACTCCACCAACATCTGCAACCAGAATTCTTGGTTCCATAAGGAGAAACTTCGTTTTCGTGCTCTGAGGATCATTTGGGATGTGCTGTGTGATATTTCTTCGTCAGTGAATTCCATGTATGGATTACAGATACTGTTCTGTATAGTGTCAGCTTTCATCGAAACAACGACGAATTTAAGTTACGCTATAATGACATTAAAAGATAATGTTTTTACTAAAGAGGAACTTTATTTCAAAGTGGTGACGACAATTATCTGGGCACTAGTGCAATTCTTGCTGTTGTTCTGGATAGCGGCATCCTGCAGTGCAAACAGTGGAGAGGCTAACCGCTCCGTTACACTCCTACAGAAGTTGCTCCTACTGCCAGAAATTCATCCGGCAACTTCAGCTGAAATTCAATTGTTCTTGCTACAAATCAGAGAACGAAAACCGAAGTTCACAGCGTGGGGCGTTTTCACCATAAATTACAAACTCTTGGGTTCAACTGTAGGAGCTATCACTACCTTTCTGGTGATCCTGGTGCAGATGCAAGCTAATTAGTCGTCTTGTTAGTGTCACAGTGTTTTATATGTCAACTCATAATAAGCTGTTGTTATATAAACAGATACTGAAACCGGTGTGGACTTATGGTATCCAGCTTTGGGGCTGCGCTAAGCCGCGCAACATCAACGTAATACAGCGATTCCAAAATAGAGTGCTCAGAAATTTAGTTGGTGCACCCTGGTACGTCCGGAATGCTGACCTCCATCGGGATCTCCGTATGGACATGGTAACGGCAGAAGTAAAACGATTCGCAAGGAAACACGAAGAGAGACTTCTCCATCATAATAACGTAGAAGCGATTCAGTTGCTGGACAAAGGTGAATTGACGCGTAGGCTGAAAAGAACGAAACCCTTCGAACTAGTTTAAAGATCCCTAGCCCATTAACAGGGGCAGTAAATCATACCCACCAAACCAGTCTCAATAGAACTTGGAACTCAACCAGCGCGGCTGGAGCAGTTACACGCGTCAACAAAGGACAATGCCGTGCAGGCACATAAACTGAACGGGTCGAGCCGCTGGGCAACGCCCGCAATTTGTGATTGTGTATATTTAGTAAATTAGGACAGTGCAAAATAACTTGTTGGTCTCAGGACTAGGTGTTATTAAATGACAAGTGTCTTGTGTCAGAAAAAGAAAATAATGTTGTATTATGCTCTTCTCTGATTTCTACAACTGATCTGAATGGACGTAAATTACGGTTGTCTTTCGCACGCCAATTTTGTGATCCCAGCAACAGCAGTTAGGTATTCATAATTTTATTATTTTTCAATGTTTCGTAATCTCACTAATTAAGTGTTCTTGCAGTTGAATGTACGATATATGTCATTACTAATCTTACTTGCATAGTGGAAATGTAAAGTAAGTGTTGTGGAGAGAGAGAGACTTCCTTTAAGTTTCACCTGAAATGGGGATTAATATTCTTATTTTATTTTCCAAATTTCCTGGATTATAATGAAGTGGCTTTGTAAAAAATTATGTTATCACAAACCCTAAGAGGAAACATTTTTTTAACTTCTAAATATAAAATATGCACTCAACTATATGTTACATATGTAATACCGTTTAAATGCGGTAACCAATAATTCTACCAATATTGGGGCCTACTCTCAGTTATTTAATGCAAATAGGATATAAGGCTAATGAAAGTGTTCGTCAGAATCATTGCCATAAGTGACTGGCTGAATGTATTTAATTGAATATTCAAGTTTGTAGAGTATTGCACTTGCGTGAGAAATAATATATAATAATAATAATAATAATCTTACTATACAGTCAATGCTGCTACAACGCCATATTTGCGTTCTTGTGAGATCTCGCATTATAGAAAATCGCGTAATATAAAGTAACACAAGTTATGGCAGTTGTATGGCGTCAATTGTTGAAAATGGTTGCTGAAATCGCAACAGCCCGTGACTGTACGCGAAAGTCGGCTCGATAAAAACAACGTTCACCTGTTCACCAGTAGCGTTAGGGACAATTCAGGTTAACGAGACATGCGACAAAGCACTATTGACTGTATAATAATCCTGTTACTACTCACGCAATATAAGGCTCTCAGTGACAAGTAATAATTAAATGGTTGATGTTGATTTCATATTTCTCGTAAGTTATTTCTACATAGTGCACTGGTCACGTGTATACACAATCACGAAATGTGTGTAACCCGACATGGTAAAGTAATGTGTACACTGTTTACATTAAATTATAATACTGTACAAACATTTCAAAAAGTGCTTACTGTAGCTACAGAAACACTAATTCCTTGTTTTGGAATGTTCGTTAGAAACAATATAGTCCTTAAGCTGTAATATCTGTGTGTTTTTGCCTGCAGTGTTCTGGCACCAATTAGCTCAGTATATGGTTACACCTATAGTATGGCAGGACGGCTCTAGAGTAAAGCGACCCTTAGCTTGAACAATCACAGCAACAAACGGGACTCAATTTTATAGTGAACACCAATAAAAGATCAACTATCAAAACATCCGTTCACAAATAATTCACTATTAATAGGAAATTTTTATTTTCTTCACATCATCTTCAGGAGTTTTACATAAAAGTCCTATACAAAGCCCAGAAGAATTAATATATTTAATTAAAAACTTAATTCATGTGTGTTGCCTAGACTTGTTTGATGTAATAACCACTGAGAATGTTCTGAAGATCGGGACGTGTCGGAATATTAGTGAAGTAGAGGTGAAGTGTAATGTTGGTACTTGTGCATTTGTTGCTATTACAATGTTCATTGATGAATGTACATGAATACTACTAAGACAGGGAATTCAGTTCGCAGTGCGTTCAGTGCAATTTACTTAATTGTATTCCCATATATTTAACATTTCCGGTAATAATATTCTCTCATTCCTCGAACATAAACCCATTACATTTATGTATTCTCACATACCGTCGGTAGGTTAAACAAACTTAATTTATGTCATCCTCAATGTGTTAATACACTACATA
>Ga0209629_10002421_pt1 | contig 12691 bp, 8 predicted proteins | sample TergutCu122P5_FD_187286 | JGI IMG/M metagenome (GOLD analysis project Ga0209629, IMG submission 187286) | Cubitermes ugandensis P5 segment gut microbial communities from Kakamega Forest, Kenya - Cu122 P5 (SPAdes) (version 2) | ecosystem: Host-associated > Arthropoda: Insects > Digestive system >... | reverse complement strand
CCTTCGTGTCACACAGCGACCAGAGTTTGGTGTCAGCACCACTGAACTTCACAGAATACCAAAAAAACTTTTTGGTTCGTAATTCGTAAGTCCCATCACACCCTGTCCGGCGGATCACTTTTACATGTTGGGCAGGTTCTTTTCCCCTTCGTATTGTTTCCGTCTACTTGTACGTTCATGGAACTGCCAGAATGTATTGCTGTTATGCGTCCAAATATATTGCAATGGCCGCAGGTGGGCATTTAAAAAAAATGTTATGTTATACCGGTACGCGATGTCAGTGTTAATCTGATTCGTCGTGTAATTCGTGTGATGTTATCTGTGCTATGTTAGATGTCACAATCTTATTATATGTGGATCATCCGACATTCCGTTTTTGTACTGTAGTGGTCAGTGTTTCTGCTTCTGGATCATGCAGATTGGTGGTTCAGTCCGTGCAGGTTATCTCGTTTTCAATCGGGTGTATACGTCTATGGTTAAAAGGGGTGGGAACATGAAGAGTGAAGCGTGCAAAGTGATTATAGTGGTGTTTCTGGTGGAAGAATGAGATGTACCGGTATACAGTATATTTTTCCTGTCCTGTTTGAGAGGCCGGTTTCAGTGGCTCGCTCAGCCACTCGTGTTCCGTGCCTGCACTATTCCACAGCATTTTCACATTTTCATTCTTTTCTGTTGGAGGATTGTACATCAGAAAATGCCACAAAATTTGACATGGGAACTTAGAGGGTTGAACAGGATGAAGGCCGTCCTCTGATGTACTCTTGCAAGCTGCACTCTGAAGTCAGAATTCTTCCTCTAGTCGGGGAGTTTGAGCACTAAATTCATTTTTCTTATAATTAAAGACGAACAAAGGCTAGTATCCTGTAATTATATAAATAGGTTCTACAGGATTGAACAGAATTAAACCGACGAACTTCCATGGATGGCAGAAGGGACTACATTAAAGATGTGGAAACGAGAAGCTTACGTCCGGACACGCCTTGGTTCGACGCAGCGGAGCGTCAAAGTTGCGTCAGACATTCGTTGGTTGCCGTTTTTAACCCTGGCTGAATTTTCATGCTCCTCCACTGCGTCGAACCAAGGTGTTTCCGGAAGTAAGTTCATTATCTCTAAACCCTTATTCTGGTCCCCTCTACCACCCTTGAGAGTTGGTCGATATTTTTCTGTTACTTGTTTCCACAATCGACGAATGTCTAGAGCGATTTTTACGCTCCAATGCGTCGAACCAAGGCGCTTTCAGACTAAGTTCCTTTCCTAAGAATCCTCAATTTTGTGCCCTTTACAATTCCTGAAAGTTTTTTAGTGTTATTCTAGTCCAACTTGTGCACATACATTCATAACTTTTACAGTGAATGGCCCTCTGTCTAAACAAATAATACCAAAAAAGTGAAATATTATAAAATCAGCAAAGAAACGACTTGAGTGCCTCTCACTATCAATGACTGGGTAAACTGCAAACACCATGGATCGTTTACATCACTGCGAAGTGACAAAAAGTAAACATGAGGAAGGATATGGAAGTTACGTGATAAATAGTAGAAAAGGCTTATGCGATATGGAAGGTCAACACATATTACGGGCCCACAGACATTCAAAGTTTATCCAACGTTATACTCTTATGGTTTACTCACACAGAGATAAAATTATTGGATCAGCAGGTGGATTTTGAGATCGTGTACCAACCACTATTTGATCGGATATTCTGTATTCATCAGAAATTAAACAAGAGAGGCAGGATACGTATAAACCTAACAATGAGGCGCGTTCGCGTAAACATTGTTGCCGCGGAAACTAAGTATTACATATTCTGAGTGTGTATCTGTAGCCGTGGTTGTCCAGCATGTAAAGCGCATGCGCCGTACTGTCCGGCCATATTTTTCAACATTATCTCATAAATGGCACGATTTTCGGGAAAAGTGTGTTCTGATTTTCTGTATAACGCTATGTGAAATATTTCTAATTCTAATTAGATTTCAGAGCTGTACTGTCATAAATTTATATAGGTCTTCATGTGAAGTACCTGTTATTCTTGTCAGATTTTAACGAAACTTGAATTTTATCCACCGATATTCGACAAATAATCAAATATAAAATTTTATGAAAATCCGTCCACTGGGAGCCGAGTTGTTCCATACGGAGGGATAGATTAAATGAAACGTGTTTAAACAAATTATATGGTAAAATCTGCATAGCTGAAAACTTGTTCTGTCCACTTACTACCGAAAATGACCTGCAAGAGATGTCATATCGCCACTGTTTTTCTTTCTTCTAAATGTGTTACTTAATAACGCTGTCAACAGCTAATATGACAGCTTTGTTAACAGATGAATGAATGAGTCTGGAGCACTGGTGGAACGACAGAGGAAACCCGAAATAGATAGTCCCAGTGCCACTCTCTCCACCACAAATAATTGATATATTTGTCAACTGCAATTGGGTTAACACCCGGTGGCAGTGGAAACACGCGGTGGCAGTGGAAACACCCGGTGGCAGTGGTAACACCCGAGGGACTGGCCTGGGATCGAACCCAAACGTCCATGTAAGAAGCCAGTGGTTTTTCACCAAAGCCATGGCATGACCACCTTCCTTTTTCATCTTTGGTTTAGAACATGCCATTATGAAGGTCTGTGGAAATCGAGAATTTGAGGATGGCACAGATAAATATACGGTGCATGCTGATCATATTATTTGACAGAACCACAAACAATTCCACGTAAGCTCTATCAGAGATAGTAAAAAGATCTAAAAGAAAACGCCGAGGAAACTAAACACAGACACTCCCCAACTGGAATAGATACATTCCGGAGGGACTGGTGCAAGTCGAATTTTACCCGTCGGAACTGAGCATAGGCCTACGCGTGGTCATCTACGAGGTACACACCTATGTGTACATACAAGGGATTCCGCTGAAAGCAAAATTCCGCACACTGGAACCTGTTCGGCCGCAGCGGTATTCTTTCTCCACCTTCGTCTCATAGAACTTTCGTTCCCGCAAGGAGAAATTCGGCGCGCGTTTCAAAAATGTTATTCATTCTTTTACCTTTCTGTTTAAATCGTGCAAGTCTGAAATTGTGTAAGTTGGGGGTGTCTGAACACATCTGGTTCATGTCATCAGAATGCAGAAGAAAATCATAATAGGAACACAGGCAAACATGTATGAAAATGTGGCGAAGATAAATTATGAGATTACAGTAACAAATCAAAATTAGCATTAATGAAGTAGGAGTATATTATATTTTGGCAATGTTTACCATCATGCAGCTTGGAACATTTTGTCTTTCCACTCGCTATCTAAAAACGTAACGTATCGCTGTACTTCTACATACACTTCGTTTCTCACATTCATAGCATGAGAAAGATTAAGGGTGTCTAAAAACAGGGGGCTAAGGGGAATATCTGGACCTAAGAAGGAGAAAGTGATAAGTAAAAGTCAATGACAAAATTGTCCCAGTACACGTCATGCAGGCATATAAGGGGAGTGGAGAAATAGATCCACTGATTCTTAACCTTGGTACTATATGGAAAAAAGTGGTCAACTTGACGTCCCCAGAAAGCTTTACCACCGGTACCCATTCAACAGAAGGAGGGGTGGGCTCCAGAGTCAATCTGGACAATTTGGGGAGGAGGAAAACCTCTTGCCCAAGACATAAATCAAACCATGAATCCTCAGCTTTCCAGTCCTTTGCCTGGACATACCAAATGAGCTACCACAATCCACAAAAGTGACAGGAGGCTGAAGAATATTGTGCATTGAGTATCTATGCAATTGTAACTGTTCACTGAACGTTATTACTCTGATCGCTTGAAGGGGAATTAAACGTACAAGACATTTATGATACATAGGAGATGACAAAATGTGAAGGGTACAGCATATTTGAAAAACTTAGACGTAAGCAGAGGACAATATTAAAATGTGTCAGTGAAACAAAGTAAGGGGATGAATTAAATTAATTTGATTCAGGATAGGGACCTGTGTCAGGGCATTGTTAAGATAGTACTGGTGTGCTTTTTTCCATACATGGTAGGACAGTTCTTGACTACATGAGAGGCTAGTGTCTCACAGGCTTCTTCCCACAAGGTGTGTTTTATTTGGTTACTTCATTCAGTTACATATTACCACAAATAAGATGAAAATAGATCTGCATACAAGCTTTCCATACTGAGTCTTTGCCTAAAAAGATATGAAAGATATTACACAACAATGTCCAATGTTTATAGTCTTCATAACCTTTGTCAAGTAACACTGGGACAGGATAAAAGAAATGAGGTCATTACGAACACAACACGGTCCATGAAGTATGAAATTTATTAATGTAGTCCTTGACACAGTGTACCCATTTTGCATACAGTAGCTGTTCAAAATGACCACCACGTATTTTGAGGCAGATGGGGGACACAGGACATACTGTATTTTTCTGTACATGCTACAACATGGCAGCAACAACAACAACAGTAGCAAGAGTAGCGCAAGGTCTTGCTACAAGATATTTGACATTCAAAGGAGTAACTGTGTACTGCTGCTGCTGCCACCAGCACCACTACCATCAAAAATGACAAAACTATAATAAAAATAAAACAGTAATGATAAAGATGACAACAACAACAACAACAACAACCACCACCACCACCACCACCACAGCATTATTTATGGCTGCAAGCAATACAAAATTAACCCATGAAATAAACAGCAATTTATTCTCAGATTATAAATTTTCATTACTTAAATAAAATATTACCAGACATTTAAAAAAAATTGAAGCCTACAGTACAACAAGCAGTGCTGTCTGATATGCTCCATCCTTCAAGCACGTGCAATAAAAATACAAAATTTATTTCAGTAGTCATATGATGACGATGATGATGTAAACAAACTTTTACCTATAGTTTCTTTCTGATTATATCATTACACTATTGCTTAGTGACTTTCAGATTTGATGTTACTGAAAGACCACTAATGGGCCTGATTCTGATCTAGAAATCCATCCATTACATCATCACTCATTTGTTGCAGAACCATACAGTAACAGCTCCTGCCCCCTTAATTTGCTGGGTCCCCACATAACTGTTTTTGAAGGCATTTTATCTCTAAAATTCTCCAAGAATTTCTTCTCTCCTGTCCTAGTGACATGTCGATTCCTCATTCCATATCACTCCTCTCAACAATTTGCTCCCAGATAGTTTATTTTCCTCCCTCAGAGGCATGGTCTGAGTTTAATAAGAATACAGCATATTGGGAAAAATGACTATGTTCTATTTACTATATCACATGTCATTTAATTGTACATTCCTAAAGAGGGAACAATAATGCTTTGCATGCAGTGGTATCCTGCATTTTCTGGAGCTATGTAATTTTCATCTTCTCTGTACTGCTGTAGAGTTGTGCTGTATTTCATACTACAGTTCTGAACTTCCAGGTGTTTAGTGGCAATATGGACAAGAGCACAGAGCGCCATCATTACTTCAACCATCCATTCACAGCGCGCTATGTTCGCGTAAACCCAGTCACATGGCATCATGCTATTGCACTGAGAGCTGGACTAACAGGCTGTCCACACACAGGAGACTGTGGGCCTGGTTTCGTGCAGGTCAACCCACTGTCTCGCTGTGGTAAGCATTCAATACTCACACATTTACATACTGTATGTGCTAGATTATCATATTATCACATCTGTTCCCCACATTACACTTGTGGCATATTTATTAGTGTATGTATCTATTAAAAGATAAATTACTTTTGAGCCCTGAGAGATGGATTCCTCACTAATCAGGATTACATGGTCTTAAACTGAAACTGATCTTTTAAAAGGAATATGCCCTACAGGTTACCCCTGGCAGTTCAAGTAACAGAAACCCAGTGTTTTGAGGAGTGTTAACAACTAAAAACACTTTAAACATCCTACATATTTGGGGTTTGTTGGCCATGCCATGCAGTACTTGCTTACAGTGGCCCTGGTTCAGCCTCAGAGGAGCTCACTCTACTGAGGACCTTGATCTTCCCCTGCTAATTTGGATTTCATGAATGCTCCATATCCATGCATGATCATTCCTCCATCAGCCACCACATCAACACGACCTTCACTGGACTTAAGGGCAACAAACAGTTGCACAGAGTAGGGTGACTCTTGAGAATCAATTAGTCATTCGGTTAATTAAGAAGCCCACTTCTGTGAAATCCAAAAGGCTGTTACTGTATCCACAGCAGCCTGCCAAGCCAAATTAAATCAATCGACATCCTGCAGTCTCTTCATCTTTGTCGATCACAATTCTTTATGCATTTCTCACCTCTTTCATACATTCCACATGCCCTGTACATCCAATCCCCCTTCCTTTGATCATCCCAATAATATTCAGTGAGAAGTGCAAATTATGTATCCCTGAATTATGCAGTTTTCTCAAGCTTTGCATTTCTTCCTTTACAGGTCCAATATACTCTTCTAAGTGTTCTGTTCTCAGAGACTACATGCTTCCATTCTCATGAGAGTCCACGTTTCATTCTCACAAAAAACAAGATGCAAAAGCGTACTTTTGTATTCTTTGTTTTTTAAGTAACAAACTGGAGGACAAAAGATTCTGAGTGGAATAGGAGCAAGCATTTCCTGAATTTAATCTGCCTTAATTTCTTCATAAAAGTTGCTGTCAATCCTCAATTATTTTAACTCACCCGCAGCTCGGAACTTTCAGCTTCTGGCATCTTCATAATCTTTTGCCCAGTAACTTAACATACTGCCCTACTGTACTTCAGTTTTTCACCTATTCTGTGTACTGTACTATACTTCAGTTTTTCACCTATTCTCTGATAAATGCATTAGGTAATGCCTCTTTACAGGAAACCATAACCTGTTTATAACAATGACTGACATTTTTTATGCTTGTAGAGATACACAGATAGTTATTGCATATTTATGTATAGGTACAACAGTGGATTCCCTTAACTGCTGTGGAATTTCTAGCTTATTCCACAAGATTAAAAGCTCACATATTTCAGTAACAGGGATTAACCCATTACTTGGATAATTTCTGCTGGAATGTGATGTTACTTTTAAATAGAAAATCTCAACCTCACAATTACTAGGCTCAGGCACTACTAGCTCAGTTGTATGTCCATTATTATGCCTAAAGCTGTTAACAAAGTGCATTCAGTAGCTGGCAGAAGTACATAATTTCCCTCCACCTCTTCACAACGATCAGACCACCATCAATTTACTTCAACAGACAAATCACAGACTGGCAATCCTTCTTAATTCACTAAGGGTTGTATTAAGATCTCAAATACTCTTGTTACTTTTACTCTTAATTTTGTCATTCAAATATTTCCTTCTTTTCTCCCTGAAATGTACACTAGTTTTATGCCTAACATTGTCCAGATTGTTTCCTTTCACTGGGCTTTCATTCTGCCTCTCATTTTATCACATAATTTTTAAAAATCTTCATGAAACCATGGTTTATGTTGCTTTAACCTATTATCACTGACATTCTTGTTGGCGAACACTTCTTGAAGCCCTGTTAATATTCACATTGGCAGTAAAAAATTCTAAAGCTACATGTGTCTGAGACTTCAATCTGACACTGTTCTGTAAACTCCAAATAATTTAGCTTCTTGAAATCAAATCTCATGTTAAAGTTTTTGTTTCTTTTTTTCTTGCTGATGTCTACATACCCATCCCAACTGGCTACTGAGGCTGACCCAGCCTCCTGTACAATGGGTACCAGGTCTCTTTCCCAGTGATAAAGCAGCTAAGGTTTGGGATGGACTGCCCACCCAAACCTGTCAAGGTCACGAATAAGTATAGCTATATTCCTACTCCCCACTTTTTGTCTTCATGGTATATCATGGGGTGAACTTTATCTTTTTCGCCTCTCCGTAGCACAAGCTGTCTCCTCCAGCTGCAAATTGATAATGTCTCATGGTGTGGTGACAAGAGGCCATTTAACACACTTCAATGGGAAATTACACCATCTCTGATTTTGAGTTTGGTTACGCAATGTAACTTGGAGTGGAAAAATTATGCCTGTACTTCTGATTGTCAGTGGCAAACCTGGCATATGGCAAGGCAACCTGGGTTAACGACAAACGGCATGGGTGGGCTGACTGGAAATATGGCCAAGCTGGACTTGCAGTGGATGGAATTCTTGACAATGTTTTGCCACGCTGTGCAATACTCGACAATTATTACTCCAGTCAGCCGATCTGGATGGTAGATCTTGGATGGAGAGAACCAGTTTCAGGTGTGATAATTGTCACATGGCAAGGTCAGGGCCAAGGTAAGTTATGCTATTAATGATGTCCACTTGCTCCACTCTAAATCTGGTACATTACAGTAACCAAGATAATTTTGAAATTTGAATATATAGTAGTAGGTTACAAAGCAAGAATGATGTCTCTTTGTATGAGACAGCCTGTTGTGACATATTCAATGGAATGTGGTCATTGACACAACATTTCATTTGTCACATTAAATACACATAAACTGATATTAGCTACAAATAAAGAGCTGTAGCTTCTTAAGCATGCAAAAATTCTAAATGTTGTACAAAGGCATGTAAAAGAACTGAGATCCAAGTCCTTCAAATTACATTACAAGTCGATACTGAATATCTCAGTATTCATATATGACAGACCTGAGTGGAACAATAAGCCAGAACATATTGCTACCTGTGTTAATACAGGTAACGAAATATTGTGTCGATAGAAAAATATTCCATTACGATGGTAACTGGAATTTATAACCTCATTAAATTTCATCAGATTTCACAACAACTGACCATAACGAGCATACTATAAATTCCAGGATTGGTTTTCAGGTTTCCACAGTGGTTGTTCACAGATGATTGTGTTCTTTAGGGTTTATGAACTGTACAGTGGGTAGATGTTTCGACATTTCAGAGGAACATACTGCCTCCATCTTCTGGGTGACTCCATTGTTTTGTGTGGATGCTGAAGTGACATGGAAGATGAATTCTGTCAGTTATATAGGATGATTTGAGGCAGTTCTGTCAATCACAGCCACACAGGCCAGGAAGATGGGATAGGATTTTTCCAACTCAATACAAGTTAAGATCACAAGAATAAGGTGAGTACATTTCTGGGAGGAAGAACAGAAGTTTATTCTTGATGATGCCAAGACTGGTGTACCATTCAATGATGTCACATGGTGATTCATCATTTAAGGTCTGTATACCAGCAGAAAAACATGTGGAATTCCAGACTAGCCTGCAAGATGTTACAATGATCTCTCAACAATAACTTATGAATATGCTGAGTTCGAACTTCAGGGTCAAAACAGCTGAACATGTGCCACATGAAATTTGGGAAAACTGTCATTGCCAAGAAGCAGGAACTGAACTGTGACAAGAACTGGTACACAACAGGAAAGAAACAGAGTGTCCCAGCAATGAAAGCACACAACAAATATAATGAAGAGCCAACCTTCAGCACGCAGTCATGGAAACTCTTCGAGAAGTGCATTTGGTGGCTGAGAATGTAGTAACTGAATTGTAATGCATGGAATGCAAAATGCTTATCACCTACAGCCCTGCAAATAGTGCATGTTTTTCAGAAAATAGACTTGTAAAAGCAACAGTACCCCCTTATGATCCAGATATAGCAGCCAACGATTTCTGACTCTTTAGAGTGCAGAAGGAGTCAGTGGTAGGCCAAAATTTTGGAACATCATGAGGAAGACTATGAGCATGGCCACCATTTGCTGCAGACAACTTTGAAAAATGTATGTGCAGCCATTTATGAGGTTCATACAGCAATGGGAAAAAATGTGGGGAACTGAAGAGTGATTATATTGAGAAAATGATTTGCCAGGTATCTTACAGCATATATACAAGGTGCATAATATAATTAACTCCTGAACTTACTCTACCCTCTGTCTCCTCTGGTGGGCCAGTGCCAGCAGACGCTGAATGATATCTCTGCCCGGCATGCCGTGAGGCTATATTGGGTCCCTGGTCATGCCAGAGTGAGAGGGAATTAAATCACTGACAGGCTCACAAGGGGCGGTTCTGGTCAGCAGTTTATTGGGCTTGAGCCCTTTTTGGGGGTCTCTAGGCAGAATATAAGGAGGAAAATGAAATGCTGGATGAAGAACCAGCGTCTGGCATTGTGGCTGAGGTTCATGTAGTACACAGAGGCAGGCTCTAGAGTTAATCTCTGACCCCGATCTGGCTACAGGGGCCCAATTACTGTCCTTTAATAGGACACAAACCAGGGCTGTTATTGGTCTGCTCACTGAACACATCATGAGAAGACATCTACATGTGATGGGGTTCAGCAATAACCCCACCTGTAGGAAGTGTGGCACCGAGGAGGAAACCTCAGCGCACATTTTGTACAAGTGTGAGGCTGTAGCCTAACTCAGGCATACATATCTGGGTTCTTTCTTTTTGAACCCAAAGGACATTAAGGTGCTGGGGGTGGGGGCCATCTGGAACTTTGTTAAATGAACAGGGCTCCTATAACCTGGTACAGAACAGGGGGCACAGAGGGCCTGTTTTAAGGCCTAGGTGCATTGGGCCCGGAGAGGGTCCATACCCCAACTACTGTTCTACTCTATTCTACACTCCTCGTATAAAAGCATTCATGTGCACAGATAAAAGGCAAAAAGAGGCCACAAATCCTTTCATATTACAATTCAGTAATGAAAATAAATACAAGCGTAACAGTCATTAATCTGAACTCTCCATTCTTCCAGGATATTGAGGCGTCACTGGATAATTAGTGCCAATTACCCAGCGATGTGGTGCACATTCCCCCACTCCCCAAAAAATACAACACCCTAACTGCACTATTGTGAAAGCTTAAAAACTCGCACTATTAATTTGATTTTTTTATGTTTTAAATGTTAATAATCTTCTTTTTAATTTGCAGATAAACTGACTTCATATCGTGATTATGTATATAACCTGGATCACTTGACAGTGTATGTAGCAAACAGATCCAGACTGGAGGCTTTCAAGTTGGAGGACACAAATAATGGTTCAGAGACTACTGCCAATGTAGCTAAATGTGGAACAGTCACACGTGCCAACAATGCTCTTTTTCAACCACGGATAAATTTTGAATGCCCAGGGAAATTAACTGGACGTTATGTGTATATCAAAGCAGTAAGTGTTGAAAACAGATGGAGCTGGCTATACTCAATGGTTCTATGTGAGGTGCTAGTGTACTAAAAATTTGTACAGAATGAAACGTAGTGCCACCAAGATATTAAATATTTGATGATATCATGAATGTATTTCTTCATTTAACCTGGTGTTATATATCATGTAATAATGTTGCCTCAATCATGTTACATAATGTAAAATAAAAGATGGCAGCACATTCCTGAGTGAAAAATCAACAGAAATAAGGAAAATGCCAAGACATATTTTTGTGAGGACATATATAATACTTAAATTAGAAGGCTGCCGCTACTGGGAGTAGTTTTCTTACAAAACGGGATGTCAAAAAAATACACTCAGGATGAAACAACTACAAGGCATAAAATGCACAATGGTTTCCGATGAAGACAAATTTAAATTGGTAACTGACAATGGAATAATGATATCCCACAGATTCCCTTTCCCAATTGTCTAATCCCCAAACCAAGGCACAGGGTTATGATCCATTACCCATTCAAACTGCAAGACAAATGACTGGCAGCCATGTTACCGAATGATGTGATTGAAACCTCAAATTCAGTGTTGTAAACAAGATGGTACTTTCCCTAGTCCATCCTTCATAGGAAGGAGTGGGGAAGGCAAAGAAAAGTCTAATTTGCACCTATGTGTGTGCTTAGATGACCCGGAATATCCCAACAGTGCTGTAAAAAGAAAATAGAAGACAAAAAAAAATACTCCACTAAAATCTACAAAAATTTGATTTCTAAATAGTTTTCAGAAGCTGTAAATACTTCACCAATACTTCAATTAAATGCAGATCAGGAGAAGAACTCCTGGGTGCTATAAATCCTCTTGGCAACAAATCAATAACATTTCCAAGATTCTTAAGGGATTACAATTGCAAAATCAGTGTCAGGACTGAATCTACATCTGCACCTTATTTTAGTAAGGAAGGGAATGCTACATTTGCATTACCATAACTGTAAACTTGGAATTCTAAAATTTCGGTTGAAAGATCATTAAAATTTACAAAATATGTATCTTAGATGACACTGTCCTGTTGTGTATTTCTTATCATTAAAGTGATATAGGTCTATTAATCGATAAATACAACCACACAGATCTAATATAGTTGTTTTTATTCAGCGCTACTACATGCCTCGGCTGTCTGTATCAGCCATCGTTTCAAAAAAAGAGGAAAAAGGGGACAGGCCTATCCTAACAAAGTTGTGTAAAATTGTTATTATTACAAAACAGTGATAAATAATTATTATTAAAAAAAGTGGAATAATAACATTAGAGACTGTAACCTTTTGGGTAATATCCTATGTATCCAATACACCAGATTATGCCCAACCTGAACCCAAAGGTGTTTCAGAAATGCAAGAAATTAAAATCTACTGATTCTTGGCTATGAAGCAATGAGTATGGTTAAAGTTAAAAATTCACAACCCTCTACAAATTCTTTATTGCTCTTTTATAACTGTATACACACACTTATATATATATATATATATATACACACACACACACACACACACACACACACACACATACATATATACATACATACATACATACA